>Ga0070728_10005222_pt1 | contig 12990 bp, 10 predicted proteins | sample tdDd471_FD_66723 | JGI IMG/M metagenome (GOLD analysis project Ga0070728, IMG submission 66723) | Marine sediment microbial communities from the Atlantic coast under amendment with organic carbon and nitrate - tdDd47.1 | ecosystem: Environmental > Aquatic > Marine > Coastal > Sediment | place...
TTATATTCCTGAGGTGGCGGAAGTTTTATCCGTTGCCCAACATATAATCTGAAAGGTGGTTTGATATGATTAAGCACAACGATATCACGCATAGGCAAACGATAGCGCCCGGAAATTCTATAAAGCGTATCACCGGAAGAAACCGTATGAATACCGGCACTGCCCGCACCGCTAGCTTGCCCATAATGAATGGCTGGCGCTGGTGTGTTACTACACGCTACCAAGCCAGGTAAAATCATCAAACATAGAAACAATAAACGAATGTTCATCACATGAGCATGATACACACTCACATGGCTTAGGTCATTATGAAATTAAAATAGAGCCACAACAAAAAGGACGGACGTCCTATTTCACGTCGTTCTTTTCATTGGATACGTCAGGCAACAACGGAACAAAACGTACCGGCAGCACATCTCTTACAGAATATGCATCCTCACTCTCGCGCTTATACAATTTCAGCATTTGCTCACCTGTACCACCCACAGGAATAATCATACGACCGCCAACACGAATTTGGTCAATCAATTGCTGAGGCGGCTCTTTACGTGCAGCAGCCGTAACAATAATCTTGTCAAACGGAGCTTGATCAATGCCATTAATCGTTGGCCAGCCCTTCATTCCATCCGCTGCGATCGCTGTGATATTACGTATCTTCAATTCATCAAAACGCTTCTCAGCTGCGCGCAATAAATCTTTAAAGCGCTCAATCGTATAAACCCGGCGCACCAAATGCGAGAGCACCGCAGCCTGATACCCACAGCCAGTACCAATCTCTAAAACCTTATCCCGATCCGTAAGCTCCAATGCCTGCGTCATAAAAGCAACAACAAAGGGCTGGCTAATCGTTTGCCCCAAACCAATAGGAAGCGCTGTATTCTCCCACGCCTGATCCTTAGCGTAAGGCGGCACGAAATAGTCACGCGGCACTCGCTCAATCGCGCTGAGCACATTCGTATCCGTGATCCCCTGCGTACGCAACTCCATAATTAAACGGATGCGCTTATTCGCCGCTTGTATATTCATTATTATTTTGCCTTAAGATTTATAACCTTAAAAAGAAGATCGAAGTTAATACTCTCGGGTCGAGGGTTGCCTTCGTTCATTTCTCCATTCACGTAATGAAAGTCTACTTTATAAGACAAATCTTGATTCTCACCAACAATATTTAGATCGTTAACCACATCATTAGGCGCTGTTTTACCCTTAACAAGATCAATAACGTTTACTGATATAGGCTCAAAATCACCGATAACAGCACGAAGTTCTTCTCCACTGAAATGCAATTCACTCTCATAAAGATCAAAGACTTTCAGTTTTTGACTCCAGTACCTACCATTACTCTGACAACCGCACCCCTTATCTTCGCCAATATCATCTGCTTCTCTACTACAGTTATCATCCTCATTACTGACCTCACCTGCATCATAATGAACATAAGCCGATCTATCGCGAATCAAAAAATCATACTCACTCACATCAGTCACTTCATCACGATTGGAAGAAATGTAAAAATTTGCGTCACCATACGAACCGGAAGAACGATAATAAACATACTCAAAACCGAGTTGCTTAGTTAAATCATTCGCATTACAACGCCAGTCTTCTTTAACTTCTGTATTAAACCAAGGCTCGATCATATTATCACGATCAGTTTCACACATATAATCTAAAATAGAACTCAAACTGAGGCGATCTTCAAAAGGTATTACACGTCCTTCTTCCAACTTTACGGCCTGTCCATCTTCCAAAAGCTCATATTTATTGAGCAAGCTTTCCAAACGTGAAAATTGACTAGCCCCCGAGACACTAACCGCTCCCCACGGGCCAAAAGAAGACAGCGCCAAAAGCACACATAAACTGGCCGGAATTATCTTCAGCGGAATAGATGGCAAACTCTTAGCTATAGCAATTATTAAAAACCAAAACGCCGATACCATAAGCACATAACGCTGCTCTGTAATTCCGTAAGCACCCACGCGCTCCCATATCGCAAAGAAATGAAATCCTATGGGAATAAACAACGCCGGGAAAAAGATTTTATAGAATAGCTGAAGCTGCGGCAAACCACCTTCGCTCCCACGCAAAGGCCACGCAACAAGATAAGTAATAACACCACTACCGACAAACCCGGTAATCATATAGGCTAGATACCCGCTAGGCACCTCCGCACTCACCACAATTTTGATGAAATATGCATATAATATCAGCAGGTAGATAAAAACAATCGGAACAGATATCCAATTAGCAATAAACCGCAACCCCACCGGAGCTTCTACTTTTTCTTCGGAATAATCAAATTTCGTTGGCACACGTGAAAGCGCGTAAATTGGCCCCAAAATCACAGACGCAAACAGCCCTATATCAGCGTATAATTTTTCATCAACATCAACCCCGAATAAATGATCAATCGCCGCCAAAGCCGCCATCAGACCACTAGAAAACAGCATCGTAGCCAAAAATGATATGGCCACACCCAGCCATAAATCTCGATTAAACCGCCAAAACGACCAATCATCACCGCCCGACAAATAAGGTGCAATAACTATGCCTAGCAACAATGCTGGCAACACAAGAAAATAATGGACCCAATACAATGGCGACAACGCGAACAAAGCAATCAGCCCAGCAGCAACTACGTACGGCAACGCCTTACCTATAGCTCCAGATACTTGTTTGCTCTCGGAAATAAGCGTGCTAATTCCAAACCACAAATAAAGGCTACTGGAGATCAGTACTAAACGCCCCATTGTATCGTCATCGAGATCAATGATGTCATGGATCTCTGCAAGAGCAATAATGAATGTCACTACCATGCAAAGAACAGATATAGGAAAGCGCTGAACGGTTTCCTTTAAAACTTCAACCGAAAAAAATCGATTAACAAAACCCATCATCAGCGCTTACTCCCTATTGGTATGTTTGTACTATTTAGTGATCTTCTCGATCCCACCCATGTAAGGCTTCAGAACTTCAGGAACAAACACGCCGCCATCACTTGGATCATAGTAATTCTCTATCACAGCAATCAGCGCACGCCCAACAGCCACACCTGATCCATTCAAAGTATGAACAAAGCGCGTATCTTTCTCACCCTTCGCGCGCGAGCGAGCATTCATCCTGCGAGCCTGAAAATCTCCACAATTTGAAACGCTAGAGATTTCGCGGTACGTTTCCTGCCCCGGCAACCAAACTTCGATGTCATAAGTCTTAGTTGCACCAAATCCTGTATCGCCACTACACAACACAACCGTGCGAAATGGTAGTTCCAGCTTCTTCAATACAGTCTCTGCACAATTAAGCATACGTTTGTGTTCTTCCTCAGATTTATCAGGTGTAGTCACACCAACCATCTCGACTTTATAGAACTGATGCTGACGCAACATCCCGCGTGTATCTTTACCAGCCGAGCCAGCTTCTGAGCGGAAACATGGAGTAAAAGCAGTAAAGCGCTTAGGCAATACTTCCTCTTCAACAATCTCACCAGCCACAATATTCGTCAAAGGAACCTCGGAGGTTGGAATCATCCAGTGTCCCATCTCCTGATCTTTAAACAAATCATCAGCAAATTTAGGCAACTGTCCAGTGCCATAAAGTGCATTATCACGCACGAGCAAAGGCGGAGACATCTCTGTATAGCCATGCTCCTGCGTATGGGTATCCAAGAAAAACTGAGCAAGCGCCCGCTCCATACGCGCCATTGCGCCCTTAAGCAAAGTAAACCGCGCACCAGACATTTTGGCCGCCGTTTCAAAGTCAATCAAACCTAAGGCTTCACCGATATCAACATGATCAGGACCACTCGTATATTTGATCTCACCCCACTTATGAACTTCTTTGTTGTCGTCCTCATCAGCCCCCTGCGGCACATCATCAGCCATAATATTAGGCAAAGAAGATAACAAAGTTGTAAGCTGGACGCCAACCTCACGCTCTTTTTCTTCCATCTTGGCAAGATCATTTTTGAGAATACTCACAGCTTGCATCTGCGCCGTAGCATCGCCACCATCTTTTTTAATTTGACCAATCTTTTTAGACTCATCGTTACGCCGCGCTTGAAGCTCTTGCAAAGAAGTCTGCAACGCCCGACGTTCCTCATCTAATGATAGAATTTCTGGAGTTTGAGGGGAAAGCCCTCTGCGCGCCCAACCCTTATCAAAATTTTCTGGATCATTACGAATGGCACGAATATCAAACATAGCAGTTTATTCCCTTTAGTTTATATCTCTATCTGAAAAACTGAGCCTAAAAGTGAATACGCACAAACGCAAGAATTTTATTATAACTTGCCATTAACTGCTACAATGTAATAAACGTAATATTTAGTTATATACGCTTCGTTATACGTCTCACAAAATAATAAAAACAGAATTTAAATTATAATAATGACCAACGACACATTTACCTCCATCAAAGACATTTTGAGCGTTAATACGCAGGATACTCATACATTACCTTTGGTGTTTGATTCGCCTCACAGCGGAACATTCTACCCTGAAGATTTCGAATATGCTTGTGACATCAACGAACTGCGAAAATTAGAAGATGCTCATATCGATGATTTATTTTCTACAGCTCCACAATACAATGCAGCGCTTTTATGCGCTACATTTGCCCGTAGCTACATTGATCCAAATCGTGGCATTGATGATATTGATGAACAAATGCTCAAATCACCATGGCCTGAATATCACTTTGGAGCATTGGCCCCTACTGAACGTTCCGAACAAGGAATAGGCCTGATTGCCCGCGATGTCAGAAAAGGGATGCCAATATATAAACGAAAACTTAGCATTGATGAAGTAAGCCACCGCATTAGCAATTATTATGTGCCTTATCATAAAACACTAGAAAAAATTCTTAATAAAGCACACAAACGCCACGGTCAGGTTTGGCACATTAACTTGCACTCCATGCCTTCGTCTCTTGCTTACCCAAAGCGCAAAAATGAACCTTACCGGAAACACGCAACCCCTTGTGCAAGTGACATCGTACTGGGAGATCTCGACGGATATTGCTGCGAACCTTCTTTTGTGCAAGTCATACAAAATTTCTGGGAAGAACTTGGTTACAATGTATCTATAAACGACCCATTCAAAGGTGCAGAAATCATTGCTAATTATGGTCACCCCGAAGAAGGCCGCAACAGCTTGCAAATGGAAATAAACCGCTCGCTCTATATGAACGAAGCCACGGGTAAACCCACAGGCGCCTACCAAAGGTTCAAAGAACATTGCACACAAATGATTGCCTTTTGTGCGCATTACTGCGAAAAACAGCTAAATAATAATATTAGTACTAAGCATAATTAAGATTCAAAAACTGAATGAAAGTTTTCTTTTAACGCACGATCCAACGCAGCCATATCAACATCTTTATGGCCAAGAGCATGCAGGCTCGTAACACCGTACTCAGAGATCCCACACGGAACAATCCCACCAAAATGTGACAAATCGGGATTAAGATTAATCGCTATGCCATGATAAGTAACCCAACGCCGTATTCTTACACCTATAGCCGCGATTTTTGCTTCCTCGCCTTCGCGCCCACCATAAGGAACCATATCAACCCAGATACCTACTCGCCCTGCGCGTCGTTCACCTTTCACGCCGAACACTGCCAGCGTACGGATAATCCATTCCTCCAGTGAGCGAACATAACCTCGCACATCGGGATTCCCCTTCTGCCGCTCTCTCAAATCAAGAGATACATAAGCCACGCGTTGCCCGGGGCCATGATACGTATACTCGCCGCCCCGACCGCTTTTAAAAACAGGAAAGCGAGCATCAAGCAAATCACTCTCCTTAGCACTCGTTCCGGCAGTATAAAGAGACGGGTGCTCAAGCAGCCAAACGGCTTCATCAGCCTGCCCACCACGGATAGAAGCCACACGCTCTTCCATTTTTGAAACAGCCGTTTCATACCCAACTAAATCTTTTTCTATCATCCAATCAATCATAACACTGTTTATAAACACGATTTTTATTGCGCTGCAATGCTTTTACTGACTTGCTCTATATGAGAAGATTTGATAAACCTCTTTTTCACAGGCTTTTTGCCTGCAGGTTATGTAGTTGCGGCCGTGGCGGAATTGGTAGACGCGCAAGACTAAGGATCTTGTGAGGTAACACTCGTGGAGGTTCAAATCCTCTCGGCCGCACCACACATAAGCAAGAAATTCTATAAAGTTAAGGTCAGGACAATTTATGTGCCCTCCTTACTTTTTCTTTTCATTCAAGAACAGGAACAAGCATCATGTCAAAAACCGATGAACAAGAAGCATTTAAACAAACAGCCCTAGATTATCACGCCAAACCAACGCCGGGTAAAATCTCTATTAATCCGACAACGCCTATGGCCACTCAAAAAGATCTTGCTTTAGCATATACTCCGGGTGTCGCTATACCTTGTCTGGAAATTGAAAAAGACCCATTGCTTGCCTATGACTACACATCCAAAGGCAATCTTGTAGCTGTTATTTCTAACGGAACAGCTGTTCTGGGCTTAGGTGATATTGGTGCTCAAGCATCAAAACCAGTCATGGAAGGCAAAGCCGTCCTATTTAAAAAATTCGCCAATGTTGACTCTATTGATATTGAGATTGACGAAACAAATGTCGATAAACTCGTCGATATTATTGCCCCGCTTGAACCTTCTTTTGGTGGCATTAACCTTGAAGATTTTAAAGCTCCAGAATGTTTTGAGCTGGAACGCCGCCTAAAAGAAAAAATGAATATTCCGGTTTTCCATGATGACCAACACGGCACAGCTATTATTGTTACAGCCGCCTTCACAAACTGGATCAAATACTCTGAACGCAACATTGAAAACATCAAAATGGTTGTTTCAGGTGCAGGCGCAGCAGCAACAGCATGTATAAACCTTTTGCTCCATGCCGGATTAAAACAAGAAAATCTTATTGCCTGCGACAGCAAAGGCGTTATCTACAAAGGCCGTGAAGACGAAAAGACAATGCCCGCAGAAAAAATTGCTTTCCTTGCTAATACGCAGGCCCGCACTTTAGACGATGCCATTGAGGGCGCAGATGTATTCCTCGGACTATCCCGCGCTGGCCTCTTAAGCAGCGACATGGTCGCAAAAATGGCAGACGCTCCGCTTATCATGGCTCTAGCCAACCCCACTCCGGAAATTATGCCCGAAGAAGCACGCAAAGGAAAAGCCAACGCTATTGTTTGCACTGGACGCTCTGACTTCCCTAACCAAGTTAACAACGTCCTATGCTTCCCATTCCTTTTCCGTGGAGCACTAGATGTCGGTGCAACAGCCATTAACGAAGAAATGAAACTAGCCGCTGTTGAAGCTATCGCAGCCCTTGCGCGCAAAGAAGCTGTTGAAGAAGTCACATCGATCTATAGCGAAGAAACACTGGTTTTTGGCGCAGATTACCTTATTCCAAAACCATTTGATCCTCGCCTAATTGTCGATATTCCAATGGCCGTAGCAAAAGCTGCAATGGAAACTGGCGTCGCTACACGACCTATAAAAGATCTTGATAAATACGAAGAAAAATTACGCAATTCTCGTAAATAAGTAAGTGCCTAAAAGCACTTTAAAATATCAGACAACCGTTACCATCCCTACGAAAGCAGGGGTGGTATGTTTTTGAAGCGACCTAATTGGCATAAACTTCGCCCTGTACAAAGTAATAAAAACAAGACTATATATTAAAGGCATCGCCTCAAGGGTCACGCTCTTGGGATGTATTTCATATTATAAAACGGGCTCTACTTCATGGAAGAAGCTGTCAAAGACATTGAAGAAGTGTTAGGCACGCAGTCAGATGACACGCGTTATGGCCTTCCCGATGAAAAAATTCGAGAAATTATCGATGCCACACGATTGCAAGATTCCGATACCGTTTTTGCCGCCCTCTCTCAGCTCAGCATTGCCGATTCTGCAGACCTCCTCAGCAAAGTAAGTGATGAAGACCGCAAAGAATTGCTATCCATGTATAGCGACGAGGTCGATCCAGAAGTATTTACAGAACTTGATCAAGAACTTAGTCGCGCAGTCTTGAGCGAAATGCCAGCTAAAAGCGTAGCACGGCTTATTACAGATCTTGAAAGTGACGACGCTCTATTATTAGTCGAAAGTCTTGACCCCGATTTTCAACAAGAAATTATCAAATACCTCTCGGCCAAAACCCGCCTGGCTCTGGAAGAAGGCTTAAACTTCCCGGAAGACAGTGCCGGGCGCCTGATGCAACGCGAACTGGTCGCTGTGCCGGAATTTTGGACAGTTGGAAAAACTCTCGATTACCTACGAACAGCAGCATCTACCCTGCCCGAAGACTTTTTCAGCATATTCATTATCGACCCATCTCATCATTTAACCGGCACAATACCTCTTGACCACCTAGTACGAGCCAAACGCTCACAGCACCTTAAAGAACTTGTCCACGAAGATGACTCGCACCCGGTTTCTGCGGAAATGGATCAAGAAGATGTAGCTCATATGTTCCGGCGTGAAGACATTGTCTCTGCTCCAGTTGTTGATGTTTCAGGTCGCCTTATCGGCGCTATAACCATTGACGACGTTGTCGATGTCATCGACCAAGAAGCACAGGAAGATATTATGCGCATGGCTGGTGTTGAAGAAGGCGACCTATATCGCGCCGTAATATCAACCACAAGCACGCGTTTTAGATGGCTGTTCGTTAACTTGCTTACAGCTGTTTTAGCTTCGGTTGTCATCTCCTGGTTTGATGCAACGATCCAACAAACTGTAGCACTGGCCGTTCTAATGCCTATTGTTGCCTCAATGGGGGGGAACGCAGGAACTCAAGCCCTAACCGTTGCCGTACGAGCAATTGCCACAAACAAAATTAGCGGCATGAACACTTGGCGTGTAGTTTGGAAAGAAACCCTAGTAGGGACCATTAATGGCGTCCTATTTGCCCTTATCATAGGTGTGCTCGCCGCCCTTTGGTTCCTAAACCCTATGCTTGGTTTCGTAATTGCCATGGCAATGATTATCAATCTTATAGCTGCGGGCCTGTTTGGTGCTGGCATTCCCTTAATGCTCGATCGCATGGGAAGCGACCCGGCCGTTTCCTCCACTGTCCTGCTCACGACAATGACGGATGTAATTGGCTTTTTCTCATTCCTTGGGCTAGCCGCTATATTCATGGTATAAACAAAAAGATAAATGAAAGTGACTAAATGTCTGCCGCTAAATTAGAGAAACCAAGCTTAGAACACAAAGAAAGCTGCATTGAAGCCTTGAAAGAGTTTCATGAAGAAGGACTCTATTCCTTTATTAAACAAAGCGACCTTGAAAACGATTTTGAAGACTTCCTTGATAAACTAAATAGCAAGAAAAAAGAAATCCATAGGCCCTACCCCGATTGGGTTGAATATGTCCCTGAGACAGTTTTTTGGATGGTCAAAGAACACGAGTTTATTGGCGCGCTAAACATTCGTCACCGTTTGAATTGGCATCTTGAAAAATGGGGTGGACATATACATTTTGTCATTCGTCCATCAATGCGCGGCAAGGGATTTGGTAAAAAACTCCTACAAAAAGCTATTCCTTACATCGCTTACAATGGTATTGATCAGGCGTTACTGACAGTCGATCCACAAGACATCGCTGCCAACCGCATTGTACAATTTTGCGGCGCACATCTAGAAGACACACTTCCATCAACTGACAGATTTCCTGAACGCCATCGTTATTGGCTAGATTGCACTTGAGAGAAAATTAGGCTAATGAGTACTCATGGCTAAAAGCACAATACCGACAAAAAGCAAAAGAAAAAAGCCCGGCAGAAAACCTGCCAAAGACGCTATGCGCTCACGCAAACAAACAAACGCAGGTAAGGGGCGAAGAAGACGCTCGGATAAAAAACAGCATTCATTAACTTTTGTATTTTTTCGCTGGGGCTTCGTGCTAGGCATTTGGGCCGTAGTCTTTTTAATAGGCACGCTGTTGTGGTTCGCACACGACCTTCCCGACATCACTCGCTCAGCAACATTTGAACGCCGCCCATCTATAATTTTACTAGCCTCGGACGGCACTGAATTTGCTCGTTACGGCGAAAGCAAAGGCCAAAATATAAGAGTTAAAGACCTTCCTGCTTATCTGCCTCAAGCCGTTATAGCTACCGAAGATCGGCGATTTTATTCTCATCCAGGCGTAGACATTCTCGGCATCATCCGTGCCATGGCGGTAAACATCGCACGCGGACGCTTTGTACAAGGCGGCTCTACGATCACCCAACAACTGGCGAAGAACCTTTTCTTAAGCCATGAACGCAAGCTCACACGTAAAATTAAAGAAGCCATGCTTGCAATATGGCTAGAACAAAAACTTACCAAAGAAGAAATATTAAGCGCCTATATGAACCGGGTTTACCTCGGCTCTGGCACATATGGTTTCGAAGCCGCCGCACAGCTATATTTCGGTAAGTCTGCAAAGGACGTAACCTTGCACGAGTCTGCTGTACTAGCCGGCCTACTCAAAGCGCCTTCTAGGTATTCGCCTCATAACGACCCAAAGCTAGCCATTGAGCGTTCAAACCTTGTTTTAAATTCAATGATCGAAGCTGGCTATATCAAAAAAAGCGACATCAAAAACGAAGGCATTGTGATTTCCTTACCTAATAAACGCGCCAATGATGAACGTATTGCGCGCTATTTCTCTGATTGGGTTGTAAGTGGCCTAGACGATCTTATTGGCGTTTCCGGCATAGATATGATTGTCCAAACAACACTAGACCTAAGCTCTCATCGCCGCGCAGAAAAAGCACTAACCAGTGCAATAGATAACACTGATGAGATGCGGTTTGTCTCTCAAGGCGCTATTTTAGTCATGCAGCCAGATGGAGCGGTAACAACAATGATTGGCGGTTATAACTACAATCAAAGCCAATTTAACCGCACAACACAAGCGCACCGCCCACCCGGATCGGCATTCAAACCGATCGTCTATCTCACCGCACTAGAGCAAGGCTGGAAGACAAATGATTTAATTCTCGACGCTCCAATAAGTGAAGGCGAATATCGTCCAAAGAACTTTGCCGATAAATATTACGGTGAAGTCTCCCTAAAAACCGCATTAGCTAAATCCATAAACACTGCTACCGTACGCCTGTGCAATGATATAGGAATCGGCCATGTGATGCGTACAGCCTACGATTTAGGTGTTACATCCAAAATGCAAAGGAATCTAAGCTTGTGCCTAGGAAGCGCCGGTATATCAATGCTGGAGATGGGCTCTATCTACACCAGCTTTGCCAATAGCGGCTTTCAGGTTAGTCCTTATGGTATCACCAGTATTACAACACCTGATGGCGATGTCCTATATGAACGAAAGCAACCAGACAGATACACCCGCATCATTGACCGCGATCATGTGCGTGATCTATCTTCTATGCTCCGTGAAGTAACGCTAAACGGTACTGGTCGCGCCGCTGCTGCCGGGCAAGATTTCCCTGTATACGGAAAAACCGGAACATCTCAAGACTACCGTGACGCTTGGTTTGCAGGATATTCCGATGAAGCCACAGCCATAGTCTGGCTTGGCAATGATGATAACAGCCCTATGCGCGCTATTACAGGCGGTGGTTTGCCAGCTCGCATTTTCGCGCAGGTCATCAATGCCACTCACCAAAGCAAAACTCCGATCACACATCCTTCAAAAGTGCGTCACAAGGGTGATGGCGGCTTTGGTAATTTACTGGGAAGATTGCTCACTTCTGGCGATAATTCAGGGAAAAGTGATCAAGTAAACAGAGGCAGTTATTCAAATCTGAATGACTAAAAACACCACACATTTATTGTCCAATAATAGCCAATACAGCTCACTTTTCGATGTGCATTACTGCACAGAATGCACATTTGTACAAACATCACCAATGTGCATTTTTACACATAGTTTTTCTAAACACTAGATGGCCTCTTAATTTCCTATTTAGCTACCCCGGAATCCCTGCTCGTGCCAACTCATCAGCGCGCTCATTATCAGGATGGCCAGCATGCCCTTTTACCCACTCAAATTCGACTGAATGTTTGTTAACGGCTTGATCGATTTCTTGCCACAGATCTTTGTTCTTTACAGGTTTTTTCGCAGCCGTTTTCCAGCCCCTTGCTTTCCACCCGTCTATCCACTTGGTAATGCCGTCCATGACATATTTGCTATCTGTGTAAATCTTAACTTGCGATGGTTTGGTCAAAGCCTCCAAAGCTTTAATCACAGCCATCATTTCCATGCGGTTATTGGTGGTATCATTTTCACCGCCACACATTTCTTTTTCATGCCCATTAAAACGCATCAAAGCCCCCCAGCCTCCCGGCCCGGGGTTTCCGCTACACGCACCATCAGTATATATCTCTACAATTTTGCTCATAACTTAATAAACCCACCATTTTCATATAATTATCATTCAAGCACCGCGAAGCAAATCGAGCGTAGCGACAATTTGTTCGCATGTACGCCATGGGTACATTAAAAAAAGAATTAATCTAGGTGTTCGGCGATAATATCCACAAATTCTTGCGCTGAAGAAAGGGTATTAAACGCACTAGCCGGAATTGTTACGCCGTATAAATCAGCAAGCCGTTGATATTTTGGCTTACGAGCTTTAAACAACCGGGGAAAAACCCAACGCGAGAATTTATCCGGCTCCATTTGAGCTACAGCCTCTAATCCGCCTTCGACTAGATACTCATCAATCTTGTTTAGCAAGAAGGCTTTTGGGAAAAACAAAGGCTTGGGATAATCTTGAGCGCGCTGCAACACAACCTTTTCAGCCGCTTCATCGGTTTCCAGATAAACAAACAACGTCCGTTGCCCGATATCATTAATAACGTCTTCATCCTCAATTTCACACAAACTGCCAGTAGAATCATGGATAAAAGGCCCTGCCCCCTGATCCATAACCTCGCCCATTTCCCAAAGCGCAGCTACTTCCGCGTCATAATATGCCTTCTGGCGCTCACGAAATAGATCCAGCTCATAGCCTCCGAG
>Ga0070728_10005223_pt1 | contig 12986 bp, 10 predicted proteins | sample tdDd471_FD_66723 | JGI IMG/M metagenome (GOLD analysis project Ga0070728, IMG submission 66723) | Marine sediment microbial communities from the Atlantic coast under amendment with organic carbon and nitrate - tdDd47.1 | ecosystem: Environmental > Aquatic > Marine > Coastal > Sediment | place...
CAGCATGGTACTGTTTTTGATCGGCGAAAAGTCTTCTGTTTTGACCATGGAGTAAACCCCTTCTCAAGGCAATATGTTACGGACTTACAACCAGAAAAAGGTTTTGTTTGCCACCAAGGCACAAAGACACCAAGCCGATAATTTTACAGGGTTAAGATCGATATTCTTCTTCGCGCAAGATTATTGTTTGAAGAAAATTAAAATTTTTGCTCCGTGTCTTGGTGCCTTGGTGGCTAACCTTTGCTTTGGTTTAGAACCGTTATTTTAAGCCATTTTAGTATCAAAAATAGTGCTGAAAGCATAACAGATAAACCGGGCAATGCTAAAAAAATTGGAACAATGTGCCCACCGTCCCGGCACACTGCTGTGACAGATTCAATCTATTCTTTTAACATTATTCCGGTATTCGTCCTGGTATTGAATGTACCGTTCGGCAATCGAATGAAAGTCCGCACATTCTGCATCGGTCAGTTCTTGCCTGACCCGTGCGGGGCTGCCCATCACCAGGGACCTTGGTGGTATCTTTGTGCCCGGCGTCAGCAGAGAGCCAGCGGCCACCATGGAAGACTCACCGACCTCCACTCCGTCGAGGATAATCGCGCCGATGCCGATCAGGCAGCGATTATGTATGTTGCAGCCGTGTAATGTCACGCTGTGTCCAACAGAAACGTCGTCGCCGATAACCGTCGGGTGCGTCTTGTGGGTAACGTGAATCACTGTGCCGTCCTGAATGTTCGTGCGTTTGCCAATGCGGATGTAATTAACGTCGCCTCGAACAAGTACATTGAACCAGAGGCTTGATTTTTCACCGATCCAGACGTCGCCTATGACACACGCGCTTGGGGCCAGGAAAACCGAAGGATCTATTTGCGGAGCAATGCCATTATGTTCGAGGATCATGAGTCGACAGCATCCTTTACTGGTCCGGTGCAAATCTTCTTATCGGATATTAACTATCATGCCACGGAATGTCGATTCAAACAAAAATAGTCAATCGGAGGAAAACTCCTTATTTTCAGCATGTTAATCGGGATCGAAAAGCCGTGGTGAGGAAATCTTGACAGCAGGCGCCGAAAGGCCGGGTAAACAGAGGGCGTTTCCCGGCCTTGAAGCTGTAATGACAATCAACCGATCGGATTTTCAGGACTAGCTGTTGACTTTTTCCCGCAGTTCCTTGCCAACCTTGAAAAAAGGCAGTTTTTTCGGTTTAACCTTGATGACTTCTCCGGTTTTCGGATTACGTCCCATGTAAGCCTGGTAGTCTTTTACGACGAAACTGCCGAATCCGCGGATCTCGATGCGACCACCGGTGGTCAGGGCATCCGACATTGAGTCGAAAATGATATTGACTATTTCTTCTGACTTTTTGTAGGTCAACCCATTACGGGCGGCCAGTGCTTCAACCAGTTCTGACTTGTTCATGTATACCTCCGAATTATTGCTGCCCCCTCCTCGATCGTGGCCGCTGCACGCACTACTTCAGTACAGGAAACACGAGAAGAGCTGGACGGCTTTCATTCATATTACTGCGCGATGATAAGCTGTCAAGCCATCAGTTAGTATTTTCAGTGAGTTGGGAAAGATTTTTATGTCTGCAGAGAGGGCTCAGATCGTTGTGAACGGCGAGAGGGTCCAGACGACCTTGGCATCCTGGTCGCCTACGTTGTCCCAACGATGTGGCAAATGAGACTTGAATGACAGGCTGTCGCCGACAGACAGCATATAGACTTCTCCGGCTATGGTGACCTTGAGTTTTCCTTCAATCAATACGATCAGCTCGTCACCCGGGTGATACATGTTTTTTTGACCGCTGGTTCCACCTCTGGGCACGGTACAGAGGAACGACATGAACTGAGGATCGCGCAAGCCGGACGTGTAGGACTCGGTGTGCATATTGTCTTCGTCGTCGTAAACCGTTGTATCCCTGTTCCCGGGGGATGAAAAGACAACTTCATGGGTCGTGGAGACTTCTTCGACGAAATAGTTGATGCTCTTGTCAAAAACTCCGGCGAGCTTCATTAGGATTTCAACCGAGGGGATCGTTAACCCGCGCTCAACCCTTGAAATCATGTTGGAAGACACATTGGATGCAGAAGCAAGGGCCTGAATGGTCATGTCACTTTTCAGGCGAATAGCTTTAAGTTTTTTACCAACGATTTTTTTCAGTTTCATATTGAATTCTCTTTGATGCAGCTGAAGACAGTCAATAAAGATGGGTTAATTCAGGTTTGGCGCCGGTGACACCACCCAGAGGACACGTGTCTGACCAGCATGGAGGTTGCGCCATCGATGGGGTAACGACGCTTTGAAGACGATCGAATCTCCCTCTTCAAGCGGGTATGCTGTGCCGTCGATGACAAACTCCAGCGAGCCTGCAAGAACCAGCGCGAACTCCTCACCGGTATGCACCATGCCACCGTCACCGCTGCTGCAGTTTTGCTCGATTGTATCGAAAAAGGCTGTGAAGTTTGGGTCCCGGATCCCCTGGGTCAGACTGATGATCTGGTGTTTATCCTCGAAGAAAAAAATCGGCTCACCCTGCCCCCGCTTGGTATGGATGATGGTTGACCCTTTTTCAGCCTCTTCGACAAAATAATTGATACTCATGCCGAAAGAGTTGGCCAGCTTGACGATGATTTCAACGGAAGGGGTGGTGAGACCGCGTTCTATTCTGGAAATCATATTGGATGATACACCGGAGCTCTCCGCGAGCTCCTGAATTGTCATGTCATTACGCAATCTTGTTGACTTGAGCTTCCTGCCGATCAGTTTCTTTACCATAGCATTCTATTCCCATTTATCATTAAAATGAAATATTGTTTTATCATTCGAAAATCACCAAGTCAACAATTTATGTACTAAATATCACATAAATAGTACGACATGTTAACCCTGCCTATGCAACAGGTTGACAACTGCCTGCTCATGACAGATAATCCGGCGCTGAATTATTATTTTGGGAGTCTGATTATGAAAGACTGGCAAACAGTAGAAAAATTGCTGGAACAGGCCCTGGCCGGTGCCTGCCCTACCCGTGCGGACGGCATCAGGATCCTGAATTCAAGGGGCTCCGAGTATTCAATTTACCTTGCCGGCGCCCACTACCTGAGAGAAAAAATCTTCAAGGACAAGGTCCAGCTTTGCTCGATCATCAATGCCAAATCAGGCAAGTGTATGGAAAATTGCGCGTTTTGCGCACAGTCGGCACATCACAGTTCTTCCCCCCCGGTATACCCTTTGAAGTCTCTCGAAGAGATTCTTGAGGGTGCGAGCCGGGCAGAGCAGGAAGGATCGCATTGCTACGGCATTGTGACCAGTGGAACCCAGCCTGAATTGGGCCGGGAGTTTGATACGATTCTTACCGCAATCAGAAAAATTCGCGAAAGATATGATATTGAACCTTCGGCTTCGCTGGGGATATTGACAGAAGATCTTGCTCGTGCTCTGGCCGACGCAGGTTGTGTGACATATCACCACAACCTGGAAACAGCCCGTTCGTTCTTTCCGAGAATCTGTACGACGCACGATTATGAAGAAGACGTGGCGACTGTTCGCGTGGCAAAAAAGGCCGGCATGAAGGTCTGTTGCGGTGGCATCCTGGGGCTCGGCGAATCTGGAGAGCAGCGGGTTGAACTGGCAGAAACATTGCGCGAACTGAACGTTGACTCTGTGCCTCTGAATTTCCTGAACCCTATCCAGGGCACACCGTTGGAAGAACATAGCTCCCTCACACCCATGGACTGTCTCAGGGCAATCACCATGTTCAGGTATTTCCTGCCGGACAAACCGATCAGCGTCTGCGGTGGCCGTGAAACCAATTTGCGCGAGCTGCAATCCTGGATCTTCATGGCTGGTGCGAGCGGCACCATGGTCGGTAATTACCTGACCACGTCCGGGAGGGATCGCGAGGTGGACATGCAAATGTTTGCAGATATCGAGGTGCAGGCTAATGGCTGTTGAAAAACCAGGCCCGGCAATTTTCATTACCGGGACCGATACGGGTGTCGGCAAAACGATTGTCACGGCAGCATTGGCACGACATTTCAAGGCCAAAGGGCTGAATGTCGGTGTCATGAAGCCGATAGAAACCGGCGTCGAAGATCCGATGACGATCGGCCCTGATACGGCACTGCTTCGCTGGGCCGCTCAAGTTGAGGATGATAACGAGCTGTTGTCACCCTATCGCTTCAAGCTGGCTGCTTCTCCACACCAGGCCGCATCCGAGGCCAAGGTACATATCGATATCAAGACGATCATCGATGCCTTCAATACCCTGCGCCAGAGTAAGGACGTCATGCTTGTCGAAGGCGCCGGGGGACTAATGGTCCCGATCCGGGGCGGCTATCTGATGGCGGACCTTGCCGGCCAGCTTGACTTGCCGCTCCTGGTTGTCACCCGTCCCGGCCTGGGAACGATCAACCACACCCTTCTGACCACCTTTTCCGCACGCGCCATGGATTTGCCCATAAGCGGTTTGATTATCAACCGTATGCCGCAGAACCCTGACAAGATTGAATCCGAGGCACCCCACCTGCTTGCCGCACTGGCCTCTGCTGATCTGCTCGGTGTGTTGCCGGAAGTCAATGGCTCCGATGAAGAAAAGGTCCTGAAACTGGCCGAAGAGATAGATCGACTGCCCGCATATCAGTGGTTATTAAGTGGGCTTGGGCTCCAGTTTTAAAATCCCAAGGTTTGATATCTGACGAGAAAAGGTAAGGGTTATGGACTTGCCCCGAGGTTGCTGACTAAGTTGGGCAGAATCAATGATAGAGAGGACAACAGATTAACCATCTGTTGTCCTTGTGCTTTTTTAAAAGGCAAAACAAGCGGGTCGCGTTCCGCCAGAGGTTATAAGCTTGCGAACGCGGGCGCGAAGTACGAAAAAACAACACCTTAAAGTCGGCAGTTCGCGTACTGCCAGACGCCTTACTTTTGTCTATGCGGCGACAAAAGTAAGCAAAAACGCCTTTACTCCTTGCGGAGGGCATCTCCTTTGCCAGTTTTCTGAGACATCCAATATCGACAGAGTTTAATAAGCCGGCCCGTTACAGGGGGGCCTCCCTTTCAGTGTGACTTACAAGGGAAAATCGTCAAAGCAAGATTGCGCATGCAATCCTCCACAGAAGGAGAGGCTCTCAAGAGCCTCGGATCCTGCGGGGGAAGTGTAGCCTCTTGATCGGTCAGAACAATCTGAATTGATGTTGCCGCCTTGACGAGCCAGACATGCCCAGCGCAGCGCAAAGCTTTCTTTTGCTTCGTTTTCTTTGTCGCTACAAAGAAAATGAAGTTGCTGTCGGGCAACCCCGACGGTTTTGCTTTTGTCTTGTAATTGTGGCGGACAACAAACAAGGGCAACAGATTAACCACCTATTGCCCTAAACTTCAGAGAAACTCCGCCCGGCCAAGTAAAAAAAACAAACCCCGCATCAAGTGCGGGGTTTGTCAACAATCCGGGAGGGATAAGCATTATAGGCTTGCCCTGTTATGTCGATAGTGCAACGCTTCTCCAGGACCGCAAATCTGCTATTTGTTCTCTTTTCCGGCAATCTCGGTGCGTTGCGCAGCCAGATCGACAAGTATCGCCATTGATTCCTTGACATAGGCATCTTTGAGCACAGCGGCAACCAGCTTTTCTGCTGGGCTCTGTTTTTCTGCCTCCGACTTGTCTTCAGCAGGGTCATCACCCTTCTCATCCATACCAACCATTGCGTGCTGATTGTCCGCTCCCTGCAGATCTTCTCTCTCTTTGACGACGTCGTTGATCAGGAGCGACTGGTGGGTATCCTTGATACGTTCTCCGATTGCGTCGGCAATGCGTTGTACTTCTGCAAACTCTTCACTGGCGGCAACCCTGTCATGGCTTTTGGTGTTCAAAGCCTTGCGGTCAAAGGACGGCCATTCCTTATGCTCGACCTCTTCAATACGATCCCAGGGCAGACTGTAGTCCAGATAACGTTCACCATACTCGTTGTATTGACTGCGGTCCGGCAGGATAATGTCCGGGACAACCCCGCGATACTGAGTGGACTCTCCACTGACCCGGTAGAACTTCTGGGTCGTGATCTTCAGCGCTCCGAGCGGCATATACTGGCGCATGTTGCGCAACGTCAGACTGTCATCCAGGTTCATAATGACCTGCACGGTGCCTTTGCCGTGGGTATGCTCACTGCCGACGACCACGGCCCTGCCGTAGTCCTGCAACGCCCCTGCGACGATCTCGGAGGCCGAGGCGCTGAACTGGTTCACCATGACGACCAACGGACCGTGATAGACGATCTCCTTGCTGTAGTTACGCAGCACTTTCGATGCGCCATCGCCGTTGCGCACCTGTACGACAGGCCCTTCGCCAATAAACAGCCCGGCTATACCTACGGCATCGGTCAAAGCCCCACCGCCGTTATTCCTGAGATCCAGGATGAGACCGGTCATCTGTTTGACGTCAAAAGCCTCGATGGCCTCTCTGACATCATCTGTTGAATTGCGGCCTTTGCCGCCATTCCGGGTCGATTCGAAATCCCGGTAGAAGCTCGGGACCTTGATGTAACCGTAACGATTGCCCGTATCCGGATCAGTAACCATCGTCGACTTGACAAAGGACTCCTCGATGATGACGACATCACGCACAATCGGTATGACAAGGTTCTTTATTCCGGGGCGGCGTATAGTAAGATGGACTTCCGTGCCCTTTTTGCCACGTATCAAGGAAACGGTATCACGCAATCGCATATCGGTGACATCTACCGGTTCGTCGTCAGCCTGGCCAACGGCGAGAATGACATCGTCGGCTTGCAGTTGCCCCTGCCGGTCAGCGGCGCTGCCGGGGATGACCTTGACCACCTTAGTGTAACCGTCTTCTTCACGCAAAGTCGCACCGATCCCTTCCAGCGACCCGCGCATACCGATGTCGAAGTCCTCCTTCGACTGAGGAGCCATGTAGGTTGTATGGGGATCAAAAGCACGGGCAAATGAACTCAGATAGCGATCGTAATGCTCTTTGAGGGTCTCCTTTTTTAGACGCTCGAAATACTGGTGGTACTGTTTACGTACTTTTTCACGGGCTTCAAGTTCTTTTTCCTGATGTAAATCGGCAGAGGCCTTGAGTGGATCCTTAACTTCGGCGTCTTCGAGCAGATTGAGATACCGCGTCAGGGTGCGGTACTTGAGATCCATGCGCCAGCGTTCGGCCAACCCTGCTTCCGTCACACAGAATTCCAGCTTTTCCGGGTCTGCCTCGTAACTCTCGGCGATCGTGAAGTCAAATGGCTCCGCCAGGGCATTTTCAGCCAGTTTTTCGGCTCGCTCGACACTGTTGCCGAGCAGTTGGAAAGCCTGTGGTGCGAGGACGACCCGGCCACTCTGAACTTCATCGTCGATCTTGTCGGCAAAGACTTTCAACTGATCGACTTCAGCCGCCAGGAGCAGGCGTTTTTGGTAATCCAACTGCTTGACGTACAGATGAAATGCCGCCCTTGACAGGTTATCGTCAAGACTCTTGCCGCTGAAGTGGTTCTCAACCTGACGACGTAAAACATAGGTGAGGAGACGAGCTCTGTTCTCATCCAGTTCATCGGGCGTCGTTGCATTCATCGGAGCCGGCAAAAAGAACAACCCGACGAGCAACAACGTCACGCTAACCAGAATAGCGCGAAACCATCTTTTTCTTCTTGTCATATCGAAACATCCTTACTACAGATTAGATTATATATTTTTATTCATATCAGAGCATAATAACCCAGCCGCACATCTTCTGGCAATGACCTTGACAATCAGTCGCAGTCAAGTTATCAAAAGAACATATTGAACTGGATGGAGAGCGATGAATAAAGCGCAAGAAGGTGACACCGTTACCATCACATTTCAAGGCCTGCTCGACGACGGCAGTGTATTTGATGCTTCGGATGACAACTATCCGTTGAGCTTTGTCCTGGGCGAGAACGAAGTTCTCCCGGGGCTGGAACTCGCGGTAATCGGCATGGAAGTCGGCGACCAGAAGACCGTGACTGTTCCTCCTGAACAGGGTTACGGCGTCCACCAGAAAAAACTGATTGAAGTCGTTGATATCAATGCCCTGCCAAAAGGGTTGACGCTCGCCGTCGGTGACAGACTTGAAGTAACGGCCGCTGACGGAACAGTTTTCCAGATGGAGATCATGACCCGGGACGAGCAGACGGTTACCCTTGACGCCAATCACCCGTTGGCCGGTCGTTCACTTATCCTGCAGATAGAAGTTGTCTCAATAGACAGGCCTACATTGAACTAGAAAAGGGTTGGCGACATTTGCGGTTTGAACGACTGCCGGTTTTCTGTTAAAGTGCGGAAAACATTAAGGACGAGGTGTGTATCATGATGATCAGAGTCATGTACAGTGATGGAAGATTCGACATGGTCAAGCCGGACCTGCTTGACAGCCTGATCAAAGAACAGGTCGTCACAAGTTTCAAACGTGCTTCCGGATGGGCGGTTGTCGGCCGCGACCCGATCCGCAACTCTGGCAGAACCAATTACGGTGGCGCTGAAAGGCGTGTTGCTTAACAACCTGCCGAGCCACAACACGGGACCTGCGGACAGAAAGATCTTCACAGGAATTAATGGAGCCAAGGGCAGTACTTCTCCGAAGTATTGACAGTTGGCTTTTTTATTGTCTGCGAGGGGCAGTTTAACTCAGCTGTGCTCTGCGCGGACTTGAGGATCTTAAATGTCCCTGGTTTTTCAGGGGATCAATTATGGTGCAGCGTGCAAGATGGTTTTCTTCCGTCTCCTTACATCGTGTCAGTGGCCTGTACCTGATGCTGGGAAACGATGAACGAAGCCTCTACTCTTCAACAACGACCCACCCGTCGAACACGGGGAAATAGAGTGCGGCACGGGCTGACTGTCCCGGACACAGTTGCCGGATCAGCTTCAGGTAAACCCGCAGCTGATCCTGATAACGCTCCTTCTCCTCCAGCAGAAAAGACTCCTGGCTCAAACCATCGGCCGGCGGGCCACTGGTTTTGTAATCAACAACCCACCGGAGACCGGCCTCGTCGACAAAAGTACGATCAATTGTTGCCCGAATCAAGTTGCCATCGATCAAACCATTTACCGCCAGTTCGCTGTGCGCACCCGGATGATCTCCCAACAACCAGCGGCCACGATCGCTGCCAAGGGTGTTGATCAGGCAGGTTTCTACCGTTGCGACACAGTGTTGGAGGCGGGCGTGAGGAACGCCTTGCGCACCCAGCTGCACCTTGAACTGTTCGGACGATTTCCTGATGTCATCATCTGACCACTGGTCCGGGCCATCATTGGCGATCCGCTCCAGCCACAAATGGACCAGCGTACCGATGACCCTGCCCTCTTCCGTGCGGCGGGACCTGATTATTCCGTCCTGATAATGTGCCCCCAGCGATGCCCGCTGCGGCGGAGGTTCCTTGGCCGCCAGCGATGGCGCAAGCTGCGGAGCTTGCCATTGTGCTGGCAGGCGCTTCAGCTGCAGAGGCATCAACTCAACCGGCGTTTCTTCCTCAGCGCTTACAGCATGGGCGACAAAATCTTCGTCAAGACTGGGCCAGACAACGGACAAAAGCGAGCCGGACAAAGGCACAAGTTCGTCTGCCGAATTGAATTTTGCATGCCCCAAAAGGTGCAGTCGGGATTTTGCGCGGGTTACAGCGACATAGAGCAGACGCAGGGTTTCGAGGTCATCCTTTTCCTTGAGAATGTGACCGAGGGCTTGGTAGGTAGGGTCCTGCTCTTCACTTGCGTAGGGCGGGATTGGCGCCAGCAGGAGCTCATAGTCCGGATGTTCCAGCCACCTGAGCAAGTCCCGCTCACGAGAGCGGATGCCGCGTCCGAGACCGGGCAGGATCACGGTGTCGAACTCAAGCCCTTTGGCCTTGTGGATCGTCATCAGCTGCAGCTCCGGCGGTGCCTGCGGGTCGGGAGCAGCGAACAGCCGCTTGAGCTTTCTCTCAAGCTCATCGATGGCCAGATCCGAACCGGAGTCTTCCAGCAGGTTCAGCACCTGGCGCACGTCCAGCAAATCCGCTTCATCGACACACGCCGGGCCACCCAGGGCCAGCCAGGTTGATTCAACCAGGCGGCGCAGGCTGATCCTGCCGCGGCTGTTCAGCGCCCTGTCCAGGATCGGAATAATCCGCGCAAGGCGATTTCTGCCCTCTTCGCTGATCTGATCAAACATCTCGATCTGCTCGACCGGACGGTTGAGCAGTTGCCAGACCGTACTTCTGGCGTCTCCACCACACAGGCCAGCAAGGTCATTGAGGGTCAGTCCACACCAGGGAGCCCTTAACACCGCTAGCCAGGCGACCCTGTCTGCCGGATGATGCAGGGCGCGAATCAGCGAGAGGAGGTCCTGGACCACGGGACGCACCGTCAGCGGGTCGACATCTTGTGCCTGGTAGCGCATGCCCGCCTTTTTCAAGGCGTCGACAATTGAAACCAGGTGGTTCCGCGAACGGACGAGGATGGCGATCTTGCCGTCAGGCTCCTGCTCTCTGGTCTGCCTGATCAGTTCAATGACAGCTTCTGCCTCGGCAGCATCCTGTCGCTCGACGAAGCAGTGAACCGAAACCGGCACCGCCGATTCGGAGCGGTCAAATGCGCTGGCCCGAGAGAAACTCACGGCTCCCTTGACCTCATCTTCTTCTGCCGGGAAAAGCCCGTTGAACTTCTCGTTAACCCACTCGACCATCGGTTTAACGGAGCGGAAATTTGTATTCAGCACGACCCGTTCCATCGGCAGACTGTCCAGGCCCCGCTGGCAGACCCGCAGGTAGAGACCGACCTCTGCCTCACGAAAACGGTAAATCGACTGCATCGGGTCACCGACGACAAACAGCGTGCGGCCATCGCCCGGCTCCCAGCCTGCAGTCAGGCAGCGCAGGAGATCGTACTGTGCATAAGAGGTGTCCTGGAATTCATCGACCAGGACATGTCGCAGGCGGCTGTCCAGTTGCAGCAGCAGCTCCTCCGGAGCCATGGCAGAGCCCAGGGCCTGGTGCGCCGCTCTTGCGATTTCAATAAAATCAACCTGCCCCTGCTGACGAAACACCTCCTGTAATTCCACGACGGCCAACGGCAGCAGGTCGATCAGCGCTTCCAGTACCAGCCATTGCTCCTGTGAATACGAAGAGGCAGGCAATCGACGCAGATCCTGCATCGCCCGGGCAGCGGCGGGATCTTCACGGAAGCCCTGCAGAAAGTCCATGGCCCGGGCCTTCATGTCGACGGCCTCGACAGATTTGTCAGCCGGGAACCCGTTGTTCTTGTTGAGGCTTTTTCTGACTTCCCCGCCTGCTGTCAGCACCAGCTGAGACAGCGCCTGCCACTGGCTGAGAGATTCCGTATCTTCGACGCCCTGCAAAAGGCCGACAAGATCATGACCGGGTTGTTCCTCTGCCAGGTTGTCTACGGCATACAGGGCCAGCGTCCTGAGTTCCCGGTAGACGTCGGGGGCTATAGCTCTGTTGAGGTGTTGCAGGAAAGCCGAGACGTAAAGCTGCAGGCCGGTTTCGAGCAGCTGACGGGGCTGAAGCCTGCGTTTTTCGACCAGATGTCTCAGCCATTGATCGCGCCGGCCGAGCATCGCGATAAGCAGATCGCGCAACAGTTTGAGACGATTATCCAGATGGACCAGCAGCAGCTCGATCGATCCCTGCCCCAGGGAGCCATTCTCAAGCCTTGAAAGGAGCGTCTCCGCGGCTTTTGTATAGAGGTCGGCCGGATCGTCGGTAACTTTCGGCTGGTCACCGAAACGGGACATCCACGGCATCCGGCGGGTCAGGAAAGCACAGAAGCTGTCGATCGTCGTCAGCTGCAGACGCGAAGGGTTCTGCAGCAGCTGCCAGCCCAGCTCCTTGTCGCGGACGAGCACGGCACGGGCCCGTTGCCAGGTGTCGGCAGCGTGCGCCTCAGCAGGCGGTTGATCGTGTTGCGCCGACTCCAGCGCCTGGAGTAGCCGCAGCTTCATTTCACCGGCAGCTTTGCGGGTGAAGGTAATCGAAAGGATCTCTTCCGGGCTCTCTGCTGTGGCCAGCAGCGAGAGGATTCGCTGGACCAGCAGTTCGGTCTTGCCTGACCCTGCAGGGGCCTGGACGATGCAGGATTTGGTGATATCGAGCGCTTTCTGACGCTCGGTCCAGTCGGCAGGTAAATGACTCTTATTCATCATCACCTCCATCGACGGCGCTTTGCTGCTCCAGGATGCGACACAGGCCGGTCAGATCGCAATACTGGCAGGCGAGCTCGAAGCCGACCGGGTCAACAGTTGCGTCACCACGGGAAAAATCGTCACCCAGGACAGGCAGCACGTTATCCCAGTGCGACAGGACATCATCGAGGCACTCCCACCCCTTCTCGCTGAACAACTTGTCGAGTTTGCGGGATTTTGCCCCCGGCCAGGATTCCGTTGTGCGGGCCAGGCCACGGAAGCCACATTCTCCTGGTTTACTGCGGACTTCTGCAAACATCACCGCACCAATGCTGTCGCGATTCGAACCGAGGCAGTAAAGGGGCAATTGCGGCTCTGTAACTCGCTCGTCAAGCCACTGGGCAGGATCAGGGCGGCCGGTCTTGTAGTCAATGATCGCGGACGTGCCGTCTTCGAGTTCATCAATACGGTCGATCCTGGTACGGATCGTCAGGTTACCGACCTTGATCTGGTGATTCTTTTCCGCCGCCGTTACCCGGAAGACATCGCGCCGAGCCTCGATGTCGAGCCACTGGCGGGCAATGATCACCAGGCGACGGGCTTCAATCTGCCGCTGTCGGGCAGGTAGGTCGTTTCGCCGCTCCTTTTCGAGTCGCTCCAGGGCTGCATCGACGGCGACCTGGATTTTCGCATTGAGGGCCGTCTCGTCCAGAGCCAGCAGGGCCGATTGTTCGCCGACATCGTTCCAGAACAGTTCGAGCACCGTATGGGCCAGAGTGCCACGCGACATGTTGTCGATACCGACGTCCGGGACATCGAGGCCTTCCGCCCT
>Ga0070728_10005227_pt1 | contig 12984 bp, 12 predicted proteins | sample tdDd471_FD_66723 | JGI IMG/M metagenome (GOLD analysis project Ga0070728, IMG submission 66723) | Marine sediment microbial communities from the Atlantic coast under amendment with organic carbon and nitrate - tdDd47.1 | ecosystem: Environmental > Aquatic > Marine > Coastal > Sediment | place...
TCACTCCGCGAGAGCTCCTTCGATCCGGAATGCGGAACCTCCACCCCATTACACTGGACCATTTTTTTGAACCCGAGCAAGATAGCGACGGTCTGGTTCCGGCCAATCTGTTCTGGCGCGTTGGCCAAGACGGCATCCTCGCCCGTTGTTTCCATTTGCACCCGTTGATGGTGTATCCAAGGCGAAAGTACATGCCTTTTGCCGGAACCGTGGACGACGATCTGGTCGAGTTGTCCTGTCCGGATCCCCGAGACACCTACTGGATTACAGATTCGGACGAGTTGCTGGCGTGCGAAATCAGCGATCCTGCCCACACAGTACGGACCGCGTTTGCCAAGGGTTCCGTCCCGGATATTGTGGCATGGGCTGAGTATGGAGCATCGCGACGGCATCGCATGAATGTCAGAATGTCCATTCGCCTGCATGCCGGGGAGGTCGACCCGACCGCATGGCAAGAAGCCGAGGCGCGGGCGTCGACCGTCATCGATGCTGTCCTCGGGGCGTTGAACCAACGCCCGTTGAAGCTCCTGTTCCGTCGTCCCTTAGTGTCCTTGCGCCGTGCGATTGGTCGGATGCGGCGGGATACATTTTATGTTCGTTCGGGCGTCGCCGAACGCTTGGAGGAAAAGCATTCACCTCTGAAGATCGCTGCATTTGGAGTCCTCCTGCGCTGCCATGCGGCATATGTCCGAATCGGTCTAGGGTTTCGGTCTTTGCAAAATGGGTTTGCGCGCTGGATCGTCGGGCCTGGAACGGGAGACTCCAAATGGTGGCAGATCGAAAGCACCTATATGCGAGGGCTATGCAGACGTATCCGCGAAGCAGCCCGTACAGAGACGGGGAATATTGCTTGGGTGGGCTGGCCGGATGACGCCCTCGTCGACGAGATCGACCCGATGGGGGCGTGGGACCGCGTATCGCCTCATCTGGTCATGAGTACCGATTCGCAAACCGGAGACAATGGTTGCGCGGGCGGCGAATACGATCTTGTCGTTGTCCGAGCCGGTCGCGGGTCAGCCCTCCTGTCGCATGGTTTGCGCCGCCTGCTTGCGCCCGAAGGCCGCCTCGTATGGGTTGTCGAGGGAGCCGCGGTCGGGCCGGACATGGATGCATGGCGGGTTTGCGACAAGGCCGCTTTGGCGTCCACGGCCGGCCTTTGGTCGCGGAAGATGGCCGAGAAAGCCCGCCGATGGTTGGATGGCGTTCGGATGCCGATTTTTGTCCAATTGGCGTGGGCGCTTCCACTTTGGTTGGGGCTCGCCTGCCTGGGCCCTCTGTTCAGTGTCCTGTGCAGGCTTTCCGATCAAGCGCGTCCAGATGGATCGGCTGGCGGAGCGACGATCTATATGTACCGACCCTCGGATGAGAAGGGTGCGGCCGCGTGATTCGCGAGAGAGCGAACTGCGCGGGAAATCTGACGGTCGTCCTGCCGAATTTCAACCATGGCCGGTACGTCGGCGCGGCAATTTCCATACTGCTGTCGCAGCTTGCCGAAGAGGACGAGCTGATTGTTTATGACGATGCATCGACCGATGACAGCGTTGCCCAAATCGACGCAGCTTTCTACGGTCACGGCGCCGCCCGACTGATTCGTAACGAAACGAGACTTGGCGTCGTCGCAAATTTGAACCGCGGTTTGGCGGACGCGAACGGTCGTTACGTTTACTTTGCGGCGGCGGATGACCGTGTGGCTCCGGACTTCCTGATGAAATCGCGGTCGCTATTGGATCGATATCCACAAGCGGGATTCTGTTCGGCGCTCGTTCGAAAGATCGATTCCGCTGGGCGTGATCTCGGCGTCATTCCGACGCCGATCGTCACGTCTGATGAAGGTTACCTGTCGTCTGAGAAAGCACGAAAACTCCTGCTTGAAACGGGAGATTGGGCGGTCGGCTCGGCAACGGTCTATTCGTGTCGGCCGCTTCGGGAGATCGGCGGATTTCGTCCGGAACTGGGCAGTTTCTGCGATGGATTCGCGACACAGCTTTTAGCGGTGCGTCATGGCGCCTGCTTTCTGCCCGAACCATTGGCTTTTTGGCGTCAGCTGGACGGAGGATATGCCGCGCGAACCGTTGCCGATATCTCGATCGCGACAGAAATCGCCGAATGCGCTGTCTCCTTAATGGGGGGGCGCTATCGGACCGACTTCGCGCCAGGATACGCCGAAAAATGGCGGCGGCGCTGGCTGGAAAGCAATCGGCGCGCGGCCCTTCGCCTCAGGTTCGGAAACCTGCTGGGCTCCTGCCTCGGTATCCCTTCGTTTCTTCGCTTTCGGGCGGGCGACGTGCCGAGGGCCGTGGCGCGGCGTGTGTCCTACTTGGGCCGCGGACTTAAATTTTTCTAGGCCCGAAAAATGTACTCCACGGGCCAGTCCTTCAACTGGTCCAGATAAGTTTCCCCCCACTTGATCATATCCCGCAATCCCTCTTCGATGGAGATTTGGGGGGCCCAGCCGAGCTCCTTTTGAATCAGAGAGCTGTCGAGCCAGTAGACCCAATCCTCGCCAAGGCGGTCCGGACTGGGTTCGCAAAGCTCGTTCATGCCAAGACCCATCATTGCCGCGAGTTTTTCGACAAGGTCGCGAATCTCGATCGGTTCTTCCGGCCCAACATTATAGACCCGACCCAGGGGCGCGGAATCGGCAATCAGATGGATCGCACGGGCCAAATCTTCCGCGTGCAGATAGGATTTCCGAGCCTTGCCGCCGCCATGCAATGGAATCCTCTTTTTCGTCAGACCGGCGACGACGGCGCGCGGAATGATTCGATGGAGAAGTTGTCCCGGCGCGTAGGCATTCGACGGCCGGACGATGTTCATTGGAAAATTCAAGACTGAAGACACGGCAATCAGATGCATGTCTCCCGCCGCTTTGGACGCGGCATAGGGGCTTGTCGGATGTATCGGATCCTCCTCTCGGGCCGGCCGATTGACCGAGCCATATAGTTCCGATGTCCCGATTTGAATCCAGCGTTCCAAATAGTCTCTTTTCGCCAACTCTTCGGTCATGCGTGCAATTGCGACGGCGTTGGTCTCGAAATAACGCCAGGAATTACTCCAAGACGCGGCGCCTTCTCCTTGCGCGGCATAATTAATGATCACGTCCGGCCGTTCGCTGTCCAACAGCTCCAGAAGTCGGTCAATCTCAAAAACGATATGAATTTGATGATAGGCGTACCGATCATCGTTCCGGCCAACATTCAAGGTAAAGGGCTCGGGTTTTTCCGGATTGCGCCCTACGCATATCACCTTTTTTGGATTGGCATGTTCCAAAAGATATCGAGCCGTGTGGACGCCGAACACGCCGTTTCCACCAAGAATAACGTACTTTTTCATTTTTCGATGTTTTGGATTTTCAAGGGGAGTTCATGTTTACTGTAGTATGGTTTCCGGGTCGATCTCTAAGATCGTCCAGTAGTAGTCGCCGGTATAACCGGCTTCGTCGAACAGATCCCGCCATTCCGCGGGCGTGCAATAGGTTTTCGCCGTCAGCATCCAGTCTTCGAAAACGGATTTTTCCTCGGGGGTTCGATAGGCGTCGACTTGCACAAAGGCGCGGCCGGCGCCGAGACGTTGCAGTTCGGAAAGAGCTTTGACGCAATCGACGCGTGCCAAATTATGCACGGTGTTGATCGAAATGACGGCATCGAAGCTTCCGCTCGGAAAAGGAAGAAAGTCGGCCGTCCCGCGCACGAGCCGGCCGGCTGTCTCGGGGACAGCCTTTTGGAGGGCGTAATCGGAAATATCCAAGCCATAGACCTCCAGGCCGGGGCAGGCTTCGAGGAGGTCCTTGACCAGAAACCCTTTCGCGCAGCCTACGTCAAGGACCCGATGACCGGGCCGGAGTCCGAAATGCGCGATCAACCGGTGCGCCACCGGGATCCAGCGCCCGTCATAGATGTATCCGCCATATCCCTGTTCGCGAGGCCCGTCGAAATACTCGACCCCGAAATTTAGGGCAATTTCTCGATTGCGTTCCTTCTCCCTTAGGCGCGCGCCCACGTTGCGGACCGTCTTGGGCAAAGATTCGAGAAGGTTGATTTCAGGCATCAGTTGCCGGATGCGTCGTGAATCGATCGTATGGCGTCTTCGATTCTGGTCAGCCGCAAATCGGGAAACGCCCGCCGTAATGCCGATATGTCGAAATGGCGGTGGGTGATGGGGGCGGAGCGCGGCGAATGGATGACGTCGGCCGGCGGGTCGAAGCATTCCGCGACCGACCGGGCGACAGCATCGAAGCTCAATGACCGACCGGTTGCGATATTGAGGACTCCGGAGCTGCGGAAGCCGACCGCTTGCTGGATGATTTTGGCGACGTCGTCGACTGAGATGTGGTCTCTGGTCTCTTCTCCCGCACCGCCCAGCGTGATTTTGCCTTCCTCGCGCGCCACGCGGCGGAATCTATTCGGGCCGTAGGAGTTATGGGTGTCCGTGGCCGCGCAAACGAGGGTGCAGCGAAGGATTGCGAGCGGTACGTCCTTGGCCGCATCCGCGAACAGGATTTCTCGCACGCGATGCATGGTCCCGTACAGGTCTTCAGGTGCCGCACAGCTTTCCTCGGTCAGAAGTTCCGTGCCCATGGGGTAGACGGCGTCGGAACTCATATAGACGATATGCGATACCGGCTTCCGTTCGATGGCGCCGCATACCGCGTTGGCCATTCGGATATTTCGCATGAAGGTATTGCGGTCGCGGCCTTTGTCGGGGGTCAGCGCCGAGAGCATGACGAGGGAATCCGAAGGTTCGAGAAGTTCGGATAGCCGTTCCGTCGCATCGTCGTTCAGCAGATCGACATCGTCAGAGGATAGGGGAAGGAAAGGGATCCCGTTGACGTCGAACAGGTTGCACAGCGCCCGCCCGATCACGCCCCGACAACCAATTACGACGACCCGTCTAGGCGGCTCGTATGCGCTGTTCCGATGATTTAGCAAGGTCGCTCCTATTGACTTCGCTTCGGACCTGCGGCCGGTCCCGCGCCCAAGCGATGGTACGAAAGTCCGGCGTCGATGCAAGCGTGCGTATCGAAAACGCCGAAGGGATCGATAATCGTCTCGCCACGCATGTTGTCCGCGACTTCCCGTGGATCGATAGCAGCGAACTCAGGCCAGGGAGTCATGACAATCACTGCGTCGGCGTCCCGGCACGCGGCGAGGGAATTACTGACTTGGGCCAACGATGGATGCCAGCCCGGTTTGACTTCGACGGCCGGATCGTACGCGCGAATGTCGCAATTGCCGAGGGCGGCGAGAAGCGCGAGGGCCGGCGCATTTTTTGTCGAGTTGGTGTGTTCCTTATAGGCCAAGCCGAGGAGCGCCAGCCGCGGTCGTTCATGTGTTGAGAGCACAGTATCATGCAGGCGGGTCAGAACCCAATCGCGGCGATGGCGACTATTGCCGAGCCAAGCTTGGAGAACAGAAGCGTCGGTTCCCTTTTCGCTGGCCAAACGGATGACGGTCGCCAGATCGCGTTCCAAATTGCCGCCCGCGATGCCGAGCCCCGGATCGATATAGGCATGAGCTCCGATTCGCCGATCCAATCGAAGCGCGGGAACGATCTCACGCCAGTCGGCACCGATTCGTTCGCACAGTTCGGCTAAGGAATTGGCCGCGCTAATAGATGCTACAAGGCATGCATTGATCGCGATTTTCGCTAGCTCCGCGCTTTCGTAGCGCATTTTCAGAATCGGACAGTCCCGGGCGTCCAGGACTGCCTGAAAAGCGGTGGGCAACGGCCGGTCGGGATCCTCGCAGCCCAGGATATACCGTTCCGGGTGTCGGGCGCGGGCGATTGCCTTGCCGAAAATCAAGGTTTCGACCTGGTAATATCTGTGTGTCGCCGGGCGCCGCAAATGCCGCGTGAAGCCGGGTGGAACCTGGCTGAGAATGACCATTGTCGCATCTTGGCCCAGGGCGCCGTCGACGGTATCGACCAATTGATGGATCGGACCGAGGTCGCTTGTGCCGGTGTCGTCGGTGGCCACATCGGGCGCGACGTAACAGACGTCGCAAAGTGCCAACCCGGCCGGATCGTTCGTAAAAGTCAGTCGATCCGCGTTGGACCGCACCAGGTCGTCCAGGTCGGGCTCGTTGATCGAGGCGCGGCCGTCACGCAGCGCGGCAATTCGAGCCGACTCCGGGTCGAAGCAGATGACGGAGAACCCGTCAGCGGCCAAGGCAACGGCCGAATTTAAACCCAAATGGGTCATGCCGGCGAAGGCGACGGTTGGTTGGTGCGCGGGTCCCGTCATCGACCGGGACCATCTGACGACGGCGCCGGGGCGGCGATCTCAGACAATCTGCGATTGATCCAGATGTCGTTGTCCAAATTGGTACCGCCGGTTTCGCAAAGCTCGAGGAAATGTTGGTATTCCAATGCCCAGGTCGGATCGTCGCGCACGATCGTCACCTGTTCCTCGGGCGGTCGGCCGCTAGGCAGGACGCGGCGTCTATGCAGGAAGCTGGCCGGTCCCCATTTGCACAGCGAAGCGATGTGGGCGCTCCCGTTCTCGGCCAACAGATCGCAAACGAAATGGTTGCGCCACATCAACATGGTCATTTCGAGCTGAATGAATGGCACGCCGGGAGCCACCAGAACAACATGGTCGTTGGCCTTGTTTTCGAATTTGTTGGCCGCAACGATTTCGAACGGACGGTCGAACCCGTCGAACCAGAACCGCAATGTGTCCAACAGATGGGAGCCGAGGTCGTGAAGGACGCCCGAGCCGGTATCGCGCCACTCAGAGTCGCGGACCAGACGGGCGGTACCGTTTCCGTAAAACATGCGCAACGTGTAAATCCTGCCGAGCTCGCCGGAGGCGATCAGATCGCGCATCCGGACGAAGTGAGGCTCGAACCGATGGTTGTAAGCGGTGTAGCAGGCGAGGCCCTTCGCCTGGGCCAACTTGGCGAGAGCCGCAATATCGTCATCCGTCGCGGCAACGAGAGGCTTTTCGACGAGGACATGCTTGCCGTTTGAGAGCAAATAGCGAAGGATCTCCAGCTTTGCTGAATCCGGTGTACAGACCAGCGCCGCGTCGTACGAAGATGGAGGGACATCCTCAACGGCGCGAAAATCGACCTCCTTCCGGACCGAATCGACGGTGGCAACGATGTCCTTGCGGGCAACCGCCCGACGCTTTGCCCCTTGCACCCCGATTCCGACGACGATCATCCGCATGGCTGTACCAGCCTCTAGTCGGTGGCGAAGGTCGCGAACTTCTCGATCAGATCGATTTTCGAACGCACCAATGCCGGTGTGACCGGCACATTTCCATCATGTTCGCATTCGATTCCCGCGGCCATGTTCCCGAGAATGCAGGCTATGAGATCGCTTCCCGTGGCTCTGTAGGCGAGGCTTGAATAAGCGAGCAGCGCGTCGCCGGCGCCGACCGGATCGATGACGGACGAGGCAAAGCTGTCAATGGCGACGACGGTGCGTGGATCGCCGTCGGGACGAGTCCGGTAGACGAGGATGCCACGAGGCCCGAGCTTGAGTGCCAAAGTCCGGCAATCCGCACGTTCGAACAGGGTGGTGGCGAGGGGCCGAATGACCGAATCCTGATCGCCAAGGGCGAAGCGCGCTTCTTGTTCGTTGGGGGTGATCAGGTCGAAGCCTTGGAATTCGAGGATATTGCCCCAGCGGCTGGCAACCTGGCTGTCCGCCACCCGCAAGACTCCGTCGGGAATCGCAGCGGTGAGGAGCGGGACGGTTCGACGATTGAAAATGCCATGCCGGAAATCGGAAAAAACGACGACATCTCCCGCTGATTGATCAAGTTGCGCCGTGATTTGATCGAGAATTCTGTCGGAGATGGAGCGATTGTCGAGCGTGTCGACTTTCAGAAGGCGGTAACCGGCTGCGACGATCGCATTCTTGTTCGTCGTAGGCCGTGTTTCGTCGATGATGGCTTTGCAATCAATTCCGGCGGCGCGGAGATCGTCGAGTGCGAAATCCCTAAATTTATCGTCACCAAGAACGGTCGAAAAAGTGACCTCCGCCCCGGCGGCGCGCAAGTGCTTGGCGACAATGCCGGCGCCGCCAACGAAATCCGTCCGGCCTTCATGGCGGACGCTGATGGTTGGGGTTTTGGTGCCACCGCCGATCATCGAGCAATGGGTATAGCTGTCGACAATCGTGTCGCCGACCACATGGGCGCGCTGCCCCGCCATGGCGTCCAGCGCGTTTCGTAAATCATCGAATCGGATGCCTTCCGCATCCATGACGATCATGAGCTTTTCGGTGCAAATATTCGGTGGAGCCGTCTCAATCAGAGAAGAGGACGAATAGACAAAATCTCCTGGCGTGAAAAGAATTTCACCACCGTAATTTTCGAGAACGGCTATCTCTTCCTGCGTCTTCGGGTGTACGCCTCCGTCCATATATTCGTACCCTTTTGCAAAGTAATCGGGGCGGAGGGCCTCCAGATTCCTAAGTGGCGTCGGCTCTCGGTCGATGACCACGTAATCGACGAATTCGAGCGCCGCCAGGTTCATGGCGCGCAGGTCCTCGGGAACGTAGGGGCGAAAATTGGCCTTCTCGATATGGACGTCGCAGGTCAGGCTCGCGATCAGGATATCCGCGTGGGTCTTCGCATAGATCAGGTGGCGAACATGTCCGGGATGAACCACGTCAAACGTGCCGTGGCACATGATGACTTTCTTCTGGCGGGGCGGATCACCGACGATCGATCGAATCTCTTCAGCCGTTTTGATCTTCCTGCCCAGATAAGCCTTACTCGCCGCATCCATGCTTAGTCTTTCCTATCCATGTAGCGAAACCAGGTTTTCGTCGCCTCGGCAATGTTGTCAGGGGTCCAAAGAGGCGCTTCCTGCCAATAATCGATGTGATCGAGGATACGCGCGACGCCGTCCTCGAAGCTCACTTCCGGTCGCCAACCCAGCTCGTTTGTGATCTTGGAAATATCCGCCCAAGTGCAGTCCGGTTCGCCGGGCCGTTTGGGGATATGGATTTTTTTTCCTCCCAATAGTTCGACCAGGTGATTGACGGTCTGAGGATTGCCAGCGCCAAGATTGTAGATTTCGCCTGTCCGATCGGTTTCGGCGGCCGAGAAAAAGGCGTTTGCCACGTCGCTGACATAAAGAAAGTCACGACTTTGCGTGCCGTCGCCGACAATCGTATATGGCGTGCCGGCGAGCTTCTGCCTGAGGAAGACCCCGAACACGGCGCCATAAGCGCCGGACGTGCGTGATCGGGTGCCATAAGCGTTGAAAATTCGGACGGAATTCACAGGCAGGTCGTAAACCCGGTGCCAATGCAGGCCGGCCTGCTCGCCTTGGTATTTGCTCAAGGCATAAGGATATTGCGGGCGAATGGGATGATTTTCCGCAGTTGGAACGTCGGCGAGGCCGTAACACGAAGAAGACGCCGCATAGACGAACTTCTCTACGCCCGCGTTTCGCGCGCACTCCAGCATATGCACGGTGCCTTGAACGTTCGTCGACATATAGTCCATCGGCCGCTCGATGGACGGAACGATGTCGCCGATGCCGGCGAAGTGGAAAACGTAGCGCGCACCATTGAAGATGCTGGCCGCGATATCGGTTCCCGGCGTTATGTCGCGGATGTCGGCTTGAAAGACCGAGACTCTGCCAGACTCTCGATGGTGGGCCAGGTTGGCGGCGCGTCCGCCGACCATATTGTCGATGACGTTGACCTGGAATCCTCTATCGACCAGAAGGTCGACCATATGACTGCCGATGAAACCAGCCCCGCCGGTGACAACGGCTTGCGGCGGAGTCATTTGGCGTCCAGGGCCTTCATGGTCCGTACATTGTAGTACCGGTCGTCGTCGAAGCTGTCGGGTAGCTTGCCTTCGCGGAAGGCGACGCAGAGTTCTCGGACCGCATCTTCGATGGAGCGCCGTGGCGTGAAGCCGACGATTCGCGCGATCTTGTCGGAATTGATGTGGTAGGACCGGTTGTCGTCGGTTTCGGTTACGTCGACGTCGATCTTGCCGATCGACGGAATTTCCGCTTCGACGGTCGACTTCACGATCTCGGCGATCTCCATCACCGTATGGTTCTGGTAGCCGCAATTGAAAGTGTCGCCGGCAATCTTGTCGTCGGCGACGGTCAGGAATGTCCGGTAAGCGTCCACCATGTCCCGGATATGGAGGTTGGGCCGTTTCTGGGCGCCGCCGAAGACCGTAATCCGGCCTTTATTGACCGCATGGTTCGTCAGGATGTTGACCGTCAGATCCAGCCGGCATCGCGGGCTGTAACCGCAGATCGTCGCGGGGCGGATGGTCGTGCAAACGAAATCCGATGTCTGATGCTTGAACAAGAGAGGTTCGCACATCCCTTTGAATTTATTGTATAAAGTCAGAGGTACAAGCGGATGATCCTCGGTGACGTTGTCGGAATCACTGATTCCATAAACGGAACTGGTGGAGGCATAGATGAATCGCTTTACGCCGGCCGCTTTGGCGGCAACGACCATGGGCTCGAAGGCGTCTAGGTTGATGGTTTTGCTCAGCGCTTCGTCGAGTTGGAAGCTGGCGTCATTGGAGATGCAGGCAAGATGGATGACGGCGTCAATTCCTTGAAGCGCATCGGATAGCTTTTTCGTATCTCGGATATCGCCTTGGACAATCTTAAGCCGAGGATGGTCTGGAAGCAGCGATCCAAAATATAGAGTGTCATATACGGTGACGTTGTATCCATCCTCCAGAAGCTGGGGTACCAGCACATGGCCCACATAGCCGGCGCCGCCGGTAACGAGGATTCGTTCAAACACGCTCGGGTCCTTTTTTATTGGAGGAGGTTACTCGGCAACCTGTCGTGCCGCCACGGGAATGGAAAAGCCGGCGGCTTGCGCGTCATCGTGAAACATGCGGACCGTTTGAAGAGAAAATTCCGCCAGATCCTTGCCGACGCCGGGCAACTTCTTAAGGATGTCGTGCGTGACCGTAATGATCTGGCAGCCAACCTGTTCCGCATGGAAGACATTCAGCAATTCGCGCGGGCTTGCCCAAATCAACTCGGTTTTCGGCAGATGCTCGATGAGGGATACGGCCTCTTTCATCACGGGTAGAGGGTCTTCACCGGTGTCCGCGATACGGCCCGCAAAAATCGAGATATAGGCTGGCACGGAATTATCCAGCGCTTCCAGGATATCGGCGACCTGCGCCAAGGTGAAAACGGCCGTCACATTGACATGGACGCCTGCGCGGCTCAGCGCGGAAATAACGTCACCCGTGAAATTTCCCGACGTATCCGTCACGGGAATTTTGACGTTGACGTTCGGGGCCCAGCTTCCGATTTCCAAGCCCTGGGCGATCATGCCATCAAAGTCGTCCGCGAAAACTTCGAATGACACCGGCCGGTCCGAAATGGCGGCGAGAAGTTCCAATGCGAATTTCTTATAGTCGGTGATTCCCGCGGCATGCATCAATGTCGGGTTTGTCGTGAACCCCTTGATCAGCGGATCTCCGTACAGGGCCTTGATCCCTTCCAGGTCGGCCCCATCGGCAAAAATCTTGACGTTCAGTTTTGTCAAATCGGTCATTTAGTCCCCCGGTGACTGGACGGTTTCAGCGGACTTTTTGTCAAGGATACAAGCGCAGGCTTCCGACAGCGAGCTTACCACCATATCAGGCGTTTCCGCTGGACGGTCACCCCAATATCCGCGATCGATCAAAATGGTTCGGCAGCCGGCCGCCTTTCCCGCCCCGATGTCGCGCCATCGGTCCCCAACCATATAGCTGTGCCGCAAATCGATGCCCCACTTTTTCGCTGCGGCCAAAAGCATTCCCGGCTTCGGTTTGTAGCAGGGGCAATCCGGCCCCTCAATACATTCGCAGACATAAACGTCGTCCAAAGGAATCTCGGTACGCAATCGGTCATGCATCGCGTCCACCGTTGCCCGGGCGACAAGCCCACGCGCGATGTCCGGTTGGTTCGTTGCGACGACGAGAAGGTATCCTGCGTCCTTCAGACGTTTCGCGTCGCGACCAGCGTCTGGAAGAATTTCGAAATCTTCTATTCGGGTTGGCGCGTAGGGCCTGCCATCACGCAAGATTGCAGCGGAAAGGACGCCGTCCCGGTCAAGAAATATGGCCGGTCGCATCAGTTTTTCTATATTTGCCGAGATGGCTGAGCGCGCTATTTCAAGATTCTTGATTCTTCTTTCGGCGCGACACTTTCCCATTTCGTCGCCTGTGTTTGAAGGGCGGGGTGGGAAACGAGGCAGTGCCAAACGACGGCTTGAAATGCCTCCGTATGCGGCGTGACGCGCGTTGCGTCGACAGTGGGAACGACAATCACGATATCGCCGACGGCCTTGGTAAAGCCGCCGTCCCGGCCGACCACGCCGAGAATGGTGAGGCCGTTTTTGCGGGCTTCCTTGAGTCCGGCAACGATGTTGGTGCTGACGTTCCGTTCTTCGTTTCCTCCGCCGACTGAAAACACCAGGACGGCGTCTTTGGAACATGCACGGCTGGTCCGCAGCCATGCCGCGAATACCGTGTCCCATCCTTCGTCGTTGGTGCGCGCCGTAAGCTCGGACACATTATCGACCGGCGTATAGGTTTCGATGTCGCAAAGTTTGCGAAAATCGTTGACTGCGTGGCTGCAATTGGCCGCGCTGCCCCCAACTCCGAGTATGAACAGCCGACCGCCGCGATCGCGAACCGCCGCCAGCGTTTCCGCCATTTTGTCGATCGAGGCATGGTCGATCTGTTGGGCGATGACGCCGACTTCCTTGAAATAGACGCGCGCTTGGCTCATTCTTACCTTCCAATCGCCGCCTACGGCTTTCGGCGCAGCGACGTTCCATCCGTCCGCAAGTAATCAAAAATTGGCTGCGAATCGCAGGCGATGTCCAATCCGTCAAACAGATATCAAGCACCTCCTGTTGGGTCAATGATGACCGGCCCTACGGCGGACGAGAATGAGTCGATTCTGCAAGCAAGTCCGAGTTTGGCGCCCGCGCGGACGCTGCTCGAGGCCGAGCATGTGGCGGTCGACC
>Ga0070728_10005228_pt1 | contig 12983 bp, 10 predicted proteins | sample tdDd471_FD_66723 | JGI IMG/M metagenome (GOLD analysis project Ga0070728, IMG submission 66723) | Marine sediment microbial communities from the Atlantic coast under amendment with organic carbon and nitrate - tdDd47.1 | ecosystem: Environmental > Aquatic > Marine > Coastal > Sediment | place...
TCTTCGAAAAATAAATTCTAAAAATACCGTTTGCGGACATGCCCAACCACACCAGATTCGACCATAACTCACCGTAAACAAAACGATAAACACAAAAAGAGTGATCATCGAAAACAAGAAGATATGGAAATCCTGTGGCCAAAAATGAACACCAAAAAGAATAAACTTTCGTTCTATAACATTAAGCAGAATAAACGGATCGCCATTCACTTTTATAAAGGGAATTACCAAAAGTAAAGTCAACAGCAAATAACTAACTATATTTCTATAATTATACAGCTTCCCTTTAGGTTGTTGTGCATAGACCCATTGTCTTTTCCCCTTTTTATTTAAAGTTGCAAGTTGATCTCTATAGGTATTATCCAAATTTTGGTTGAGCATTTCGCGTTCTTATTCTTTTATTTCTCTTGTTTATACAATTCACCTTCCGCTTTTTTAGCATTAGGAGGATTGGTTCCAATCAAGGTCATTACATAACTTGAAACCTGCAACATTTGTTCAGGTGACAATTGATTCTGCCAAGCTAGCATACCTTTTAAAGGTTTACCTACTTTGATAATTTTATAAACATCTTCAAGGCTACCACCATTCAACCAATAATCATCTGTTAGATTTGGCCCAATAGCATTTCCTTCTCCTAATAGTGCATGACAGGCTACACAATTTTTATCGTATAAGGCCTTACCAGCTGCAATATCACTGGCATTAGTCATTAGAACTAGAGCGTTCTCATCAAAAGTTGGCTTTGGTTTGTTAGCTTCGGCAAGTGCCATTTCCTTTTCGTATTCAGCAATTTGAAGGTCATCACCAAACACGTGATAACGGAACATATAAACAGCAGAAAACACAATAGTCACATAAAATAAATAACGCCACCAGGTTGGCATTGGGTTATTCAACTCCTGAATTCCATCGTAATCATGATCACTGATTAGGTGCGCATTTTCTTCAAGAAACTTATCTTTTTTTTCCATTACAGAATATTTTAATGTCTTAAACAATCTTTATATCAGAACACGAAGTACACCTAATCAGGCGTTGAGTGATTCGAATTTGAATCAACATCATCTTCTGTTAGTGCATAACTTTCCATATCGTGGAAATAGCTTTTATTGCTTTTCTTAAATGTCCACCAAATCATCCCCATAAAAAAGCTAAAAAAGATGATCAATGAGATGCTTGGGAAAAGACCAACATCTGATATACTTTGTAAATAATGACTTACTAATTTCATACTTATAAAGTTTAAAGTATAAAGGGGAAAAGGTTAAAGTCAAATCACTTTAACCTTTATCCTTATTACTTGTTTTTATTCTTTGACAGAAATATCGCGACCTAATCGTTGTAGATAAGCAATAACCGCAATAATCTCTTTTTCACTTGCAACCTCAACACCATTTGCTTTAAGATCGGCAGCAATTTCATCAGCTTGCTTCTTCAAATCATCAATTGCAACTTCATCGTAGTTTGCTGGGTATGGTGCCTCATCGTAAGGTACTCCAAGCTTAACCATTGTGCGAATCTTAGCAGCTGTATATTTCGTGCTCAAATCATCCTTAATCAACCAAGGATATGCCGGCATAATCGACTGTGCATTCATTTTTTGTGGATCAAGCAAGTGGTTAAAATGCCAAACATTTGTTTTATACATTTTACCTCCAGGCACACCTGAACGAGCCAAATCTGGACCAGTTCGTTTCGACCCCCATAAGTGTGGGTGATTGTAAACAAGCTCACCAGCCTTAGAGTAATCTCCATAACGCTCTGTTTCCGATCTAAACGGACGAATCATCTGCGTATGACAAGTATTACATCCTTCTCGGATATAGATATCACGCCCCTCTAATTCAAGAGGTGTATATGGTTTCACACTCTCGATAGTAGGAATGTTTGATTTAACCAAGTAAGTTGGAATCACCTCAAAAGCACCACCAATTAGAATAGCAACAGTTGATAGGAGCATAAATTGAACTGGACGACGCTCTAACCAACGGTGCAAACCTTCACCTTTAGCACGCTTAGGCGAAGTAATCAATGCAGGAGCAGAAGCTTCTTCATTATCAATACATTTACCTGATGCAGCTGTTTTAAGTAAGTTGTAAACCATCAAGGCCAAACCTACAAAGTAGAATACACCTCCAAGAACTCTCACATGGTACATTGGTAAAATCTGAGTAATCGTCTCCAGGAAGTTAGGGTAAGCTAACAAGCCATCTGGCGTAAATTCTTTCCACATTAAGGTTTGAACAACTGCACCCCAATACAATGGAAGAGCATAGAAAATGATACCTAAAGTTCCTATCCAGAAGTGAGCGTTAGCCAATTTCTCTGAGTATAACTTTGTTTTCCACATTTTAGGGAAAAGGTAATACAACATACCAAAAGTTAAGAAACCATTCCAACCCATAGCACCAATATGCACGTGAGCAATATTCCAATCCGTATAGTGTGTTAATGAATTTACCCATTTAAGAGACATCATAGGGCCTTCGAAAGTTGACATACCGTAACACGTTACTGCCACAACCATGAACTTAAGTGTTGCGCTATCGCGAACTTTATCCCAAGCTCCACGTAGAGTCAAAAGACCATTAAACATACCACCCCAAGATGGCGCAATAAGCATAATTGAGAAAACAACACCTAATGATTGAGCCCAATCTGGTAATGCCGTATATAGTAGGTGGTGAGGGCCAGCCCAAATATATAGGAATACTAATGCCCAAAAGTGAATAATCGACAATCGGTACGAATACACAGGACGATTAGCGGCCTTAGGCAAGAAATAATACATCAAACCTAAATAAGGAGTGGTCAAGAAGAATGCTACAGCATTATGACCATACCACCATTGAACCAAGGCATCTTGTACACCTGCGTAAACCGGATAAGATTGTAACCAGCTATATGGAATCTCAATTGAGTTACCAATATGAAGAACGGCAACCGTCACGAAAGTGGCAATATAGAACCAGATGGCAACATATAGGTGATCTGCTCTTCTTCTCAAGATTGTCCCAAACATATTCCATCCAAAAACAACCCAAATAATTGTAATTGCGATATCAATAGGCCATTCAAGTTCGGCATATTCTTTACTTGTTGTGATTCCTAAAACAAAGGTTACAGCAGCAGATACAATGATTGCTTGCCAACCCCAAAAGTGAACCCAACTCAGTTTATCGCTAAACATACGAGCCTTTAGCAGACGCTGAAGCGAATAATATACTGCTGTAAAAATACCATTACCAACAAAGGCAAAAATCACCGCATTTGTGTGAACTGGCCTAATTCTACCAAAAGTGGTATAAGCCAAATTGAAATTAAAAACGGGGAACGCCAATTGTAAAGCAGCCAAAAGACCGACCAACATTCCGACTACACCCCAAAGAATGGTTGCGTAGGCAAAATATTTTACGATTTTATTGTCGTAAGAAAAATGTTGTGTTTCCATGTATGTTATAGCTTTATTAATTTACGAATGAATTCTGTTTATTTTTCTTCTGAGGATTCTGATTCATCCTCCTTTATATCTTCAGTTTTACTTTCTTCCTGATCTTTTAACTCCTGGTCATCGAATAAAATCCTTACCGATGGTGAATAAGTATCCTCATACTGTCCTTTCTTAACGGCCCATAAAAAACCAATTAAGAAGCCTCCAGCCACTACCATACTTATCGCTATTAAAACAAATATTACACTCAAGTTTCAATTTTTTAATCTTGTATATAATCAGACAGCTTAATTAAGCTGCACACGTTTTTTACTTACTTTTCCAATGCTTGACAAAACCTCTTTTTTCTTACGGGGTGCATTTGATTCTTTATTTCTTGCGAAATAGCTCGTTGTGAAACTCGCAAAAGCTACAACAGAAATAGAACTAATAGGCATTAGTAATGCGGCTACTATAGGAGATAAAATTCCCTGAACAGCAAAATACAAACCGAACAAATTATAAGCGAATGACAATAGGAAACTCAGCTTTACAACCCACATCCCTTTTTTTGAAATGCTTAAAAATATTTTTAAGTCTTGAAATTTCGAAGCTTCCAAAATTGCATCACAAGCTGGTGAAAAATGGTAAATATCATCAGCAATAGAAATGCCGACATCACTTACTTTTAAGGCTCCCGCATCATTTAAACCATCGCCAATCATCAATATCTTTTTACCACTCTCTTTTAGAGACTGGATATACTCCAATTTCTCTTTGGGAGATTGGTTGAATAATAAACTTGAATTCTTAGGGAAAATTTCTGCCAAAATCGATTTTTCAGCATCATTGTCACCAGAAAGTACATGTAAATCGTAAGTCGACGACAGTGATGTTATCAACTCATCTAAGCCTGCGCGGTACTGATTACTCATGATGAATCGACCTTTTACATTCCCATCTATAGAAATATACACTTCGGTAGATCCGGATAAATTTTCAGCTTTAGAATCTAAAACAAAACTAGCTGAACCAATTTTCACATCTCGTCCTTCAATCTTCCCCGTCAACCCTAAAGAAACCATCTCTTTAAAATCATCTACTTTTTTAGCAGAATAGTTCCCAAGATGATCGTAAAGTATTGTACTCAATACATGAGATGAATGTCGAGCTAAAGATTTAACAGCATCGAAATCTTCTTCGCTTAAATCGTCACCATCATATTTTACACTCACAGCATCAGCTTGAGTTATAGTTCCCGTTTTATCAAAAACAATTGTATCTATGCCACTTAATGCCTCTACGATATCGGCACCTTTCAAATAAATTCCCAATCGGCCTAACATTCGCATTGTGTTGCCTAGAGCAAAAGGTGAGGATAATGCTAATGCACATGGGCAAGCAACAATCAAAACCGAAGTAAAAGCAAACACTGCTTTAGAGGTATCGTTCATCAACCAGTAAAAACCAGCCAAAGCCCCTATTGCAATTACAATAAGGGTGAAGTATTTACTTATCTGATCAATTAAAGAATTTAACTTGGAGAAATAAATGTCTTTATCCTCCGACTGATTCCATAATTGAGTCAATCGAGATTGTACAACCTCTTTTTCAATGCACATTTCAATAGCACCTCCAACTTGTTTACCTCCAGCAAACAAATGATCACCAATCGACTTTAATACGGATCTTGATTCACCAGTTACAAAACTGTAATCAATCAAAGCCTCTCCTTTAGTTAGAATCGCATCAGCAGGAATTAATTCCTGGTTTCGAATAAGGATTATATCTCCTTTTTTCAATTTATTAATCTGAGTACTTTCCTCTTTATCATCAACAATTTTACTCACCGCAACGGGGAAATAGGAACGATAATCACGTTCAAATGACAAAGCTTGATAACTCTTACTTTGGTACCACTTACCAATTAGCAAAAAGAAAATCAAACCAGTCAATGAATCCATATAACCAGATCCCGTACTTGTGAATATTTCGAATGAAGATTGAACAAATAGTGTGATAATACCCAATGAAATAGGTACATCGATATTAATAAACTTGTGTTTTAATCCCTTATAGGCTGAAATGATATAGTCATTCCCGCTATAAAGCAACACAGGCAGTACCAAAAGAAAATTCATCATTCCAAAAAAGGATTTGAAATGACTTTCCAAATATTCAGAACCTGGCACGTATTCCGGAAGGCTCAACAACATGATATTACCAAAACTAAAACCGGCTACACCAATTTTGTATAGGAGTTTCTTATTGGCATCCTGATTCTTTTTTTCCTGAAGATTATCCAGAGTAATTTCTGGAATATAGTGAATGGAAGCGAGTAGTTCTGCCAACTGCCTAAGACTTAATTCATCTGAATCAAAGGTTACTGCGACTTCTTTTTTAACGAAGTTTACAGTAGACTTTAATACAGCCTTATTTAAAACGCTTAAATTCTCGAGTAACCAAATACATGAGCTACAATGTATACCTGGAATATATAAACTCACCTTACGTATAGAATCCTCTGAAAACTCGTAGAGCTTTGAACTTATTTCTTCATCATCAAGAAAAGCAAATTTTTCTTTAAATTTCCCCTCTTCAATTTTGATACCTGGTGTTGATTCAATATTGTAATAAGAACAAAGTTCATTCTCGTTCAAAAGTTGAAAAACCGTAGAACAACCTGAGCAACAAAATGGCTTACCATCCCAAATTACAGGATGTTTACCACAATCGTCCCCACAATGGATACAGGCTACATTTTTTGTATCTTCAGCTATTTTCGTCATATTGCAGACTCATTAGTCTTAATCGAAAACCATGTTCTCAGATTCAACTCTTATTTATATAATTGCCGGTGTTACTCTTGCACATTTTCTTTTCGGGATCGGCTATTTACTTTATAAATTAGGATTTGCTCCTAAAAAGAAAAAGGATAGCGAAGAGTTAAAGTAAATTCGAAAACTTGATTAAGATTTAGTTCTCATTTTCGATAATTGAAACACCTGGAATAGAACTAGAAAAATTACACTCCAAATACCAATCACACCCAAAACATAACTTGCTATAATCCAAATTGGAGCATTCGCTCTTGTCCCCCACATTGCTCTTTCGTCAAGCGGATTCTTAGGATTTGTTGGAACTGCAATTGATAAAACACGTTTCTCTTCAATCAAGCCATATTCGTCTTCATCAGTAATCTTAATCGTTAAATCAACTTGCCCTTCTCTGTCGCCAGGAAGATCAGTTGGAAACTGAACCACGAGTTCACCTTTGGCATCAGTATAAGCTTCTTCACCAGAAACATCAAGTTGACCAAATGCTCTTTTTACAAGAAAACTCAATTCGACACCTTCTAAACCAGCTCTTTTACCGTTCTTTTTCAAACCGGTCAAGTGCGCATTAAGTTTCTTATGCTCAGTGTCAACATTAAGTTCAATCTTAACATCAGTCACTTCAGGGTTTACAACTGCTTTTGTAACAACTGCTTTCTTTTTATTCTTATCGAATGAACGTAAGTAGGCAATTACCATCCATTTGCTTTCATCGTTCAATGTTTTTTCAAATGTTGGCATAGCGCCTTTACCTACTTTTACTTTGTGGTAAATTTCGCCATCAGATTGAACTAAAAAATTCTGAGATCCTAAATCAGTTGGTACCGGTACTAATGGCAACATATTTGCCTTAGTCGGATCTCCATGACATGACTTACAATTCGTTTGATAGACTTTTTTTCCTGTACTTATATTCTTCTTGCTTAGTTCATATGGATTAAGCTTCTTTTTTGCAGTAGCAGATACTTTCCAATCCTCAGCAGATGCCGAATTCATAAAGGCAAATACAAGAACAAGAGTCGCTAATATAGTGGATAAGTTTTTCATGTGTTTCTTGATTTTTTATTCCTCAATTTTATAATCAATTCCCTTTTGATCAGCAATCTCACAGATAGGTACTACCGGGAAAATTTTAGACAAAACAGTAATAATCAGTAATGCCAAAGCAAAACTCAATACGGTTACCGTAATTTCGACTGACGAAGGAAAATAATGTTTAACGTGATCTGGAACATTCTGAATAGGAAGATGTGGGTGTAACATAGTAGGAATTACAATCACATAACGCTTAAACCATGCACTGGCAATCACGAATATGGAAATAATCATCATGGGTTTTGGCATTCTAAAACGCTTATTCACCATCAGCATAATAGGTAGTATATTACCTAAAAGTTGGGAAGCCCAGAACATAATAGCCCATGACCCAAAGAATAACTCCTTTAAGTGAACACTATCACCTGACTTCATCTTGTAACCTGGCACCAAAAATTCATTCACATTAAAATACAGGTAAACCAAACAAACAGCTACCATCAACTTACCCATTTTATCGAAATGCAATTCGGTAATATAATCTTTAAGCTTGTAGTTTACTCTAAAAAAATACATGGCAATAACCAAAGCGGCAGAACCTGCAACAAAGGCTCCTGCAACAAAGTAAGGCCCGAAAATAGTTGTATCCCAACCATTACGTAATGTTGCTGCGAATAACCAAGATGTTACGGTATGAATAGCTAAACCAACAGGAACAATAAGAACCATTAAAGTTCTAATCATTTTATGAAGGTGCTTATGCTGCTCGGGTGTATTCGTATAACCGAACGATAGAATGGCATATAACTTCTTCAATATTGGTGGAGCAGTCTTAATCTCTTTCTTGCAAATAGCCAAATCAGGAATCATTGGTAAGATCAATAGAAGAGAACTAATAACTAAATATGTTGTTATAACGGTAACATCCCAAAGAATTGGCGATTGGAAACGACCATGAATCAAAACATTTAAGACTCGATCAGGGCGACCCATATCTAAAACAATGACCAAACCTGCAACTGCAACAAAAGCAACAGCAATAATCTCAGCAATTCTTGATATTGGCGCAATCCAGTCAACTTTTAGCAAACCCAGTATGGAGGATATCAACATCCCAACCAAACTTACGGCTACAAAGAACACAAAGTTCGCAATATAAAGTCCCCAGGATACATAGTCACGCATTCCGGTTACAGCAAGACCATCACGAAGCTGAACGTAATATGCCCAAGCCCCTACAGAAATAACTGTAATTAGAAAAACAATCCATAATTCTAGCCCTTTATGGTTTTGCATTGGACGAAGAACATCTTGTTTTATTTTGTCAAAAGTAAATGTTGTTTCTTTCGATTTTGTATTGTCATTCATAAGTAAAACGATTTTCTATGAATATTTAATATATCGTGTATGTTTAAGCTTTGATTAATGAAGGTTCTCCTCATTCAATAAGTCACCATTGAATTCGAAAGCTCTGTTTTTTGGAGGCAAGTAATAAACACGAGGTTTAGTTCCTAGCTCTTCCATTAAAGTGTAACCTGCATTTTCTTCAATCAATTTAGAGAAACGAACTGTCTCACCACTTGTTCCGTTGGTTACAGCATCTTCATTTCTATCTCCAAAATAATATACACCGTTAGGACAGGCAGAAACACATGATGGCAATTTATCTTCACGAAGACGATCGGCACTAAATAAACATTTACTTACTGTTCCTTTTTTCTGAGGAACATTCGCCTCAATATTATAGGTTAAATCTTTATATTTTTCGGCATCCTTAGGCTCCGTCCATTGGAAAATACGTGCTGAATAAGGACAAGCAGCAATACAAAAACGACAACCGATACAACGCTCATTGTCGATTAACACAATCCCATCCTGACGCTTAAATGTTGCATCAACAGGGCATACTTTTGTACAAGGTGGATTATCACAATGCTGACAAGGCTTAGGCATAAAATAGGGTGCCGTGTGATCAGAATCCTGCATCTGTAAAACATTAATATGATGCTGATCAGCTCTTAACTGGTGGTGATTTTGGCAAGCAGACATACACTTACGTGCATTTCTACATTTACTTAAATCGATAACCATTACAAACGATTTTCCTGCGATTCCCTCGCGACCTCTTTGCTGTAATTCATCAAGAGGTTCGTTAACTGTAGGGCGAAGTTGATTTTTATCTACTTGAACCAATTGTCCGTCTGCAGTTAGTAAGTTTACAGTCTCACCAGGCTCTTTAGCTGCAGCTTTAGCAGCACCTAAGAGAGAAAAACTACTTACAACTCCAGCTGCACCAACAGTTACACCAAAGCTTTTCAGAAAATTTCTTCTACTCTTGTCGGAAGTTTTTTGTGTCATATCTCAAGAATTTGCTCGGTTACGATTTTGGAATACCATGCTTTGATCTACCTTATCGTATTTACAAAATGTGTATAAATACACTTCACGTATTAAAAGTTAATATTCTACACATTAGGCTTCATAAATTATCGGAACCGTTTGCAGAACATTCAAAGATAAATAATATTTTCAGATTCTTTAACAATTACAATCCCATGAAAGAAAATAAAATATGATAAACAAATCCATCACCACAAACCACTATCAATCTGTATAACTGCAAATTACAAGACCATGACAATTTCGTCATTCTCAATCCTTGAATAATTCCATAAACCTGACTCTAAAGCTTTACAGATCCTCTACTCTTAATTATCAACTATTTACACTCAAAAACAAATCAAAAATCCCCCTATTAATCTATGCCAAAAAGCTTTATTGATTTTTCTAAACAGCTCATAAAGCTAATCTATCACAGAAATATCAAAACACCACTACCACCATCTATCATCCTAATTATCTACTATTTAAACCAACATGTTTTAAAACTAATTAATTCCCATCCATATTTTATAAGACTTTAGACGAATGAGTTGATTTAGAATTTTCTTTAAAGAATTAAAAACGTAATTTTGCACGACTATTTTCAGCTAAAGAATAAATCTATATCTGGATTAACTTAAGACTATGAACGAATTGAATAACTTAAAACCCATTAATGAATGGTTTAAAAAATTGGACACCCGTCCAATTATTATTAGTGGGCCTTGCAGTGTTGAATCTGAGGATCAGGTCTTAAATACGGCTCGTCAATTAAAGGAAATCGAGCAGGTTAAGGTTTTCAGAACTAGAATATGGAAACCTAAAACTCAATCTAATAGTTTTGAAGATAGAGGGGATAATGCACTTCATTGGTTGAACCAGGTAAAGCTTGAGACAAACCTATTGACTATGGTAGAGGTGGCATCTCCTAAACATGTTGAGATGTGCTTACGCCACAACGTGGACATTCTTTGGATTGGGGCCAGAACAACATCCAACCCATTTTCTATACAAGAACTTGCAAGTGCACTTCAGGGAATGAATGTACCTGTCATGATAAAAAACCCACTTAATCCAGACATTAACCTTTGGGTTGAAGCGCTGGAACAAATCAACAAAGCAGGTATATCACGCTTAGCTGCCATTCATTGTGGTTTCTATCCTTTTGAACAAACAAGCTTACGTAATATTCCAAAATGGGAGATTCCGATTGAATTAAAGTCAAGATTCCACAATTTGCCAATGATTTGCGATCCAAGTCATATTGCTGGCGACAAGCAACACATCCAGCAGATTTCACAAAAGGCACTTGATTTGAACATGGATGGCTTGATGATAGAAAGTCATTGTAAGCCTGAAGAGGCAATAAGTGAAGCTGAGCAACAGCTTATACCTTCTGAACTAAACACAATACTAAACAGCTTGGTTTGCAGATTAAGCATTAAGGATAGTGCCGACTACAATCCTCTAGAGCAATATCGCAATCAGATTGATTCTATAGATGCACAATTTATAGAACTTCTTGCACAAAGAATGAATGTTGTAAGTGAGATAGGTGACTATAAATCGGAACAAAACTTAAACATCCTTCAATTAAAGCGATGGGAAAAAGTTAGAGAACAAGGAACTGAGCTTGGAAAATCACTAGGTTTATCAGAAAAATTCCTCACTCAACTACTAAGAATGATTCACAAAGAAGCTATTCTAATTCAGAATGATGTGATGAATAATAAAAAATAATATCTCACTGCAGATATAGAAAAAGCCAGTAAACGTCATGTTCACTGGCTTTCTTATTGTTTATATTTTCAAGCTTAACTCTTTTCCTTAATTTTTAATCTCTGCCCCACTCTTAGGCTGCGTGAGTTTTTGATATTATTAATTCTCATGATATCATAGTTAGAGATTCCTGGGAATTTCTTTGCAATGGTCCAGAAGTTATCATTCTTACGAACCGTATAATAAACGTAATTGCCGCTACCCGAAGAAGTAGATTTCTTTATACCAGACTTCTTCTTTGAGCTTGCAACATATGACTTACCACGAGTTGCTTGCTTTTGCGCTTTCGACATATTATTGAAAGATCTATAATAGGACGCTTTCGATTTAGGCACATATACAGCTAGTTTTTGACCTACACGAATCATATTACGTCTAATATTATTCCAATAACGTAAATCAGAAGTTCTTACATGGAACCACGAAGCAATTAAGCCTACCGCATCACCGGATTTTACCTTATAGTAGATCTTAGCTTTTCCTTTTGGTACAGCGTGCGCATACTTCTGATACCTGGTTCGAGGATTAGCAAGTTTATCCTTTAAATTGAAATAGTATTCTTTCTTATAAGATGTAATTGAATCTTGATTGTCAATAAAGGTCAAAGCCGATTCAAAAGGTATTTTCAAGGAATAGGGTTTGCTAAAAGCCGGAATGATATCTGCACGATATTGTGGATTCAATTCACGTAATTTCTGTTTTGAAACATTTGTAAACTGTGCAATTTGATCAAAGTGCAATTGCTCCTTAATCATTATGGTATCACAAACTTCAGGAAATTGATTAGGTCTTGGATATAAACCATGTTCTTTATGAAAGTTGAATGAATAAAGAGCGGCTATAAATGCAGGCACATAGCCTCTCGTTTCCTTAGGTAACCTGTAATAAATATCCCAATAGTTTTTCTTTCCACCACTACGACGAATCGCCTTATTGACATTACCAGGACCACAGTTGTATGCAGCAATTACCAAAGGCCAGTTGCCATACATCTTATATAAATCCTTAAGGAACTTTGCTGCAGCATAACTCGATTTTATCGGATCACGACGATCGTCGACAAAAGAGTTTACCTCCAATTTATACTGCTTACCTGTCGAATACATAAACTGCCACAATCCTGAAGCTCCAGCTCTGGATAATGCTTTAGGATTAAGAGCAGACTCAATAATTGGCAAGTATTTCAACTCCTGAGGTAAACCTTCTTTATCAAGAATTTCTTCGAAAATAGGAAAGTAATATTCAGACATTCCCATCATAAGCTCAACTTGCTTTCTTCTTCGCTGAGTATAAAGTTCAATGTAGTTTCGAACAATCTTATTATACGACAAATCGAACATCGAAGGGATTGATTGCAATCTCTTGATATAAATTGAATCGGCTAATTTTTCCTTTTTATACTTTGTTTCCGGACCTTCATAAGCTCTCGTTTTAACCGAATTTTCTGCATACCAAGCGTTAACTAACTTATCTAAGTTACTTTTAAACTCAGGCTGTATGCTATCATTCAAATCCCAACG
>Ga0070728_10005230_pt1 | contig 12982 bp, 9 predicted proteins | sample tdDd471_FD_66723 | JGI IMG/M metagenome (GOLD analysis project Ga0070728, IMG submission 66723) | Marine sediment microbial communities from the Atlantic coast under amendment with organic carbon and nitrate - tdDd47.1 | ecosystem: Environmental > Aquatic > Marine > Coastal > Sediment | place...
GATCGGCCCGACCGGCGTCGGCAAGACCGAAATCGCCCGTCGTCTGGCACGGTTGACCAACTGCCCGTTCTTCAAAGTGGAAGCCACCAAATTCACCGAGGTCGGCTATGTAGGCCGCGACGTGGAATCCATGATTCGCGACCTTATGGAAATCGGCGTGGCCATGGTTCGCAAGGAAGAAACCAAGAAGGTTCGTATCAAAGCGGAAAAGAACGCTGAAGAACGCCTTCTTGACTTGCTCTTGCCAGGTAAGGGCCCTAAACAACAAGAGCCTATGGGCTTTTTCGCCGGGAATCAGGATGGCGCAGTAGAACCGGTTGAGCCGCCAAAAAAAGACGACGGCACGCGCGATAAATTCCGTCAGATGTTCCGTCAGGGGCAGCTTGATGAACGTGAAGTGGAAATGGAAGTCACGGTTCAGTCCGGTGCACAGGTGGAAATAATGGCCATCCCCGGCATGGAGGACATGGGCAACAACCTGCAAAACGCCTTTTCCAACATGTTCCCCGGCAAGCGCAAAACGCGCAAGATGAAAATCAAGGACGCCTATCAGACGCTGATCGATGAAGAAGCCGACAAGCTCATCGACCCGGATGCGGTCAATGAACTGGCCCGCGAACGAGTCGAACAGCAGGGCATCCTGTTCGTGGACGAAATGGACAAGATTGCGTCCCGCCACGACCAGACCGGCGGCGGTTCTGCCGACGTCTCCCGCGAGGGTGTACAGCGCGACCTGTTGCCCATCGTTGAAGGCAGCGTGGTCAACACCAAATACGGCATGATCAAAACCGACCATATTCTGTTCATTGCCGCAGGTGCATTCCACTTTGCCAAGCCCTCGGATCTCATCCCCGAACTACAAGGCCGTTTCCCCCTTCGCGAAGAACTGTCTTCCCTGCACAAGGAAGAGTTCTACCGCATTCTGACCGAGCCGAAAAACGCACTGACTGTACAGTACAAGGCACTCCTTGCGACTGAAGGTGTGACCGTGGACTACACACAGGAAGCACTGGAAGAGATTTCGGCCATGGCTGAAAGAATCAATGAAGAGACCGAAAATATCGGCGCACGCAGGCTTTACACCATCATGGAAAAGATCCTGGCGAACCTCTCCTTTGAAGCCCCGGACAAATCGGGTCAGAAAGTTGTTATCGACCGCGACTATGTCACTGAACAGCTCGATCATGTCGTGGAAGATCGCGACCTGTCCCGCTATATTCTGTAGGAAATGCCATGAATAAACGCATCTCCCTGATAGGTGTTCCTCTGGATCACAATTCGTCCTTCATGCGAGGTCCGGCCAAAGGGCCGTTCGCCATGGTTGAAGCGCTGCACTGCGACTCGGCCAACATGTGGACCGAAACCGGCCACGACCTCTCCGAGGTTCTGAATCATCAGGGAGTGCTTGATTTGGAAGATGTAGAGACCGCCTTTGCCGCCATCGAAACTGCGGCGGCAAAGGCCGGTTCCTCTGACTCCACCCCCATCTTCATGGGTGGAGACCATTCTGTCACCTACCCACTGATCAAGGGAATGCGTCAGGCTGTCGGCGATTTCACCATCCTGCATTTCGACGCCCATCCCGATTGCTACCATGAATTCGAAGGGAATCCGCTCTCCCATGCCTGCCCGTTTTCACGCATCATGGAAGAAAATCTGTGCACTCGTCTGGTTTCGGTAGGCATCCGCACAGCCTCCGGCCACCAGCGCGAACAAAAGGAAAAACTCGGCATCGAATGGCTGGAAATGAAGGACAAAAAATCCTGGCCCACGCTCTCCTTTGACACTCCGGTCTACATCAGCGTTGACATGGACGCGCTGGACCCGGCCTTTGCGCCGGGAGTTTCCCATCACGAACCAGGGGGTATGACCACCCGCAAACTGCTGGACATCATCCACGCCATTGATGCCCCCATCATCAGTGCTGACATAGTGGAGCTCAACCCCGATCGCGACATCAACGGGGTTACAGCCATGACCGCAGCCAAAATTCTACGCGAGATAGCTGGAATGATGCTCTCCTGACACGATCCATGTGAATCTAAACAGCTTGCCACGGCCTCCTCATATGGTATGATCGTAGCCACTCGACATTATTCAACGATCAGGAAAGATTCACCGTGAGCAACAGCCGCCTCTCGAACAATATAAAATACAGTCGCCCCTTGATCGGCATTCTGGTGCTGGCATTCATCACGGCCATTGGATTGCCATTGATCAACGCCAAGATCATTTACCCCGCCTATTCAAAAGTACTCATTTCCACCATCATGGAAGAAACCGGACGACTGGCAGAGTACGTCATTCCACCGACTGCCAAGCATTCCAAACTCACTCACAAGGTTCTTGAAAACTCTGGATTCACATCCGCCATATACCGGATGGAGAACGAGCTTGGGTTGCTGAAAATCAAGGTTTATTCACCATCTGGTCTCATTCTGTACTCCACAGATTTCAATGAAATCGGGACGTACAGCAAGGAAAGGACTTTTTTTGACAGGACCTTGAAAGGTATACCGTGCGGTGAACTGAAACGTGAAAAAGGAATCGACGATCATGGCAACGTCGCTGAAATGGATATCGTGGAAACCTGCGTCCCCATCATGCGCGACGATGTATTTCTGGGCGCATTCGAATTGGTATCCGACGTTTCCGTTCACATGGAAAAGCTCAGTCGAATCAATGCACTCGCTACTTATGGAACCATCCTCGCCTGTTGCATTTTGATTATTGTCGGAAGTATTCTGCTCCGTTTGGAAGCCAGCCGCATTCGTGAACGGAAACAGGCGGAAACACTCAAGGCAGACGTAGAGCAAATCACCCGGCACGACATAAAATCACCGCTTATAGGAGCGCTCAACGGCATAGAGTATCTCAGAAATTATACGACTATCGATGAAGATCAGCGAGCCATGCTCAACGACATGCGAACCTCTGTGAGTACGGGGCTGGATCTCATCAACCGCAGCCTCGACATCTATAAAATGGAAACCGGCGTGTACCAGTATGAACCGCAGGACGTGGATATTCTGGCAATCATGCAGCGAGTGGCTGTCGACCTTTCGGGCATGGCTGCCATAAAAAATATTACCATAACGATCACCCGATCCGGTGTACCACTCGCGGCAGACGAATCCTTGATCATCCAGGCTGAAGACAGCCTGTGTTACTCACTACTCGCCAACCTGATTAAAAATGGCATTGAAGCATCCTCGGCCAACCAACAAGTCACCATCAACTTGACTGAATCTGATGTTGTCTCAATAACTGTTCACAACCCCGGCCAGGTGTCTGACGCAGTCAAAGAGAGTTTTTTCGACAAGTACGCTACAGCGGACAAATCCACCGGAACCGGGCTGGGGACTTACTCTGCCAAACTCATGACAGAGGCCATGGGGGGGACCATTGCGTTGGCGACATCCGAAGAAGCAGGCACCACCATCACCGTTACTTTCCCGCGCAACACCGCACCTGAATAAAAGGGAAGCCCAATGCCATACGTCAACATTCGCATCACCAAAGAAGGTGCTACCGCCGACCAGAAAAAACAACTGATCAAAGCGTGACAGATTTGCTGGCCGACGTACTTGGGAAGAATCCAAAGACCACCTTTGTCATTATTGATGAGGTGGACACAGACAATTGGGGAATTGAAGGGGAATCAGTTACTGAATTACAGAAGAAATAAATCGCTTCGAGCAACGAGCCTGATGAAGTCGGGGTTTCAACCCCGGTGGAGAAAAAGTAAGGATGGCCGCTTTTAGGCGGCCTTTTTTTTGAAGATGCGCCTTCGGCGAGAGCCATTGTTGGGTGCGTGCCGCACCCAAGGCTTTCTGCCCTACGCGGGCGGCGGTTCTTTTGGCTGAGCCGACCCCAAAAGAACCAAAAAGCTCGGCTCACGAATTTGGCCACCCGGTGATCGACGGCAAGAATCTGATCATCGCGCGCAGCTTTCGGGATCGCGTTCTTCCGCTGCGCTCCAGTGCAATTCCGAACAAGACGCTGCTGTTGCACGCTGTCAGCTTCTAGGCCTTTCGATCAAGGGCTGGGTTCGATCTTCGTCAGGGGGAAAGAAGAAGAGATTGGCTTCGAAGGAGGAGCGGTGTTGGGGTGTTGCACACCCCAAGGCCCTTTATGATTATCGAAGAGCCTGGAATCAAAAAGGAACACCTACTACGGAATGCTTCTTACAACGACGGACAGTTGATAGCGGGCCTTAGAGCCTGTCTCAAGCGGCGCAGCGCAGCCCGACCGAGTCTATATCATAGACAATCTGTCGGGCAGTGGAGCCGCGTACAGGCTCTTGGATCCGCTATCAGGATCACAGCCAAAGAAGCGCTTTTTACTGCCTTTTTGCCGCTTCGCAAAAAGCCAGTCGCCGTAAAGGCGAAACCTTTGTAAAAATATCGTTTGCATCCTCACTGCGAATGCACGCACCAAAAAAAGAAAAGAAAGCGACCAATCAGCCAAGGGCTGATTGGGAGACGTCACCCTACCTATCTTTCAAATGAAGAGTCATCCGCACATCCGCAACAATAGCCCTCTCGTGATTGACGAGAACCGGATTAAACTCAGCCTCCCATACTTCTGGAAGATCAATCGCCAATCGCGACATAACCATGATGATCTCTTCAAGGGCCGCAAAGTTCACGGACTGCTCCCCCTTCAACCCCTTGAGCAACATGTAGGACTTAATTTCCCGCACAATCTCAAATGCATCCTGCCGTGAAAGCGGCGCAAGCTTGAACGAAATATCCTTCATGATTTCAACATAGATGCCGCCTAGGCCAAACATTAGCATGGGACCAAATTCCTCGTCCCGCTTAAAGCCAATGATCACTTCCTTGACGCCCGGAGGAGCCATTTCCTGCACCAGACAACCCGCGATATAAGCATCGCGGCGCATACGCTGGGCCTTGGCCGTGATCGACTTGAAAGTCTTCATGACCTCCGTGGCGTTCCACAAGTTCACCTTGACCCCGCCCACATCGGACTTGTGAGAAATATCCGGTGACGCAATCTTGAGAACCACGGGATAGCCAATCTCCTCGGCAGCGGCCACGGCTTCGTCTGAAGAACGGGCCAATACTGTCTGCGGAGTGGGCAAGCCATACGCCTTGAGTACCTGTTGAGCCTCGAATTCCACGATCTCGGGCTGATTGCGCCGCATATGCTCCCGCACAACTTCCCGCGCCAGCTCAAGGTCTCGCTCGACCTCGATATATTCAGGCTTGGGCCGGTTCTTCCAAAGATAATAATCGTACATGGCCTCAATGGAATGCACGGCTGGCTCCGGGAAGGCATAACAGGGAATCCCGGCATCCATGAGCATCTTCCGGGCCGGGGCTACTCGAGTCTTGCCCATAAAGCAGGCGAAAACCGGTTTGCCGCACTTCCGGGCCATACGAATGACCGCCTCAGCCGTCTGTTCGATTTCCACCGAGGCCGTCGGTGTCAGCAGAACCAATATGGAATGCACCATCGGATCTTCTGAAACCACGTCCAAAGCCTGACGATACCGCTTGGCATCAGCGTCCCCGATAATATCCACCGGATTGTAGAAAGCGGCGTAGCTGGGAAGAAATTCCTGAAGCCGCTGGATGGTCTTTTGCGACAATGCGGCCATGGTCAGGCAGGAACGGTCTGCCGCATCCGCAGTCAGGATGCCAGGGCCGCCTGAGTTGGTCACGACAGCCAGATTCGGACCTTTGGGCAAAGGCTGGTTGGAAAAAGCCTGTGCCAAATTGAAAAGCGAAGCCACATCCCCTACTCGAATAACCCCGGACTGATGAAACGCGGCGGAATAGGATTGATCAGAACCGGCGATGGCCCCTGTATGCGACGAAGCGGCCTTGGCACCAGCTGCCGTTGTACCGGACTTGATCATGATAACCGGCTTGTTCAAACAGGTCTTGCGCGCCGCCTTGAGAAAGGACTCACCATGCTCCACATTCTCAATGTAACCGAGGATGACCTTGGTCTCCTCGTCCTTGTTCAGATAATTAAGCATATCCGCTTCATCGAGCACGGCCTTGTTGCCTAAGGACACAAATTTGGAAAAGCCGATATTCGCACCAAGCGCCCAATCGAGAATAGCCACGCACAGTGCGCCGGACTGCGAGAAAAATGCAATGGAACCAGGCGTGGGCTGTCCAGCAGCAAAGGATGCATTGACGCCGTGAGCCGAATTCATCATGCCGAGGCAGTTGGGACCAAGCAGAGCTATGTCATACTTCTCGCACATGGCGATAATCTCCTGCTCCAGAAGATACCCTTCCTTGCCTGCTTCCTTGAACCCGGCAGTAATGACGATGGCGGATTTGGTCCCCATCTCGCCAAGGGCCTTGATACTCGGAATGACATACTGTGGCGGCACGGAAATAACGCCAAGATCAAGCCCTCGTGGCAAGTCGGCAATGTCCGTTGTCACTGAAAGCCCTTCAATTTCCCCACCCTTGGGGTTCACAGGGAAAAGCTTGCCGTTAAAACCGGCTTCAATCATATTGGTGACAATGGTGTGCCCCACCTTACCTGGTGTGGCGGACGCCCCGATCACGGCAACGGTGTCAGGGTAGAAAAAAGCATGCAGATTGGTATCAACGGTCAAACGATTGGTCCTCGGCGTATGAATTAAGCAACTGGTTGAACTCGTAACCCGAACAGCCGTCAGGGACAAGGGACAAAGCAAACCGATCTGTTAACGAAATATAGCTCAAGACTTGAGCCATTCAACAGCTTCCCCCTCACTTTCAAAAATCCTGAAATTCAATGACCGATTCTGATGCGTGGTTTCGAAAAGCCTATAAATATCTATTTCTTCGGGTGGATACAGACAGGCCAAGCGAATCCCGGAAAGCTGCACTCCTTCATCCTCCAAAGTGTTGGCAAGCATCTGAGCACTCAGGAAATCAATATTCATGGACACTGTCCTAAAATCAACGAAAGCCTTTTTACTCCAATGCTCAGACGTCACTTCAACCACACCATGTGCCATGGCCGAAAGCTCTTCATAGGTGTCCACTACACCCGAAACAATGGCAATGAGGTAATCGCCACCATCATCTATTGACAACGTGTAATCCATCGCCAACTTCAACTCGCTTATTTCTTACCTTTTTTCTTTGCTGCAGCCTTCTGTTTTTCTTTATCATCAACAGTCTTGGCTGCCGCAGCGGCCACCTGGGCACGTTCTCCATCAGACAATTCCGCACCATCAGGAATTTGAACAGAAACACGAGGACGCGCAAACTCGATACCCGCTTCGGCAAAATGCTTACGCATTTTTGCAAGTACAAGCTTGCGCAAAACGAACTGGCCGCCAGGTTTCGTCATGAACTTGACCCGCATACGCATGCCGTATTCTTCCATGGCCTTGACGCCCTGACTTTTGATGTCACCAAGCATCACGGCATCCAGCTCTGGGACAGCACGCACTTCCTTGTTGATCTTCTTGATGATCTTCTTCACCTGCTGGATGTCAGTATCAAACGGCACAAGATACTGCAGCTTCATGACCGCCCAGTCGCGAGTATTATTCTTGACAAGCTTCATGGAGCCAAACGGAATGGTATACAAAAAACCGAGGTGATGCCGTAGCTTAAGAGATCGTACAGAAATTTCCTCGACCGTTCCCATGGCCCCACCGGTTTCGATGTAATCACCCACCCGAAAGGCATCATCTGTCAGGAAAAAGATACCCGAGATGATGTCCTTGACCAGAGTTTGTGCGCCGAAACCTATGGCGATACCAAAGACCGACGCACCAGCGATCAGCGGCCCGATATCCACACCGAGTGAAGACAAAATAATCAACACCGTGACAACCAGTAAGGCACCAAAAATAAATTTTTTCAACAACTGCAACAACGTGGCAAAACGATCACCACCGGGGCCGCCACCTTCATGACCGCCGCCAGCACCTTGATCCGCCGCCTTGGCAGTCAGCTTGCGTTCGATTGTTCGACTGATGAAGACCCAGACAATGTATGCGAGCACCAAAGTAATCAGCGTGTTGAAAGCCGCCCGGACAGTGGTCCGCCCCAAGTCGAAATCAATACCCCACACACGAAGCAGGCCAAAGACAAAACCAGCCAACAGAATAAAGCGGAAGCCCTTGCTCAAAAATGTCTGAAAGCGTGTCGCATGCTTTTCGATAAGTCCGACAGATTCACTGTCATCAGACGCTTCCAGCTCATCCTCAGCAGCTTGTTCAGGAATGGATGGCCCTGCCATGTCGGCGGCAAACATGACCAATCGCTGCGTTGCCCAATCAAAGATAAGATACAACGGCACTGCCAGTAGTGTCAGAATGCCGGGCAACATAGCCTTGGTGCCAAAAATCATAAGCCCAACCACCCAGAACACCCAGAATCCCAACACGTAGGCAATCGCGGCCACATGCCAAAAGCCCGCGAATTGATGTCCCAACGAACCGGGCGTGCTCCGAGCCCTAAGGGCCTCGGCAACAGGTCTACTGTTCCATAGAATCAAGAGCATGAGAACAAACACCACGGCCAGACCACACAGAGTGGAAATCAGCAGAATCAAAGCTTCACTTCCACCTTCAAGTCGCAGAAGTGTCGTCAAGAGCAAGCCGGTCGCGATGATACGGCCAACCCAAACAGTCCAAATATAAAGATATTGCGCGGTTCGATCGCTCAAAGGCAAATACCTGAGAGCAGGAGCTTTGGGAGCGAGTATGAACCTGGCCACCAGTTTGACCAATTCCAAAAAGACAATAGCCGACAGCCATGCAATAATGACAGGTTTACTGGCCGCACCTTCACTAAAAAGAATAAGATAGCCGGCAAAAACAACCGCCAGGATAAGAACCACACCGAAAAGATCCAGCAATGCCCGCATGAACAACCGCCCCATACAGGTGTACCACATAGCGTCCGGCGGCGTGACTTCAAAGCTCTTGCGAATATTGACGGTTTTTTTCCGAAATAGGAACATGGCTCCGAGCCAGAGTGCGGTAAGGACCACCAATGCGAGAATCAACTTGCCTACGGTCAGATTATCATCCCCACCAAGTATATTCTGTACCTTTTCTGGCAATTCCCTCGGGGCAGCGGCAGCACCGGAAAAGAGATATTCAAATCGGTCCCGCAAAAAGGAAGTCCCTTTGCGCATGCGCTGAACCAGGCCTGCGAGACCTGTCACTTTCTCTGGCTTGCGCGCAGCATCCGCCTCCTTTTTCAACTCCTGAATAAGAAGACCGCGAACCTGCTCGTCGCTCAAGGAACCCATTATGTCTCTGACTTGATCGGGTGTGGCGCCTTGCGGAATCGTCACATTTTCCACGGAAACGGAGTTACCACCACCTGTAGCCATGGCCGTAGAAACAGCACCCGACAAAAGACACAACAGAAACATGATAAAAACAAAAAAAGAAAAACGACTACGCATGCACCCCTCACCTTTGAACATCAATATTTCCTACACTTGCACAGGCATATCAAGCTCTCGGGATAATTGTAAACTCAAAAGAGAGATCAGCACACTCACGCCCATCACACCAGTTTCACGAAATCACGTCTTTTCACTTGACCCCACACCGCCCCTTGGTTTAAAAATCGAGTCCCATTTCGCCAGGATAGCTCAGTTGGTAGAGCAACTGATTCGTAATCAGTAGGTCGTCGGTTCAACTCCGATTCCTGGCTCCAAGGAATGATCAAGCCCCACAGCGAGTTATGTCGCTGTGGGGCTTTTCTTGTTTCATCTAGAATGGCTCAAAACTGATTGTTTTGTGCGTACAATTTGCGGACACTTATTCTCTGACTCCATGAATTCAGGATGTTTCGCCCCATCACCAACTGATTTCAAACCAGGTGGGCGTCAGTTGGAAGCAAATATGTACCTTCGATGAACTAAGAGGCCAAAGAGGACTCTTCACTTTTTATCAGCAGGGTCTTCCTTGAAATACAGAAAAAAGAGTATTCCTATAAAAACAAACACCCAGATGTTTAGTACTGTATCCAGAATGTGGCCAGTCATTACCGCGCCCCTTTTTCCTTCTTCAACGCCTTGAGTAGGCACACTAACAAGAGCAATATAATGAAAACAAAAGGATTTGCAGACATCGCTATTATCGAGCGAACTGCATCCACACTTTCAGTGATGATCATGACCAGCCCCAACGCACCGAGCAAGGCTCCCCAAACCAACTTGACGCGTGTAGACGGATTCTCGTCTCCACCTGAAGAAAACATGGCGAGTACATACGCCGCACTCACTACGCTTGTAACGATAAACAAAGACGCAGCAATGATCACCGCAACGCTGGCGACATCCGACAATGGAAGCGATTCCAACAGCGCAAAAGTCGCAGAGTCCGCGCTATCACGTGCCTGTTCAAGAGAAAAAGCCCCATTCTTGGCAGAATAAAATCCCATGCTTCCCAGAATACTGAACCAGACTATCGAGAACCCGGTCGGCGCCAACAATACACCAAGGACAAACTCCCGAATCGTCCTTCCCTTTGAAATTCGAGCGATAAACACACCGACAAACGGTGCCCAGGCAAGCCACCAAACCATATAGTTCAAGGTCCAGGAGCTGAACCAATCGGCCACTTCGCCCCCGAAAAAGGCATATGTATGGAACCCCTGCCAAAAGGCTTGGCTCAAATAATTCCCTGTGGCGTCAAGGGTGCTGCTCATGAGAAATGATGTCGGCCCAGTGAGGACGATGTAACATAAGAGAGCAATGGTAATGGCTATTGCTGTATTGGAAAGTTTAGCCATGCCATCCCCAAGATCCTTGAGCAAGGGAATGAAGTAGGCAACGCAAAGGACACCGAAGACACCGAAGGACAACCCAAGCCCCCCTCCTTGAATTCCGACAAGATCAGCGATGCCACTCTGTACCTGGAACACTCCCATCGCGACCGAGCCTGCCAACCCAATAGCAATCGCATAAATGGCAAGGACGTTTATCCCCCAACCGACAGTCTTCGGCAGCCATCCCGTTCCAAAGGCTACAACAATGGGAGAACTCAGCATTGTGGGCGCTCCAATACGATATGAAAAATACGCTATGACCAGCCCGGTAAGCCCGTATATGGCCCATGCATGAAATCCCCAGTGAAATATGGTCACGAAAATAGATGCGGATGCGGCCAACCGAGGGGGGAGTTCCTGCTCGGCAAATAGGAAATGCGTGGCTGGCTCCGCCACACCATAAAACAGCAGGCCGACACCCATTCCTGCCGCGAACATCATTGTCAGCCAACTCCCCGTAGAAAACTCAGGGCGCTCTTCATCCTGTCCTAAACGAATCTTCCCATATCGCGAAAATGCCAACCAGGCACAGGAGATAAGCAAAATATTGGTGGTCAGCATAATAAACCACCCTCTGCTCTGAAACATCAACTGCACAACGCTATCAGCAAAACCGGCAAGACCGATCGAGTCATAGGCTCCCCACCCCACGATAGTCCCGGTCAAGGCTATAGCCGTAAACATCAACGCTCGATCGTTCATTCCATTCTCCTAATAATCTTAGAAACGAAAGAAAACTGTTACACCGTTAAGCTGAATCACTCAACACAATCGGGGAAATGACAAGGCCATGCTTTTTTTCCAGAACAGCTCAATGAATTGAAGTAACATTAGAAATATTGAATTCTGCATTGGACCGAAACAGATTTTCATGCGCAAACGGCACACAGAATGCGAACAATTTCAGACGACTACAGAATTAAATATTGTAGAACACTAACGACTTCGTAATCAGTAGATCGTCGGTTTAACTCCGACTCTCGGCCCCAACGATATCAAGGAGTTAGCGTAAATCTAGACTTTTTTTGTGGCCTAATTGAGTTTCTGAAAAAGACTTGGGACACCAGATCGGGCTCCAACATTTTTCTGCTTTTTGTAATTCACCAAACACCGTGCTACCCCAAGGGTATGAACGAGACGACAACACTGACTGACCCGGGAGACGTGATCGAAGCTTGGGATGATGTCATCCTTTTTGTCGATGACCAAGGCGTGGTGCTTAAATCCAATGACGTCAAACTGAGCTACCTCCCTGACAGCATCAGAAAAGGGGTACCCTTCTGGAAGGTGCTCGCGTTGGAAACATCATCACTCAAAGACACTCTCAGTCGATTTCAGCCTCTCCAAATTCACGAAATATCATGCTGTGACGGACGAAGTTTTCTGCTTCGAATCATTCCGTTGCCTACCGCTCTTACTACTCAGGGAGGATATGTCGTCATAGCCACCGACAACCGTCCCATGGAAGCTCTGTACGAAAGCTATGAAGAACGGCTTGAGGATAATATTTCTGCTTGGTCCGACTCCATTACCTTGTTCAATGCCTTCTTTGATACGACACTGGATGCAACCTTCCTCATCGACGACACCGGCGTCATCATTGCCGCCAACACGGCTGCTCAGAAACAGCACGCCAGATCGGAACAAAGCCTGAGCGGAGTAGATTTCAAACGGCTTTTGGGCAAACGCTTTCACGCGACTCTTCGCAACGCCATGCATACACTCAAAGCCAAGGAATTGTGGAATGAAAATGTGGTCGCCATCGATGGAGAAGGTGAAGGTTTCCCTGCAGCGGCCACCCTGCGCAAGATAACCTTTACAGATTACTCGCTGCACCAGCTCATCCTTCACGACCTGACAGAGCATGAAGGGCTTAAAGAGGATCTTCAGGACAAAAAATCCGAGGTGCGGGAAAAAGATATTGCACTGCGACAGGTCATCAAATCGGTGGAAGAAGATCGCAAGGAGATGAGGGAGCAGTTGACCAGCCAGGTAAAGAAACAGATGCTACCAGCTCTGGAGCGAATCACGACTTCAAATATCCCAGAAGTGCGTGAAGGATACAAGAGCGTCATAGAAGACCAGCTTGTAGACCTGGCAAACGATTCCTCTGGAGAGTTCGACTCTGAACTCCTGCGGCTTTCTCCCCGAGAAATGGAAGTCTGCCAACTCATCCAACTGGGCCGTAGCGGCAAAGA
>Ga0070728_10005234_pt1 | contig 12969 bp, 9 predicted proteins | sample tdDd471_FD_66723 | JGI IMG/M metagenome (GOLD analysis project Ga0070728, IMG submission 66723) | Marine sediment microbial communities from the Atlantic coast under amendment with organic carbon and nitrate - tdDd47.1 | ecosystem: Environmental > Aquatic > Marine > Coastal > Sediment | place...
GTCAAGTTCGCGGAGCTTGTAGAAGGTGGTGGTGACGCCTTCGACGAGGTCGTCGCTGATCTCCGGGAAATGGACGTTTAAGATGCGTCGCATGACCTTGGGGTCAGGGAAGGCGATGTGGTGGAAGTTGCAGCGACCGAGGAAGGGATCGGAGAGGTCCTTCTTGGAGTTGGAGGTGATGAGGATGACGGGGCGTGTTTTGGCGGAGACGGTTTTGTCGATCTCCATGACGTCAAACTGCATCTGGTCCAGGACGTCGAGCATGTCGTCCTGGAAGTCGGTGTCTGCCTTGTCGATCTCATCGATGAGGAGTACCACGCGCTGATCTGCGGTAAAGGCCTGGCCGATTTTGCCCATGGAGATGTACTCTTCAATGTCCGAGACATTGCGGGTGGAGTCGCCGAAACGGCTGTCATTCAGTCGCGTCAGGGTGTCGTACTGGTAGAGGGCTTCCACCAGCTTCATGCTGGACTTTACGTTCAGGGTGATGAGCGGCATGCGGAGGCTTTCGCTGATGGCGTGGGCCAGCATGGTTTTTCCGGTGCCGGGCTCCCCTTTGAGGAGCAGGGGCATCTCGAGGGCCATGGAGATGTTGATGATTTTTGCCAGCTCGTCATCGAGAACGTACTTTTTTGCGCCGGTAAAGACGGCGGCGTTGTCATTTTCGGACATGGTGTTTCCTTTTTGGATGGACTGCAACGGGTCTCTGCAGTGTCATCAATCAATGTTTGGCCGGGCAATTTATGATGGCATCGCTTGTGGGGTGTTTTATAGCCGCTGAAACGATGCCATGGACAACAACTCAAGATGCCCGTGAACTGTCTGTATTGTGACGCTGCTTCCTGTTGGAGGCAGCGGTCGTTCGCTTCGTCAGGGACAGGCCGGAAGGCGGTGCCCCGATTGCGTATGGCACGTCCCTCCGGGTGTGGAGGGAAAGATTAATTTTTCATTATAAAGGAGACTTTGCCTTTTTGGGAAGTACTTTTGTACAGACGTGAAAAAAGGGGCGCCGAGAGAATGAGGGGTGTCTGCAACGGGAGGCGAACGAAATGCCACGCCTTTTATTGCTATAGCTGGGTGGAAAAAGGAGTCCTCCCCGCCGGCAAGGATGGCGAAGCCACTGAAGCGAAAACACCTTGAAAGCAGGTGGCGGATGCGCTTTTAAAACTGAATTCGTTCAAGGATAATTTTTAAGACCTGTTTGTTAAACTTTTTAAAAGGTTAGCCCCCGGCAGGGCCGCCGGAGGCCTTCTTTTTAGGCTTTTTAAGCCTGGGCCTGCACTTTTTCTGAAAGGCCTTTGGTCAGGGCCAGCACCTTTTTGGCAAGGGCCAGGGAGAGGGAGCCCGTACCGCAGCTGGGGGTGATGAGGGTGGCATCTATGATGCTTTTTCGATCGAAGCCCAGGGCTTCGAGCTCTTTTACCTGGGCGTCCCATTTGGTAAAGAGGCTCTCAACGGTCTCTTTTTCGATCTCTTCTGCATTGCCTGTGGGCACGATGCCCCAGGCGATGATGCCTCCTTTTTCCAGAAAGCCTTTCAGGGGCTCGGCAAAGAGGACGAATCGGTCGAAGTAGGCGTAGGCGTCGAAGCTGATGATATCAATGGCCGCGTCGAAGAGCAGTGTCCACTGGGTGTTGGCGCAGACATGGACCCCGGCCAGGCCTCCCTCGGTGTGGACGGCATCGGCCATTTCGTTCAGGGCGGAGATCACATCCTCCTCGGTGATGGTGACGTACGCCGAGGTCCCGAAGCCCGCCAGGGCCGGCTCGTCGAAAAAGACGATGGGAAGGGCTCCCGACTTGCCGAGCATGCGTGCCTGCCATGCGGCCTGCATGGTGAGGTGCTTGACCATGATGTCCCGAAGCTGGTCATCGTAGAAGATGGCCCGGTCTTCCTGGTCCTTAACGCCGGTGCCGAAGGTGATGGGCCCGGTGATCTGGCCTTTCAATGCCATGGGCTGGGGGGAGAGGCTTGGGGCCATGCCGGTGAGGGTGGAAAACCCCTTGGTTCTCTCTGCTGAAAGGGCAAAGGCGGACTCCTCGATGTCGCCGCCCGCTTCGCTGACCATGAGATAGGCTTCGTAGAACGCGAGCATCTCATTTGCAAAGGCCTCGGAGGTGGAGTCGATCCACGACTTCTCATCCCCTTCCACGAGGCCGGGAAAGCCGGGAAGGAACTGGTCGATCATGCCCTCTTTGGGGTTGGACGGGAGCTGAGCCCAAAGGGGAATGTCAGGGGTGTGTTCAAGGATCAGTTCGGTTGCTTCCACGTGGTTTGAAAGGGGCAGGCTGCCGATGAGAAGGGGCCTTCCCTGGGGGGTGAATTTCGTCATAATGTGCTGAATCCCTTTTCAGTATAAAGATTGACACCCTGCCGAAGCCGGTGGTATGTTCTGGCCGCGCGTTATCAGTGGCGGCTCTTTAAAACGTTGCCTGTCCGGAAGGTGTGTGTCACCACAAACCAGGGGCAGAAACAGAGCGTTTGATACGCCCACTTTTTTTAAACGCACCATATAGTAACCATGTTGACTTAAAAATCAAATGGTAAGGCGTGGTGACGGTGATCCGATCGTTGTCGGTGAGATGATGGCGCCTGGTGTGACTTGTATGGTATTATAAGATGTTACGCATAGATATCATGGGCTTTTTTCGGTTGGCGGAGCCGAAGGCCTGGCCGTCGAAAAAAATGTTCAGCGTATTTCGCCGAGATTGACACATACACCTTTGCAAGAAGGGGGAACAGATGTTTGGACTTGGTCCGATGGAACTTACCATCATCCTCATCATCATTCTCATTATTTTTGGCGCCGGCCGACTTCCCGAAATCGGCTCCGGTATCGGAAAAGGCATTCGTAACTTCAAGAAGTCCGTCTCTGAGACCGAAAACGAGAAACTCGCTGATGAGAAAAAGGATGACAAGAAGGACGACGCCTGAAGCGTGTAGAGGATTTGCCACGTCGGTTCTTGAGTTATAAACCGGTACGATGACGTTGCACGAAGGCCTCGAGCGTTAGATGATGCTTTTAAAAGGGGGGGACATTATGATGTCCCCCCTTTTTTTATGGTTCGGTATGCACCGCGCCAAGGGTGGCAAACCCACTCTTTCAGATTAGGCAAACGTTTGGCCCCCGGCAGGGCAGCCGGAGGTATTTTCCGTTCCTAATCCGCCCCCATTCCCTCGGCAATAAAGCTTCCGGCCCGTCCGCTGTGGGTCTCTTTGTTGCTTCCCATCACCTCCACCCGTGCTTCGGGCATCAGCTTTACCATCCTCGTGATCTCTTCCAGGCCGTGCAGTTTGTCGGAAGAGGCCCCAATCACCACCACCGGACTTTTGACCTGAGGGAGATCCTCCCACACCGTGTGGCCGCTTAAAGCGCCCGCATTGGCTTTCAGGCGTGTCGGTTCGGCGTCCATGACAGTGTTCGTGTATTTTTTCGCCTGCTCCGGTTCCTTTTTCTTGTCCACCCGGAAGTTTACCAGGTACCAGACGATGAGGTAGCGGATCACTGTAAAAAAGGAGGCGGGGATGTACTTGATGATGAAATTGCCCCATGCGGGAAAGCGAAAGGCCGTGACCGGAGAGATGAGAAATGAGGCGACCGGGGAGAGCCGTCCCCGCGCCAGGGTCCGGATGATTGCCGTGGAGCCAAGGGAGCTCCCCGCCACATAGAGAGGGGTGTCCTTGGGGACAAGCTCTGCCGCCACTTCGGCGATGTCATCGGCCAGGCGATCGATGTCAAACCGGGGGAGTCGCCCGGCAGGGAGTCTTGCGCTTCGTTTTTCCCGGGATTCCATGTAAATGACCCGGTAGTGGGGGGTGATTTCGTCCAGGACCTCAAGCCAGCCGGAGAGGGCCGACAGCCACCCTGCCACAAAGAGAAGGACCGGCTTGTCATTCTCGTCATCTTTTTTGAAATCATACAAGGTAAGGGTCACGCCGTCGGAAAGGGTGACGGGTGTTTTGGATACCAGGATTCCATTGTTTTCGTATCGTAAGAGCTCTCTCATGATCCCTAATCCGCTTCAGGTTGAGTGGTGACAGCCGGTGGATCGACCGGCGTGTAAATCAATCCGGCCTCGAAGCAGGAGCATGCGGTTCAGTCAGGGCGAACCGTATCACGCTGTCTGCCAGGCGCTGCTTGCGTGTTTTTTACGAGGCCAGTATTGATGGCTATCTGTTTCGGTAGTGTGTGTTGATCTCTTCAAGGGAGGCAAGGTACAGCTTCTTCCTTGCCAGCCCTTTGTAAAGTGCGATTTCGCTCTGGAGTCGACCCAGCAGAGGGTGGATGTCCACGCCGTAAAAGTTGGTGCCGGAAAGGTTGGCCTGGTGAAGGACCAGCACGGAGTAGTAGGTGGCCAGAATCCGGTATCGGGAGCTTCGCCGGAGAAGGTAGCTTCGGCCGGCCAGAGTGTTCAGGAAGTAAGTGGCGTATTGGGTGGCCACCTCACGGGTGCAGTCTGCGGGAACCACCTGGGTGCAGGTGCCGTCCATCATCACCTTGTAGAGATCAGGGAGAAACGCTTCCACGGCATCAGGCTCAAGTTCGACCCAGCGCCTGAAGGCAAGGAGGTCCTGGGCACCAAGGGTGCGGTAGAGGTGTGCAACGTTTCGGAAAAGAGCAAGGGTGTCGAGGTCCTTTTCCATAATCTCCGGGGGGGCGGCGGCGAGCCGTGACATGGCGCTCCGAAAACGGGTCAGGGGCGTCTTATCGGCCGGGTATTTTTTGTTCAGGTAATCAAAAAAGGAGAGGAGGCGGGCTTCCGAGTCCATGCAGCCGGGGGTGTCGGTGGCCGTGGCGGGTGCGATCCCTTCAGGGGTTCCCAGAATCTCGCTTACCTTCTGCTCGTGTGTTTCCATTTGAGTGTCACTGTAAAGCTCATCCCGCAGGTCCTTGACTTCATCTTTGAGCTTCTCCACGTCTACCATCCATCGCTCCTGCTCTTGTTGAACGGCCTCTTCCACCGACGAGCTCTTCCAGCGCTGAACCTGTTTGGATCCAATATAGAGTGCGGCAGATAATGCGACGACGACGATCAGGGAAATAACAACACGCTTCATGGTCACTCCGGGTCTTACGGTTGGAACGGTGACGCGGTTAAAGTCGACGGCCGCAGGAGAGGCGGGCCATGGGCACATGCGTCACAGGTGAAAATACACGTCGGGTTATGGTACACCATAATCGATGCTTGTGCAAAAACTGATACGGTCGTAAAAGCCAGGGTGAAGGTAATTATTCAGCTTGCCTCCGGCGGGTCGCTTTTTGACATGAGCCCCGAAAACTTTCCGGTTGTGGTTCCCTTTCCCCTAATCCCTGGGGGGCTAAGGGAAAAGGAAACCATAGACACGTTAAGCCCAAACAGTATGGATTGCGGGCATCGATGATGTAATCGAATAATGCGCTCAAAATCTGTTTGCCAAACTTTTTAAACGTTTGGCCCCCGGCAGGGCCGCCGGTGGCTATTCTGTGGCTCTTTATGGATGATACGAAGGAATTGGACATGACTGAAGAAGGCGATGTTGACGGATCCCATCCCACCCCGGGCCAAAAGGCCAGGGGGACCTTGATCATTCTGGTGGCGGCCTTGTGCTGGGCCTCCTCGGGGACGGCAGCCAAGCACCTGTTTCTCCTGGGCGTGACGCCGGCGGGGCTGGTGCAGATGCGGGCCACCATGGCCACGGTTATCATTGGGCTGTGGATTGCCGTGACCCGTCCCGGACTTTTCAGGCTTGAGAAAAGGGATCTCCCGCGCATCATTGCCCTTGGATTTTTCGGCATGGCCATGGTGCAGTATACGTACATGTTTGCCATCAGTCGTGTGCATGTGGCGGTGGCGATTCTGATGCAGTACATGGCACCGGTCTTCATCTTTCTCTGGGCCCTGGCCTTTGGAACGAAGAGGCCGAGCGTTTTGTCCGCCATGACCATCGCGGGCACTGTCATCGGGTGCTATTTTGTCTCGGGGGCCTATGATTTCAATTTTGCCGAGCTGGATCTGCTCGGCCTTGGAGGCGGACTCGCCGCGGCCATAAGCTTTGCCGTCTACTCCATTCTCGGAGAGGGGCTGGTGGGGCGGTACGATCCGAAGACCGTTACCTTCTACGCCTTTCTGGTGTCAGCTGTCGTTTGGAACATTGTCGAACCCCCCTTTGCCTTTATCGGTAAGTGTGCCAATCCATCGTTTCTCTTCTGGGGGATGTACGTGGTCCTTTTCGGAACGGTCTTCTCGTTTCTTCTCTACGTGGTGGGGATTAAACAGGTCAGCTCCGTCAACGCCTCCATTACGGCCACCACCGAGCCGATCTTTGCCGGGCTCATCGCCTGGGCCTTTATCGGAGAGGCCCTGACCCCTGTTCAGATGGTCGGAGCGGGCCTGGTAATTTTATCCATCGGTGTCCTAACCGTTAAGGGGTGACAGCCGATGAAGACGGTATAAAAGTGGGTTTCAGACACCTTCATGATCCGGTTCGGGCATAAACCACGAAGATCACGAAGCGCCCTTCGGGCTGCACGAAGAAGGTTTGAAAAATCTAACCCGGATATTTCACGAGTTGAGTGCACCCATATTCAAGGCATCAGAGCTGCAGATGTAGTGGTTTACCTCAATGCTCTGATAACGCCGAAGATGGGTGTACTCGGCTCGTCCGAAGGGTGAGAAAAGCGAACAGGACACCGTGAATTACATGCTGTTGTTTCGATCTGTTTGTTTTTTCATGAAATACCCGGGCTAAGCGGTTGTTCACGGGCACAGCCCGTCAGCGAATGTGACAACCCGAGGAACGAGGGTTGGAGCATTCGCAACCCGCTTTCAAGGTGGCACACCTTGCCGCCGGAGGCATGCTTTTACCATGGAAAGCACTTACTTGATTTTCGCCCCTTGGGGCAATGGGCCCGATTCGTCCGACATCCCGGTGATGCTTGTTGTTGACAGGGTCTGGTAGCCGGTGACGACTCGAATCGCTGTTGTCACCCCGCAGGCACCGGCAAACAGAAGGGCCAGCCACGGAAAGGCGTGGGGGAAAAGACAAACGGCCACATAAAAGGCGATGGTCTCCGTTCCTTCGGTGAGACCGCTGAGATAGTAGATGGATTTCGACGGGTAAACAGGGTTTGTGAGCCCCCGTTTTTCCGCCATGACCGCAAACCCCAGAAAACTGGATCCGGTCCCCATAAAGGCGAAGACAAGAATCACCGCCGGAAGGGCATTTCTCTCCGGGTCGGCAAAGGCAAACCCCACCACCACCGCCGAGTAAAAGATAAAATCAAGGACTATGTCCAGGAACCCCCCGGCATCCGTGGCCCCTGATCGCCTTGCCAGCACCCCGTCGATGCCGTCTGCGATGCGGTTTGCCACAATAAGCCCCAGCGCAAGCCCGTACCACCCCAAGGCCAGGGCCGGAACGGCCAGAAGCCCGATAACAAAGCCCGTTACCGTTATCCGATCCGCAGTGACTCCCCTTGCTTCAAGGGGGGCAGCCATCCATTCTAAGGGTCTTTTCACCCAGTTTGCACTCCATCGATCCAGCATTTTTGCTCCTGTCCAAATACACTCAATGAATCATATTTTGCCGTTTATGGTTGTGGCGTCGCAATCAGCCGTCAATCTATCCCACAGTCTCCAGATCCTTTGGTGTTTGTGACATCTTTTGTGTCAACTTCCAGCTTTGGAGGCGGGCGCAGCCCGCGGCGAACGCCATTGCGGTTTGCCCCGAGGAACGAGGGGGGAAGCGCAATGGCAACCAGCTTTCGAGGTGGCTCACCTCGCCGCCGGAGGCAAGCTTTTCCTTCTTCAGGCACCCAGGCGGATGAGGCGGCCGCCGTCGGGGATGTCGTCTTCGTCATGGGTCACGAGGATGGCCGGGATGCCCATGGTGCGGATCGTCTCGAAGACAAAGGCTCGAAAGCTTTTCCGAAGGGGTTTGTCGAGTTTGGAGAAGGGTTCGTCCAGCAGCACGGCGTCGGGACGGCTCAACAGGGCGCGCATGAGGCTGATTCGGGCCTTCTGTCCGCCGGAAAGGGCCTTGGGTCGCCTGTTCTTCAGCTCGTTGAGACCCAGGTCGGCCAGGACTTGGGTCGCTTCCTTTTTCCTTGCTTTTCGCTCTCCGGCGGGCAGGGCGAAGAGGAGGTTTTCAAGGACCGTCATGTGGGGGAAGAGGAGGTCGTCCTGAAAGAGGATGGCGATGCCCCGCTTTTCGATGGGGAGGCCGGTGAGGGTGCGGCCGCCGAGGCTCACGGTACCGGACGCCTTGAAATCCGGCCCCAGGGCCCCGGAGATCCAGCTCAGGATGGTGGACTTTCCACTGCCGGAGGGGCCCATGATGGTGACCACTTCCTGTGGAGCTACCGAAAAGCTGAGGTCTTCGCAGAGGCGATAGGCACCGTTTTGTATGGAGAGGTTGGATACGGCGAGTTCGAGCGTCATGGGGTACCTCGTTTCAATCGTGGAACGATGAGCGCCGCAGCGTAAGCCAGGGCCGGCAGGGTGAGTTGGATCAGGGCGTAGATGGCGGCAAGCCTTCTGTCCACACCGCTTCCGATGGCAACCGCTTCGGTGGTGATGGTGGGGATGCGCCCGCCTCCGAGCATCAGGGTCGGCAGGAACTGGGCGATGGAGACGGAAAACCCCACAGCCCAGGAGAAGAGAATGGGCCGAAGCAGCATGGGCAGTTTTATTTTAAAGAAGCATGCCAGGGGTGATTGGCCCATGGCAAGCCCCACCGTGGTATATCGCTGATCAAAGGCAAGGTAGTTGCCGTGCAGGCAGAGCCAGATGTAGGGGAAGACAAAAAGAAGGTGCCCCCACATCACAAGAAAGAGGGACGAAGAAATTCCCGACTTCAGGGCCGCCACCTGAATTCCGAAGACCATGGGGAGTTGGGGCAGCAGGATGGGAAGAGCCATAAGCCAGAGGGGCCAATGGTTGCCGCTGTCATTCTGGTGTTCCAGGCTGCCGATGACAAGAAATGAGGCCAGGAAACTCGAGATACCAGCCACAAAGATGGAGAACCCCATGGGTCTCAAGGCATAAGGCAGTTCGGACCCCCAGTTTCCAAAAGCCATGCGGGTGGGAAAGGCGTCCGGGAAACGCCACCTCACTGTCACGCTCCAGAGCAGGAGGGCGGCAAAAACCAGAAGGGTGACAAGAAAACCCATGGGAACCGAGATTCGTGCGAGGCCCTTGAATAGATAGCTCGGCGTTCCCCTTCGCCCGTTGACGTGGTTTTTGCGCAGCAGGGCAAACAGAAGGCGCTCGCCTGCCACCCAGAGCCCCATGAGGCAAAGAGTCAGCACCAGAAGCAGAAGGGCCCCTGCTGCGGCTCGAGGAATAAGAGTCAGTTCCGGATCCCGGAACCAGTCGAAGACCAGGACGGCAAGGGTGGGTGGTCTGTTGGGCCCCAAGAGCATGGCCATGTCCACCACCGATAAGCTGTAGGCCATGGCGGCAAAAAGGGGCAGGCGGATCAGCGGGTAGAGCTGGGGGATGAGGAGCTTCCACCACACCCGGTGGGGGCGGTAGCCCAGGCTGCGACCCAGCCAGAGTTGGCGGTCCACATCAATCTGGGAGAGGGCAGCCATGCACATGAGGATGAGAAAGGGGGTCTCTTTAAAGGCCAGGGCAAGGGTCAGGCAGAGACCAAAGGAGTCCTGAACGATCTGCCAGTCCGGAGGGCGGCTCCATCCCGTGAGCCACGGTGTGACTAATCGCGCCACCCACCCGCTGGGAGAGACAAGGAAGGCAAACCCGATGGCAAAGGCCACATGGGGCAGGGAAAGAACAGGGGGCAGCACCCGCCTGATCCAGACCCACCACCGGCTGCTCCAGGTGAAGGCAACCACAAGAAGTGCAAGACTCAGTGACAGAACCGTTGCCCCACTCCCCGTGCCAAGGGTCAGAAGCACGCTCCTGCCAAGTCCCGGCTCAGCCCAAAGCATCCCAAAAGCAGAAAACCCAAACCGCAGCTCACCCGTCACCGGGTTGACACCCAGGGCAGGGATGATCACGCCCGCAAGCCCAAACACCAAGGGCCCGAGGCAGAACACAGAGACAAGAACAGGGAAAAACCGCAGCATTAAGAATATCCGTTGGAAAAGGGAAAAGTAAAAAACGCCTCCGGCGGGCAGGGGCTGAGCCCCTGCACCCCAGGTTCGCGAATGCTCCGAGCCTTCGTTCCTCAGGCTCATCACATTCGCTGACGGGCTGCGCCCGTGGATTACGATTTCGGTGGTTTCACTTGAATTGCCGTCTTTGACGCTGGAGTCGGGCGCAGCCCGAGCCGAAGGCGAGCGCGCTTTGCCCCGAGGAACGAGGGGAAAAGCGCGCTCGCAATAAGCTTTCGAGGTTTTTCGCTACAGTGGCTTCGCCACCCTCGCCGCCGGAGGCAGATCAATGCCCGTATCGTTTCTTCCACTCTTTCTCAATGGCCGTCATCCAGGATGGGTGGGGTTCGGCCACGCTTTTTTCGAGTTCGGGGGCGCTTTTGAACAGTGCCTGTTGGGCGGGCGTCAGTTTGGCGATGTTGAGGACGGTGGGGTCGCCCCAGATATCGGTGTCGGCTTTTCTCGCCTGGGCTTCCGGGGACATGAGGAAGTTGATCATCACCTTGGCGGCTGCTTTGGCATCGCTGTTGTACGGGATGGCCAGGAAGTGGCTGTTGGTGAGGGCGCCGATGTCAAAGACCAGGGCGCGGGCTGCTTCGGGGATCAGGCCTTTCCGGGCTTTGGCTGTGGCATCCTGGGGATTGAAGCTGATGGCCAGGTCGATCTCTCCATCGTCCAGGAGCTGCACCATTTGGGAGCTGCCTGTGGGAAAGGCCTTGGCTTTGCGCCACGCCACGGGATGGAGGGCGTCGAGCCATGTCCATAGGGGGGCGGTGACGGCAGCAAAATCTGCCTCGGAAACAGGCGTGTACAGTGAGGCCCGGTCAGGTGACAGTTCCAGGAGGACTTGCTTCAAAAAGGAGGAACCGTGGAACTGGGGGGGCATGGGGTAGGTGACGCGGCCCGGGTTCTTTTGTGCGAAGGCGAGGAGCGCTTTTGCGTCTCGTGGAGGCTTGGGGGTTCGCTCCGCATCGTAGATAAAGTTAAGCTGCCCGACGCCCCAGGGAGCTTCCAGTCCTTCCACGGGGACGGTGAAGTCTTCGTCGATTTGAAGCTTTTCCCGGTTTACCAGGGCAAAGTTGGGCAGAGTCGATGTAAAGGGGCCGTGGAGGAGTCCGGCTTCTTTCATGGCTTTGAAATTCTCGCCATTGATCCACATCATGTCAACAGTACCGCCAGTGTCTTTACCTGCGACTTTTTCCGCCAGGATACGATTTACAATGTCTGAAATGTCGGTGACCTTCACATGAACCAGCCGAACGCCGTATTGCTTTTCCACCTCTCGGCCTGCCCAGCGGATATAGTCATTGATCTCTTTGCTGCCCCCCCAGGCGTTAAAGTAAATGACTTTTCCCCGAGCCTCATCAAGGGTTTCTTTCCAAGGGGCGGCGTGGGCTGACGAGCAGGCGAAAAGCAGAGCCAGGCAGAAGACGATGCGTTTCATCATGGCGGAATATCCTTTCTGGGAACGGTTTTTTCGGGCGTTAGTCAGAGGCTGGAGACTTTTTGCTCCATGTATTGCGGGTCAGGCACCGTGCGCCATCGAGCACGCCAATACTGTGGTGCGGTATACATCAATAGACCGGACAATACTACCATTTCGATATGGGGTGAGCAACAGGCAGTCAGCAGAGAGAGGAAAGTTATTGAAAGGAAAGCAAAGAATGCCTCTGGCTCACGAGGTGAGCCACCTCGAAAGCTGATTGCTATTTACCCCTCGTCCCTCAACGCAAATAGCAAGGGCGTTGGCCGCGGGCTACGCTTGCCTCCAAAGCTGGGGATTGTTCACGTTCATCCATAAGTTTCTAAAAGTTGCGGATAAGGTTTCGTAATCTCAACTCTACGTGCGCAGCCCGCCAGCGAATGTGACGCGCCCGAGGAACGAGGGGTCGAAGCATTCGCCTTAGGGTTTCGAGGTGCCTCCACCTCGTTGATCTGTTAGAATGGGGCATTGTTTCAGGGAGGTTATTATGAATCGACGTGAGTTTATCAAGACAGGCGTGGTGGCGGGGTCGGCCTTGCTTCTTAGCCATCCCTTCAGGCTCCTTGCGGCCTCAGAGGGTCAGGGGGGCTGCGATCTGGTTGCCGTAAGGGGTGGGGGCGCAGCAGAGATGTTCCGGCGGGGTATTGCGGAGATGGGAGGCATGGGCACCATTGTGCGTTCCGGCCAGTCCGTGGTGGTGAAGCCGAACATTGGCTGGGACACCGCACCTGAGCGGGGTGCCTGCACCAACCCGGAGTTGGTGGGTGAGGTTGTGCGTCAGTGCGTCGCTGCGGGGGCGGGCAAGGTGGAGGTGCTTGATCACACCTGCGATCTCTGGAAGAGCTGCTATCGAAACAGCGGTATCGAAGCGGCAGTTAAAAGCGCTGGGGGCCAGATGGTGCCGGCGAACAGCAGGCGGCATTACACATCTGTGGGCATCCCGGCAGGAAAAAGCCTGAAAGATGCCAAAGTGCACCGGAACGTCCTTGCCGCGGACGTGTTTATAAACGTTCCCGTGCTCAAACACCACGGCAGCACCCGTCTGACCCTGGGGATGAAGAATCTCATGGGGGTGGTCTGGGACAGGGGGTATTGGCACAGGAACGACCTGCATCAGTGCATCGCCGATTTTTCCACATTCATGAGGGCAGACCTCACCATAATGGACGGGTACCGCGTCATGCGCACCAACGGACCCATGGGGGTATCGGAAGGGGACGTGGCCCTGGTGAAGGCCCAGATTATCGCACGGGATCCTGTGGCGCTGGATGCGGCATCCGCGAGAATGTTTGGCCTTGAACCCGATGATGTGGGGTATATCCGCATCGCCGATGCCATGAAGGTGGGCAGTAAGGATCTTGAGTCCATAACGATTCGCAAGGTGAAGGTG
>Ga0070728_10005236_pt1 | contig 12964 bp, 14 predicted proteins | sample tdDd471_FD_66723 | JGI IMG/M metagenome (GOLD analysis project Ga0070728, IMG submission 66723) | Marine sediment microbial communities from the Atlantic coast under amendment with organic carbon and nitrate - tdDd47.1 | ecosystem: Environmental > Aquatic > Marine > Coastal > Sediment | place...
TATCTCTACGACCCCGAGGGCAAGGCGCAGACCCTGATGAACCGCGAGACGCTGGTCACCTGCCCGGTGACCATGGATCACTGGGAGGGCGAGCTGAAGGGGCTGGTCGAGCGCCACCTGACCGAAACCGGAAGCCGCAAGGCCGCCGACATTCTGCAGCACTGGGACCTGGAAAAGGGCCACTTCCTTCAGGTCTGCCCGAAAGAGATGCTGGCACATCTTCCGGCGCCGCTGAGCAGCGAGAAGCGGGCGGTGCCGGCCGAGTAAAGAATGAGTGGGACGCGTTCTATGGCGTCCCACTTGTTCCGCTTGGTTTCTGAAGCTCAGTGCTCGACCGGATTGGTCCAGGCACGTACCATAGCTACTTTCCTAGCATCTGGGTGGAGAATTCCAAGCTGTACCCGAAGTGCATCCAATTCGGTTATACCAACTGAATTTGCGGCTTGGATTGCACTTTTGCCGGAGTGCAGATTTTGCCAAAAACGAACTGCTTCGTGGAAGGAAGTATTTGCGTCCAGCGAAGGTTCGGTGTTATTCTCGAACCGTCGATCGATTTTACCCATGAGAGTTGCCTTTCTATATGGGTTTGGGTGAGGTAGTTAGCGCTACCTCACCCATCATATCTTGACAGTTGAGATTCAGCGAATCTAAAGAATCTTTTTAAAACAAAGGGTTGCCTTGAATATACATGCTTCGTCTTCTTTGTTTCAGGAATCTCCCCGTCGTATCGACTACTAGATTTATCCGAAATCCGTGTTCTTACCCCGTCATCTAGCGCCCCTTTTCAGTTTCAGTTTTGACGTACGAGTTAGCTCGTTGCATCCGACTTGTAGCCGTCCAATCTACTTGACCGTCCGGAGGCACGCAGGCAAGCAAGGTGCATGGCGAGACAGGCGAAATCCAGAAAATCGGCCACCGGCGGTCAGCAACGCCTCCTGTCCGGCCTGTTGCGCTGGCTGCGGCGCTGGGCGCTGCGCCTGATCCTCGCCCCATTGGCGCTGGTGATCATGCTGGTCCTGCTGTTTTCCGTGGTGAACCCGCCGATCACCCACACCATGTGGGTCGAATACGGAAAATACGGCAAGCTCGACCGCCACTGGACTCCGATCGAACAGGTCGCCCCGGTGATGGCGCGCGCGGTGGTCGCCGCCGAAGATGCCGGTTTCTGCGAACACTGGGGGTTCGATCTGGCCGCGATCCGCATCGCCATTGCCGAGGGGGCGACACGCGGCGGATCGACGATCAGCCAGCAGGTGGTCAAGAACGTGTTCCTCTGGCAGGGGCGCAGCTGGACCCGCAAGGCGCTGGAAACCGCGATCACGCCGCTGGTCGAGGCCGTCTGGTCAAAACGCCGCATCGTCGAGGTCTATCTCAACGTGGCCGAGACCGGCGCCGGCGTCTTTGGGGTCGAGGCCGCCGCGCAAACCTACTTCGGCATTCCGGCCAGAGACCTCGACGCACGGCAGGCGGCGCTGATCGCCGCGATCCTGCCCGCGCCCCGGAGCCGGTCGGCCGCAGACCCGTCCGACCGGGTGCGCCGCCGCGCCGCCGCGATCATGGACGGGGCGGCCACCATCCGCGCGGACGGGCGCGCCGCCTGTTTCGAGGATTGAAAATCGCCGCGTGGCAGGGCATTGGTGATCGGACACCCCGCAACCAGGTTTCGACGGATTCCGATGGCCCGACTGTATCACGTTCCGCTCTCCCCGTTCTGTCGCAAGGTGCGCCTGACGCTGGCCGAAAAGCGGGTCGAGGTGCAGCTCGTCGAGGAACGCTACTGGGAGGCAAGCCCGGATTTCCTGCGCCGCAACCCGGCGGCCAAGGTGCCGGTGCTGCAGATCGACGGGCGCACAATGGCCGAAAGCGCGGCGATCTGCGAATACCTGGACGAGACCCGCGCCGACCCGCCGCTGATGCCGCGCGACCCCGCCCAGCGGCTCGAGGTGCGCCGGCTGGTCGGCTGGTTCGACGACAAGTTCCACGGCGAGGTGACCTCGAAACTGCTCTACGAGCGGGTCAACAAAAAGGTCACCGGCCAGGGTTACCCGGACAGCGGCAACGTCAAGGCCGGCTCCAAGGCGATCAAGTACCACCTGGATTACATGCACTGGCTGCTGGACCGCCGCCGCTGGCTGGCCGGTGACGCGATGACGCTGGCCGATTTCGCCGCCGCCGCGCATCTCTCCTCGCTCGATTACATCTCCGACGTGGACTGGAACCGCTCCGCCGTGGTCAAGGACTGGTACGCCAAGATCAAGTCGCGCCCCGCCTTCCGCTCGATCCTGGCCGACCAGGTGCCGGGATTCCGCCCGCCGGCGCATTACACCGACCTGGATTTCTGAGCCGCAACCGTCGACGCGGGGGGCTGTCTGCCCCGTCGCCATTGTCACTCGGACCAATGGCGCACCAATGGCGACCCCCCCCGAGAGTGTTTTCAGCCAGAAAAAGAGCGGTCGATCCGGGGGCAATTAACTCGGCATTTACCGCCTCGGCGCAGGCTCAGCCTCGCGGTACAGGCGGGAGCGTCGATGACCGCGCCAGGAAAAGACCGGAAACGGGCTTTCGACGGGGGTTGGTTCAATCCACCCCCGTCTTTTTCTGGCTGAAAATACTCCCGCCGGAGGCTTGAAATCCCTTGGGCAACAGATCGGAATCAGACCCTAACTGGCGTAATTCGAGCCCTCTTCGTCAAGGATCGCCTTGAGTTCGGACAGGTGCCGGGTGTCCTGTTCCGGATACCCCTCCAATTCCTGCGCGGTCTTTTCCGCCACTGCGTCGGACAGCACCCGCAACGGCATGCCGGTCTGCAAGGCGCGGATATAGGTCTCGGCCGCGCGTTCGAAGTAATAGAGCCGGTTGAAGGTCTCGGCCACGGTGTCGCCGATCACCATCACCCCGTGATTGCCCATGATCATCACCTTCTTCTTCGGATCGGTGAGCAGCGCGGCACAGCGTTCGCCTTCGTCCTCGAAGGCCAGCCCGCCATAGTGGTCGTCGATCACGGTGCGGTTGAAGAAGGTGGCGCAGTTCTGGTCGATCGGCGGCAAGTGGCTGTCGGCGAGGCTGGCCAGCACGGTGGCATGGATCGAATGCACATGCATGGCGCAGCGCGCGTGCGGACAGTGGCGGTGCAGCCCGCCGTGCAGCCCCCAGGCGGTGGGGTCGGGGGCGTCGGGCCCCTCCAGCGTTTCAGGATCATTGGCATCGACCACGATCAGGTCGCTGGCGCGGATGCGGGCGAAATGCATCTGGTTGGGGTTCATCAGGAACCGCGTGCCACCCTCGTTGATGGCGAGGCTGAAGTGGTTGGCGACGCCCTCGTGCATGTTCAGCCGCGCGGTCCAGCGAAAGGCGGCGGCGAGGTCCACGCGCTCGGGCCAGTTGTCCATGTTGGGGCGCAGGTTTGTCACGGTCATCTGGGGGCTCCTTCGGAAATTGTCGGGTCAGTCGGTGGGCGCGGCCAAGGGGCGGCTGGGCACCCAGGCATAGCCGTTCGGGCACAGGATATAAGCCTCGCGCAGGCCATGAGGCTTGTCGGCGGGGGCTTGCAGGATGGTCCCGCCAGCGGCCTCGGCGCGTGCCACCGCGGCCTCCGGATCGCTGTCGTAGAGCCTGATTTCGATCCCGGCGCCGCGCGGGGGCGTCTCGGGCAGAAGCCCCAGCAAAGGGTTGGAATGATAGGTGTGGTCGGCATGCAGTTGAAACACCTGCTCGCCATAGGCGAGGATCGCGAAATCACCGCTGACCTGATGCGGCTTAATGCCGAAAACAGTCTCTAGAAAGGTGCATTCAGCCCGAACATCCCGCACCAGCAGGTTCAGCCCCAACCCGCGCAGGGACCGGCCGAAGACCTCGGCGCTGATGGTTTCAAGGTCCATTTGAAACACCTTTCGCAAAAGCTTCAAACCACGCCAGCTTGATTGCCGAAAAAACCCGTGTCAACGTGCGTCATGGAGCAGAACACAGTGAAAACCTGGGCCGAATGCGCCCCCCGCCTCATCGCCGTTGCTGCCGGGCGCGTCCCCGCTGATCTTGTCATCCGCAAGGGCCAGTGGGTCAACGTGCACAGCCGCGAGGTGCTGCCGGACCACGATATCGCCATCGCCGAGGGGCGCGTCGCCTGCGTCGTGCCCGATGCCTCCTATTGCATCGGAGAGGATACGCAGGTGATCGAGGCCAACGGGCGCTACATGATCCCCGGGCTCTGCGACGCGCATATGCATATCGAAAGCGGCATGCTGACCCCGGCGGAGTTCGCCCGGGCGATCATCCCGCATGGCACCACCAGCATCTTTACCGACCCGCACGAGATCGCCAACGTGCTGGGTCTGGACGGCGTGCGCTACATGCATGACGAGGCGCTGATGCAGCCGATCAACGTCTTTACCCAGATGCCCTCCTGCGCGCCCAGCGCACCGGGGCTGGAGACGACGGGGCATGAGATTTCTCCCGAAGACGTGGCCGAGGCGATGACATGGCCCGGCATCATCGGGCTGGGCGAGATGATGAACTTTCCCGGCGTGGCGGCGGCCGATCCCAAGATGCTGGCCGAGATCGCGGCGACCCAGGCCGCGGGCAAGACGGTGGGCGGGCATTATGCTTCGCCCGATCTGGGACCTGATTTCGCGGCCTACGTTGCCGGCGGCCCCGCCGACGATCACGAAGGCACCTGCGAGGCGGATGCCATCGCGCGGGTGCGGCAGGGGATGCGCAGCATGATGCGGCTGGGCTCGGCCTGGTACGACGTGGAGAGCCAGATCACCGCCGTCACCGAAAGGGGTCTCGATCCGCGCAATTTCATCCTCTGCACCGATGACAGCCATTCCGGCACGCTGGTGCAGGACGGCCACATGAACCGGGTGGTGCGCCATGCCATCGCCTGCGGCTGCGATCCGCTGGTCGCGCTGCAGATGGCGACGATCAACACCGCCAGCCATTTCGGGCTGGAGCGCGAGCTGGGCTCACTCACGCCTGGCCGGCGCGCCGATGTGATCCTGACCTCGGACTTGCGCGAGCTGCCCATCGAACTGGTGATCGCCCGCGGGCGGATCGTGGCGGAATCAGGCTCTATCAAGGTGGATTGCCCGCATTTTGACTGGCCGGACAGCGCCCGGGGCACGGTGCATCTGGGCCATGTTCTGACCGATGCGGATTTCGAGATCAAAGCGCCCGAGGGCGCCAATACCGCGCGCGCCAACGTGATCGGCGTGATCGAGAACCAGGCCCCGACCAAGGCGCTGCAGGCCGATCTTCCGGTGCGCGACGGGCTGGTCGAGGGCGCGGGAGAGGTGTGCCAGATAGCCTTGGTCGAACGCCACCGGGGCACCGGCGGCGTGGTCAACGGCTTTGTCTCCGGCTTTGGCTACACCGGGCGCATGGCGATGGCCTCGACCGTGGCCCATGACAGCCATCACATGATCGTGGTGGGCACCGACCGGGCGCAGATGGCGCTGGCCGCCAACCGTCTTGCGCAGGTCGGCGGTGGTGTCACCGTGTTCCGCGACGGGCTGGAACTGGCACTGGTGGAACTGCCAATTGCCGGGCTGATGTCGGACGCCCCGGCGCAGGAGGTGGCGCAAAAGGCCGGGGCGATGATGCAGGCGATGCGCGATTGCGGATGTGACCTCAACAACGCCTACATGCAGCATTCTCTGCTGGCACTGGTGGTGATCCCGGAGTTGCGGATCTCGGATCTCGGGCTGGTCGACGTGCGGAAATTCGAAAGGATCGACCTGTTAGAGCCGCAATCATGACCGGCCTGCATACCCCCGACGCCCCCGCACCGGAGCCGTTTACCGATGCGGTCGCGGCCGTCGACCGGCTGCAGCAGCTTTATGGCCAGTCGGTGGATTTCCTCTGTTCCCGGTTCGCCGAGGTGATGACGCGGGGCGCGCCGCAGGACCGGATCCGGGCCTATTACCCGGAGATTCGCCTCACCACCGCGAGCCATGCGCAGGTCGATACCCGGCTGAGCTTCGGTCACGCTCCGGCGCCGGGCACCTATGCCACAACGGTCACCCGGCCTGACCTGTTCCGCAATTACCTGATCCAGCAGATCGGGTTACTGTTGGAAAACCACGGGGTGCCGGTGATGATCGGCCCCTCCGACACGCCGATGCCGGTGCATTTCGCCGTGGCCAACGACGCCACGATCTCGGTCCCGCAAGAGGGGGCGACCGATTTCATCCTGCGTGACGTTTTCGACGTGCCGGATCTCAACACCACCAACGACGATATCGTCAACGGCACCTATGCCACGCCCGACGGCGTCTGGCCGCTGGCCCCCTTCACCGCGCAACGGGTGGATTATTCGCTGGCGCGGCTGGCCCATTACACCGCCACCGACCCGGAGCATTTTCAGAACCACGTTCTGTTCACCAACTACCAGTTCTACGTCAGCGAGTTCGAGGGCTTTGCACGGGCGCAGCTGGCCGATCCCGACAGCGGCTACACCAGTTTCGTCAGCACCGGGGATGCCGAGATCACCGAACCCGATGCGCCGATCCCGCCGGCGGGCAAGCTACCGCAAATGCCATCCTATCACCTCAAACGGCCCGATGGCGGCGGCATCACGCTGGTCAACATCGGGGTCGGCCCGTCGAATGCCAAGACCGCGACCGATCATATCGCGGTGCTGCGGCCGCATGCCTGGATCATGGTCGGCCATTGCGCCGGCTTGCGCAACACGCAGGCCTTGGGCGATTTCGTGCTGGCCCACGCCTACCTGCGCGAGGACAAGGTGCTCGACGACGACCTGCCGGTCTGGGTGCCGATCCCGGCGCTGGCCGAGATCCAGGTGGCCCTGCAGGAGGCGGTGGCGGAGCTGACCCAGCTGGAGGGATACGACCTCAAACGGGTGATGCGCACCGGCACCGTGGCGACGCTCGACAACCGCAACTGGGAGTTGCGCGACCAGTCCGGCCCTGTGCAGCGCCTCAGCCAGAGCCGCGCCATCGCGCTGGACATGGAAAGCGGCACCATCGCCGCCAACGGCTATCGGTTCCGGGTCCCTTACGGCACGCTTCTGTGCGTTTCGGACAAACCCCTTCACGGCGAATTGAAGCTGCCCGGGATGGCATCGGACTTTTACAAGACTCAGGTTTCGCGCCATCTGAGCATCGGAATCCGGGCGATGGAGCGGTTGCGGACGATGCCGCTGGAGCGGCTGCACAGCCGGAAATTGCGCTCTTTCGACGAAACCCCTTTCCTGTAAGGGCGAAAACAGGCAAAAATCGGCGGAATTGGGGTTGGATCACGCCACTATGCGTTGTGTTCGCCCACAAAATAACGCTAGACTCACGCGATGAGGCCCAAGATAGGGCAGACGAAGGAGACAGAAGAATGGCAAAACCGATGACCAAGACCCAGCTCGTCGCCGCACTGGCCGAGGAAATGGGCGCCGACAAGAAGGCCGCCGGCGCCGCGCTGGATGCGATGACCAACCTGATCACCCGCGAAGTGTCGGGCGGCGGTGCGGTGACCCTGCCGGGCGTCGGCAAGATCTACTGCCGCGAGCGTCCGGAGCGCATGGTGCGCAACCCCGCCACCGGCGAGCAGTTCAAGAAAGAGGCCGACAAGGTGGTCAAGATGACCATCGCCAAGGCTCTCAAGGACAGCGTCAACGCCTGAGCGATTGCGCCGTACCAGTTACGACAGGGCCGCCGGACCGGGCGGCCCTTTTTCGTTCTTGTGACGCGCGGATCGCCGCAGGCAGGACCGGGTGGCTTGATCCGCCGCCGCGCCCGGTCTACCCGGCCCCCGATGCCAAAAGGAACCGCCGCCCCGTGACCTCCGCCACCAAACTTGCACTGGGCAGCCTGCTGGTCGGCATCGCCGTGCTGGGGATCAAGCTGCTGGCCTGGCGCCTGACCGGCTCGGTCGCGCTGTTGTCGGATGCGTTGGAAAGCATCGTCAATGTCGCCGCCGCCCTGGCGGCACTGGCCGCGGTACGCTACGCCAGCCGCCCGGCCGATGCCAACCACCCCTATGGCCACCACAAGGCCGAACTGTTCAGCGCCGTACTGGAAGGCGTGTTGATCGTGATCGCCGCCCTGATGATCCTGCGCGAGGCCTGGGGCGCCTTTTCTGATCCGCGCATGATCACCGCGCCCGTCGCCGGGCTGGCCATCAACGGGGCCGCCAGCGTTCTCAATGCTGTCTGGGCGCTGGTGCTGATCCGCCGGGGGCGGCTGCTGCGCTCGCCCGCGCTGGTGGCCGACGGCAAGCACCTGCGCGCCGACGTGATCTCCTCGGCCGGGGTGATCGTCGGGCTGACCGCGGCGGTGCTGACCGGTCTGCCCTGGCTCGATCCGCTGATGGCGGTGCTGGTCGCGGTCAATATCCTGTGGTCGGGCTGGGGCGTCATGCGCCAGTCGCTCGGCGGCTTGATGGATGAGGCGCTGCCAGAGGCCACGCTGGAGGGGATCCGCGCCGTGATCGCCGAGGCCGCGACCGGCGCCTTCCAGGCCCATGACCTGCGCACCCGGCAGGCGGGCAGCGCCACCTTCGTCGAATTTCATCTCGTGGTGCCCGGAGAGTCCACCGTGAACCAGGCGCATGAGGTCTGCGACCGGGTCGAGGCAGCGCTGGAGGATCTGCTGCCCGGCAGCGTGATCACCATCCATGTCGAGCCCGAGGAAAAGGCCAAGCGGACCGGCATCATGGTGCATTAGGATCTGGTTGCGGGGGTGCCCCGCGCCGGACCGGACACAAGCCCTTTGCAAGCGCGCCGGTTCGCCCTATGAGTGTCGCACACATCGTCCGGGGGGAAATCCGACAATGAATATGCTCAGCACGTTCATCAAACCGATGCATCGTGAAGGCGTTCGGTTCGTCGCCATCTTCGCCGCGATTACCCTTGGCCTGTTCCTGATCGCCGATGTTCTCGGCTGGATCGGCGTTGGCCTGACGGTCTGGTGCTACTATTTTTTCCGCGATCCGGAGCGGGTGACGCCCGAACGCGAAGGGCTGATCGTCAGCCCCGCCGACGGTATCGTGTCGCTGATCGAGCCGGCGGTGCCGCCGGCGGAACTGGGGCTGCCCGATCAGCCGCTGACCCGCGTCAGCGTGTTCATGAGCGTGTTCAACTGCCACGTGAACCGCCTCCCCGTCGCGGGAGAGATCACCGCCATCGCCTATCGTCCGGGCAAGTTCCTCAACGCCTCGCTCGACAAGGCCAGCATCGACAACGAGCGCAACAGCCTGGCGATCCGGATGGATGACGGCCGCTTTGTCGCCGTGGTGCAGATCGCCGGGCTGGTGGCGCGCCGTATCGTCTGCTTCACCGAGATCGGGGCGCGGATGGCCACGGGCGAACGGTTCGGGCTGATCCGCTTCGGCTCACGGCTGGATGTCTACCTCCCCGAGGGGGTGGAGCCGCAGGTGCGGATCGGGCAGACCATGATCGCCGGCGAAACCGTGCTGGCGGATCTGCATCACCCCGGCGCGGCGTAGAAGACGATCCATGACAGACCCCTCTGACAAGACCCGGTCGGAAATCGGACTGATCCAGCTTTTGCCGAACATGCTGACGGTGGCGGCGATCTGTGCCGGGCTGTCGGCGATCCGCTTCGCGGTGCATGGCGATTATTCCCTGGCGGTCCGGCTCATCCTGGTGGCCGGGGTGTTCGACGGGCTGGACGGGCGGCTTGCCCGGCTCTTGCGCAGCGACAGCAAGATGGGCGCCGAACTGGATTCGCTGGCCGATTTCCTCAATTTCGGCGTTGTGCCGCCGCTGGTGCTGTATTTCTGGGCGCTGCAGGACATGCGCAACGCCGCCTGGCTGGCGGTGATGATCTATGCGGTCTGCTGCGTCATGCGGCTGGCGCGGTTCAACGTTTCGGCCAAATCCCCTGACCGCGAGAGCGAGGGCGCCTTTTTCACCGGCGTGCCCTCACCGGCCGGAGCGCTGCTGGTTCTGATGCCGATGATCGTCTCCTTTGCCTTTCCCGCTGCCCCAAAGCTGCCCGATGCGGCGCTGTGCGTCTACATCGTGGCGATCGGGCTGCTGCTGATCAGCCACATTCCCACATGGTCGTTCAAGACCACCAGGATCTCGCGCGAGAACGTGACCTTCTTTCTGGTGGGCTTTGCCCTCGTGGCCGCCGGCGTGCTCACCTATGGCTGGACCACGCTGGTGGTTCTGTGCCTGGCTTACGTCGGGGTGGTCCTCTGGGCGCTGATCGCGAAACGTCCCCCCAAGAATAACGAAGAGTAAAGCGTTGGATATCAAGACTGTACAAACCTCCTATGCGCGTTGGGCGCCGATCTATGACAAGACCTTCGGGGCCATCACCAACGATGGCCGACGCCGGGCGGTGGGCTATATCAACTCCTGCGCCGGTCATGTGCTCGAGGTGGGCGTGGGCACCGGCCTGTCGCTGGGTCACTACCGGCCCGACATGAAGGTAACGGGAATCGATTTCAGCGAAGAGATGCTGGAAAAGGCCCGCGCCAAGGCACAGGAAATGGGGCTGCGCCAGGTGGTCGAGCTGCGCCGGATGGATGCCCGCGCGCTGGACTTTCCCGATGAAAGTTTCGACACGGTGACCGCGATGCACGTTCTGTCGGTGGTGCCCGAGCCCGAGCGCGTGATGTCCGAGATCGCCCGCGTCTGCAAACCGGGTGGCCGGGTGGTGATCACCAACCACTTCAAGCGCACCAGGGGGCCTCTCGCAGCGCTGGAGCGGGTCTCGGCACCCTTCGCCAACGTCCTCGGCTGGCACTCCGATTTCGCCATCGAAAGGGTGCTGGGCGAACCCGGCCTGGTGGAGGAGGAGCGCACGCAACTGCCGCCGCTGGGCATGATGACCTTCCTGGTGCTGCGCAAGACCGGATAGCGGCCAACCAACTGGGCCGCGCCCCGGATCGGGGCCAGCAAGTGGATACCGCCCCCGGCCAGCCCCTTGTCTTCTCCTGCCGCCCCGTCTAGCCCTGTTCGCGGTCGGTCGGCAGGGACGGGGAAACGCCATGGATATTCGCGCAATCGCCATGGGGCTGGCCTTTGCCTTCATGTGGTCCTCGGCCTTTACCTCGGCACGGATCATCGTGGCCGAGGCTTCTCCGCTGTTCTCGCTGGCGCTGCGGTTCCTGATCTCGGGCCTCCTGGGCGTTCTGATCGCCCGCGCAATGGGCCAGAGCTGGCGCTTGAGCCGCAGGCAATGGCACGCCACCATCCTGTTCGGCGTCTGCCAGAACGCGCTCTACCTCGGGCTCAATTTCATCGCCATGCAGACGGTCGAGGCCGGGCTGGCGGCGATCATCGCCTCGTCCATGCCGCTCCTGGTGGCGCTGGCGAGCTGGCTGTTGCTGGGCGAAAAGCTGCGCCTGCTGGGGGTGCTGGGGCTGGCCGCCGGGTTTGCCGGGGTCGGGTTGATCATGGGCACGCGGATCGGCGCCGGGGTCGACCTTTACGGCGTGATGCTCTGCGGCATCGGGGCGCTGGCGCTGACCTTTGCCACGCTGGCCGTGCGCGGAGCGACCGCGGGGGGCAACTTCATGATGATCGTCGGGCTGCAGATGCTGGTCGGTTCGGCCATCCTGTTCGTCGCCGCCCCCCTGACCGAGACGATCCATGTCACGTTGAGCCCGCGGCTGCTGGCGGCCTTTGCCTATACCACGCTGGTGCCCGGTCTGGCGGCGACCTATGTCTGGGTGGTCCTGCTGCACCGGATCGGGGCGACCCGGGCGGCGACCTTCCACTTTCTCAACCCGGTGTTCGGGGTTGCCATAGCCGCGCTTCTGCTGGGCGAAAGGCTGGGCCCGCTCGATGTGGTGGGGGTGCTGATCGTCACCGTTGGCATCCTCGCGGTGCAGCTGTCGCGCCAACCGGCCCTGGTGAAAACCGCCGCCGCCGAAAGCTGACACGCCGGTGTGATCGCCCTTTGCTTTTGGCGAAACAAAACCATCTAATGCAGCAAGGATGCGCAGGAGGCCAACCATGACCCGATACCTAAAGGACCCCGACGCCATCGCGGCGCTGTCGCCCGAGGAGTTCCACGTCACCCAGCAAAGCGGCACGGAACGACCCGGCACCGGCAAGCTCCTGTACAATAAAGAGCCCGGATTGTACGTTGACATCGTCTCGGGCGAGCCGCTGTTCGCCTCCTCCGACAAGTACGAATCCGGTTGCGGCTGGCCGAGCTTCACCAAGCCGATCGAGCCGGCCAATGTCGCCGAGCTTCAGGATGGCTCGCTTGGCATGGTCCGGACCGAGGTCCGCTCGACCCACGGCGACAGCCATCTGGGTCACGTTTTCCCCGACGGGCCGCGCGATCGCGGCGGGCTGCGCTATTGCATCAACTCCGCCTCGCTGCGGTTCGTCCATCGCGACGACATGGAGGCCGAGGGCTACGGCGATTACCTGGATCAAGTGGAGGGCTGAGAGATGAGCAAGACCGAACGCGCCGTTCTGGCGGGCGGCTGTTTCTGGGGCATGCAGGACCTGATCCGCAACAAGCCCGGCGTGCTGGGCACCCGCGTCGGCTATACCGGCGGCGACGTGCCCAACGCCACCTATCGCAATCACGGCACCCATGCCGAGGGGATCGAGATTACCTTCGACCCTTCCGTGATCTCCTACCGCGATCTGCTGGAGCTGTTCTTCCAGATCCACGATCCGACCACGGTGAACCGGCAGGGCAACGATACCGGGATGAGCTATCGCTCGGCGATCTATTTTGGGAACGAGGCGCAGAAACAGGTGGCGCTGGACACCATCGCCGATGTCGATGCCTCCGGCCTCTGGCCCGGCAAGGTGGTGACCGAGCTGGAGCCGGTGGGCGATTTCTGGCAGGCCGAGGAAGAGCACCAGGATTACCTGGAGAAACACCCGCGCGGCTATACCTGCCATTTCCCGCGCCCCGGCTGGGTGCTGCCAAAACGCGGCCAGGCGGCGGAATAGGGCCTAAACCGCGCCCGTCAGCCGGGTTTCCCCGTGCCCGCTGATGCGCGCGGTGACGATCTG
>Ga0070728_10005237_pt1 | contig 12964 bp, 9 predicted proteins | sample tdDd471_FD_66723 | JGI IMG/M metagenome (GOLD analysis project Ga0070728, IMG submission 66723) | Marine sediment microbial communities from the Atlantic coast under amendment with organic carbon and nitrate - tdDd47.1 | ecosystem: Environmental > Aquatic > Marine > Coastal > Sediment | place...
GAGGACAACCTCGACGTGCGCGGCCCCGACGACGTGCGGATCGACTACACGCGCACCCTGCGCGAGGCGCAGGACCTGTGCGACGGGGAGCGGTTCGCCGAGCAGATCGAGCCGGGCACCTGCTCGGGGACGCTGATCGACGCGCAGCACGTCCTGACCGCGGGCCACTGCATGGAGGACCCCGAGGACTGCCCCGAGTACGTCTGGCTGTTCGGCTTCTCGCTCACCGCGCCAGGGACCTACTCGACCCACACCGAGCGCGACGTGTACCGCTGCGAGTCGGTGGTGGGCGCGTTCGACGACGGCGAGGTCGACTGGGCGATCGTCCGGCTCGCGCGGCCGGTCGAGGGCCACGCGCCCGCGACGCTGCGCACCGACGCCGCGGCGCTCGCCGACGGCACCCCGCTCGCGCTCATCGGCCACCCCAACGGGCTGCCGATGAAGATCGACGACGGAGGCGTGATCACCTGGTCGAGCGCGGACGCGTCGTGGCTCAACGCGACCGTCGACGCCTTCAACGGCAACTCCGGCTCGGGGACGTTCACCCACGACGGCACGCTCGTCGCCATCCTCGGCGGCGGCGAGACCGACTACGTGGAGAACGGCGCGTGCAACGTCGTGAACGTGATCGACCCGCCGCCGACCGACGACGGCGAGCGGCTCACCTACGTGCGCCCCGCGCTCGAGGCGTTCTGCGAGGTGCCGGGCGTCACGTCGACGCTGTGCGACTGCGGCGGCGCGCCGTGCGTCGACGGCCCGGCGGGCGACCGGTGCGCCGACGCGGAGGCGCTCGAGCCGATCTCGCAGACGATCACCGACACCCTCGACGGCTACGCGCCGTGGACGCGCGGCCGCTGCGGCGGCGACGGGCCGGACCGCGTGTACGCGCTGACCCTGACCGAGTCGATGAACCTCGTGGCGAGCGTCGAGGGCTTCGACACGGTCCTGTACCTGCGGCGCGACGCGTGCGACGGCGCCGAGCTCGACTGCAACGACGACGCGTCGGACGACGAGCGCGGGTCGCGCATCGCCGCCGGCCTGCTCGCGGGCACGTACTACCTGTTCGTCGACGCGTACGGCGGCGAGGCCGGCGACTTCACGCTCACCCTCGAGCTCGAGCCCCGCGCCGTGCCCGACGCGGGGCCGCCGCCGGCGCCCGACGCGGGCCGCCCGGACGCCGGGGTGACGCCGGCGCCCGACGCGGGCGCGCCACCGACGAGCGGGGGCGGCGGCTGCGCGGCCGCGCCGACGGGCGGCGCGGCGTGGCCCTGGCTGCTGCTGGCGCTGCTGGCCTACCGCCGCCGATAGCGGCGCGCGGCGAAGATCAGGAACACGCCGGCGACGATGCCGCCCTGGATCGGCGCGGCGCCGCCGACCATGCACAGGCAGCCGCCCGAGTCGCTGGTCATCTCGGGGCAGTCGGTCACCTCGGACGGCAGGACCAGGCCGAGGTCGCGGCAGTAGGCGCTGTCGTCGGCGCGCGAGCCCGACGAGATCGGGATGATCTCGCCGTCCAGGTCCCAGTGCTCCGGCGCCGAGCCGGCGTAGTAGTCGCTGCTGCACTCGGTGACCCGCGCCGCCGTGTAGACGTTGTCGACGTCGGGCAGATCCGGGTCGGTGATGAAGACGGGATCCACCGTCATGTCCTCGGCGCGCATCGTGGTGTACAGCCGGGTCAGGCGCGGGTGTCGGTTCACGAGCGCCTGCGCGTCGGCGCGCGGCTGGGTCAGCTCCGCGTCGATGCGCGCGGCGAGCGCCGCCGGGTCGAACGACGCGGGCTCGCCGCAGCCCGCCGTCGAGCCGAACGCGAGGCAGTTGTAGTAGGCCTGCGGCGTCTCGCCGGGGGGCGGCACGATGAAGCGCTCGAACAGCCTCAGCAGCTGATCGTCGCCGCGGTAGCCCCGCGACTGCAGCTCCCGGATGAACGCGGCCGGATCGGTCTGACCGGCCAGGTCGAGCACGGACGGGAGCTCGAGCGTGATCGCCGGGGTCGGGCCCGAGTAGTCACGGCTGAACGCCTGGCCGCCCATCGCGCGCGCGGCGAGCGACACCTCGGTGCGCCAGCGGCGCCCGCCCTGCCAGAAGGCGAGGTCGTCGGTCTCGATCTCGACGGTCGAGTAGTTCTGCGGGGTCACCGGCTCGCGGCCGAGGAAGAACGCCGTGATCGGCATGTCCGGCACCGTCGCGATCGCGGTCAGCCGGATCGGGAGGCACGCCTCCTCGGTGGGCATGCGCAGCACGATGGGCTGGATCTGCCGCGTGTCCGCGTTGCTGCGCAGGCGCAGCGCCACGAACACCTGCCCGGCCGCGGCGTACGTCTCGAGCAGCGGCACCGACGACTCGGGCACCTGGTAGTCGTTTTCGTGCAGCCAGTCGACGACCTCCCGCGCGGTCGCCGCGCCGAGCACGACGCTGTCGTACGGGCCGATCGCCCCCTCGCTGAACACCATCACGCCGCCGGCGCCCGCGTCGGACGCGCCGCCCGAGGCGTCGTAGACCGGCGGCGGCGCCGACGCGTCGACGAAGCCCCCCGTCCACGGGTCCGAGGCCCCCGACGGCGCGGCCATGCCGCAGCCGCTCGACACCGGCTCACGGCAGGTCGTGCGCGACACGCAGCGCGGGTAGTCCCGGCAGTCGCCCTCGGTCCGGAACTCCGTCACGAAGGTGGGCTCGGTCACCCGGGTCAGCTCGCTGAACAGGGCGTCGCTGCCGATGGACAGCTCGGGCGGCGCCATGACGGGCAGGATCCACGCGAAGTCGTCGTCGTCGCCCGCGTAGCGGATCTGGATCGCCATGGTGAGCGTCCCGTCTTCCTCGAGGCCGTACACGATGGTCTCGCCGGCCTGGTCGATGGGGCTGCTCGAGCAGAAGAACCCGCCGCACGCCGAGGCGCCCGCCGGGCCGAGGGACAGCGCGCAGAACGCCGCTGCCGCAGTGAGTAAGCGGTTCATTCGATCTCCTCCCAAACCAAGGCTCGGAGAACATCGCAGGCCTCGTGCCAAGGGTGATCACGGAGCCGTGCCGCCGTCACGGCGTGCCATGGCACGGTCGCGTGAAGTCGTTTCACGGCCCCCGCGTGGTGCTAATCTCCCGCGCCATGCCCGTCGCCAAGTCCACCCTCGAGACGTTCGTCAGCCCCGAGGACCTCAAGGCCGTCATCCTCGACTTCGAGAAGTACCCGGAGTTCATGAAGGAGGTGACGGAGGTCGAGGTGCTCGAGCGCTCCGACGAGGCCATCGTCGCGAAGTTCCACATCCACATCGCGTTCGCCGGCTTCGACATCCGGTCGAGCTACACGACCCGCTACACGATCGACGGCCACACGATCACGTGGGAGCTCGTCGAGTCCGAGAACATCACGAAGATGAACGGCAAGTGGGAGCTGCACGAGACCGACGACGACGAGTGCCGCGCCGAGTACGAGGCCGAGGTCGAGACCAACCTCGGCGTCCCGCCCGACGTGCAGGCGCTGTTCGTCGAGGAGAGCCTGCCCAAGCTCATGGAGTCGTTCCGGGACCGGGCCGAAGAGCTCTGAGCGCACCGATGGACATGCTGGACAAAGCACAGGACGTGCTCGGGGCGCTTCAGAAGACGCTCGAGAACGCCGAGGAGCTGCCCGAGAAGACCGAGGAGCTCGTCGACCAGACGACCACGCTGGTCAAGAGCACCCGCTCGCTCGTCGGCAAGGCGCACGACACGCTCGGCCGCTGCGACCTGATCCTGGACAAGGGCCCCAAGCTCGCCGACCAGCTCGGCGAGCTGATGAAGGCCCACACGGAGCTGACGCAGGCCCGGCTCGAGAAGCTTCGCGAGGGCGGCTGACGCACCCCGGCTCAGGTGCTAGCAATGCGCCCGTGAGCGACGACCAAGCGCCCTCCTTCTTCGCCCGCCTCCTCCTCGCGTGGGTCGCGTACTTCCGCACGATCTTCGACGCGGAGTTCGCCGCCGGCGTGGTCCGGCTGCGCGACGGCCAGCCCGCGCTGCCGCCGCCGAAGGACGAGCCCGAGGAGGCCCCGAAGAAGAAAAAGAAGAAGAAGAAGAAGCCCAAGCCCGCGCCGGTCCTCAAGGAGGCCGGCCCCGGCGCGGCGCTGCAGCTGCTCGGGCTGCTGCAGCGCGAGGGGCGCTTCATCGACTTCATGGAGGAGGAGCTCGCCGACGCCTCCGACGAGGACATCGGCGCCGCCGCGCGCGTGGTGCACGAGGGCTGCAAGAAGGCGCTCGAGGAGCACTTCACGATCGAGCCGATCCACGCCTCCGAGGAGGGCGAGACGGTGAAGGTCGAGGAGGGCTACGACGCGCACTCGATCCGGCTGACCGGCAACGTGGTCGGCGAGCCGCCGTTCGAGGGCGAGCTGACCCACCGCGGCTGGAAGTGCTCCGAAGTCGAGCTGCCGAAGATGTCCGAGAAGCACGACCCGTCGATCCTCGCGCCGGCCGAGGTCGAGCTCGCATGAGCGACGAGGCGAGCTACGCCGTCGGGATCGACCTGGGCACCACCCACTGCGCGCTCAGCTACGTCGATCTGGACCTGTCCGAGGGCGAGGAGGTCGCGCAGCACACGCTGGCGATCCCGCAGGTGGTCACGCCCGGCAACATCGAGGGCCGCGAGCTGCTGCCGTCGTTTCTGTACCTGCCCGCCACGGGCGAGCTCGGCGAGGGCGCGCTGACGCTGCCGTGGGACGAGAGCCCCTCGTTCGGCGTCGGTGAGGTCGCCCGCGCGCTCGGAGCCAAGACGCCGATCCGGGTCGTGTCGAGCGCCAAGAGCTGGCTCTGTCACGGCGGCGTCGATCGCCTCGCGCCGATCCTGCCGAGCCACGCGCCCGACGAGGTCACCAAGGTCTCGCCGCTGCAGGCGAGCATCCTCTACCTCGAGCACCTGCGCGACGCGTGGAACGACAAGCACCCCGACGCGCCGCTCGACGAGCAGGACGTGGTGATCACGGTGCCGGCGTCGTTCGATCCGGCCGCCCGCGAGCTCACCGCCGAGGCCGCGCGCGACGCGGGGCTCGACAACCTCGTGCTCCTCGAGGAGCCGCAGGCCGCGCTGTACTCGTGGATCCAGGGCACGGACGGAACCTGGCGCGACCAGGTCGAGGTCGGCGACGTGATCCTCGTCGTCGACGTCGGCGGCGGCACCACGGATCTCTCGCTGATGGCGGTGTCGGAGCGCGAGGGCGCGCTCGAGCTGCACCGCGTGGCGGTCGGCGATCACATCCTGCTCGGCGGCGACAACATGGACCTCGCGCTCGCGGTGTCCGTGCGGGCCAAGATCGAGCAGGAGTCCGACAAGACGCTCGACGCCTGGCAGCTCGGCGCGCTGACCCACGCGTGCCGCGCGGCCAAGGAGAGCCTGCTCGGCGACCCCGACCTCGAGAGCGTGCCGATCGTGGTCCCGAGCCGCGGCCGCAAGCTCATCGGCGGGTCGATCCGCAGCGAGCTCACCCGCGCCGAGGTCGAGCAGCTCCTCGTCGAGGGCTTCTTCCCCGAGTGCGCGTCGGGCGACCGGCCCAAGCACCGCGCGCGCGTCGGCCTGACCCAGCTGGGCCTGCCGTACGCCCAGGACGCCGCGGTCACCCGGCACCTCGCCGCCTTCTTGGCCAAGCAGCTCGGCGCGACCGAGGACGTCGAGGGCTTCACGCCCAAGCTCCCCGAGGACGCGACGTTCCTGCACCCGACCGCGATCCTGTTCAACGGCGGCGTGTTCGAGAGCGCGCTGCTCGAGGAGCGCGTCGCGGCGCAGATCAACGCGTGGCTCGAGGCCGACGGGGGCGAGCCGGCGCGCGTGCTCGAGGGCGGCTCGCTCGGCCTCGCGGTCGCGCGCGGCGCCGCGTACTACGGCTACGTCCGGCGCGGCGAGGGCGTGCGCATCCGCGGCGGCACCGCGCAGGCGTACTACGTCGGCGTCGAGGCGGCGATGCCCGCGGTCCCCGGCATGGAGCCGCCGATCACCGCGATCTGCATCGCCCCGTTCGGCATCGAGGAGGGCACGCGCTGCGAGCCCGCCGCACAGGAGCTCGGCCTGGTGGTCGGCGAGCCGGTGAGCTTCCGCTTCTTCGGCAGCTCGGTCCGCCGCGACGATCAGGTCGGCACGGTCCTCGAGCGCTGGAGCGCCGACGAGCTCGAGGAGCTGCCCGAGATCCAGGCCACGCTCCCGGCCGAGGGCAAGACCCCCGGCGACGTCGTCCCGGTGCGCCTGCAGGCCGGCGTCACCGAGGTCGGCGTGCTCGAGCTCGAGGCGATCCCGCGCGAAGGCGACGACCGCTGGAAGGTCGAGCTCGACGTGAGGGCAGGAGAGACCCAATAGGGGGACGGACCGAAGTTGTCGCAGCGAGCAACTGGGCAGGAGAGACCCAATAGGGGGACGGACCGAAGTTGTCGCAGCGAGCAACTGCGACAACTTCGAACCGTCCCCTCCACGTGAATAGGGGGACGGACCGAAGTTGTCGCAGCGAGCAATGCGACAACTTCGAACCGTCCCCTCCGCGTGGTAGACGCGCACCCTCCGCGTGGTGGACGCGCAGACGTGAGGGCAGGAGCGGACGGGGCCGAGGGATCACGCCTCGGCGAGCACGTCGTCGACGAGTGACCAGAGCGCGTCGAGGTCCAGCGACAACCCCTCACAGGGCGGCGGCTCGACGGCGCCGTCGGTCGCCGTCCGCGCGTGCACGTAGCGCCCGTCGTCGTCGAGCTCGAGCACCTCGAAGCTTCGGAGCTGCGGATCGACGATCCAATAGTACCGGACGCCGAACGTCGCGTACTCGCGGAGCTTGTCGACGCGGTCTCGGCGCGCGTCGCGCGGCGTCGGTGAGACCACCTCGATCGCGACGGTCGGCGGCACCGTGATCAAGCCGCGGCCGGGCGGGCGGGGCTCACCCTTCAGATAGAGCGTCGCGTCGGGCTTGCGCCCGTGCGTCTCGGAGACGCCGAACTTCGCGTCCGACGCGGCGACCAAGCCTCTTCGCGGCAGCGCCCAGGCGCCCACCATCGTGATGAGCCACCCCACCACCACGTCGTGCACGTAGTCGGCCAGCTCCTCCTCGACGAGCTCGCCATGGATCAGCTCGCCGGAGATCTCCGGAGCCAGCGAGGCCCACTGTTGCAGGGTGAGTTGGGCCCCCGCCGCGGAGTCCGGGGCGCGCGTCTGCATGTTCTCAACGTAGCACGCGGCGCTTGCTAGAGTCCGCGGTCCATGGCGAAGGACTCTCGGTACATCGTCGGGATCGATCTCGGCACCACGCACACGGTGGTCGCCTACGTGGACACCACGCGGGGCGAGGACGCGCCGATCGAGGAGCTCGACGTGGAGCAGCTCGTCGCGCCCGGCGAGATCGAGGCGCGGCCGCTGTTGCACTCGCTGCGGTACCACCCGGCCGAAGCGGAGCTGGGCGCGGACGACACGCAGCTGCCCTGGCACCCGGTCGAGCTCGAGGGGGTGCCGAAGGGCGTGGTCGGCGAGCTCGCGCGGCAGCTCGGCGCGAAGGTCCCCGGGCGGCTGATCGCGAGCGCCAAGAGCTGGCTGTCGCACCCCAACGTCGACCGCACCGCGGCGATCCTCCCGTGGGGCGCCGAGGACGGCGTGCCGAAGGTGTCGCCGGTCGGCGCGAGCGCGAGCTACCTCGCGCACGTCCGCGACGCGTGGGACCACCAGTTCGACGACGAGCCGCTGTCCAAGCAGCAGGTCGTGCTCACCGTGCCCGCGTCGTTCGACGAGGGCGCGCGCGCGCTCACCGTGCGCGCCGCCCGCGAGGCGGGCCTGAGCAAGGTGCGCCTGCTCGAGGAGCCGCAGGCCGCGTTCTACGACTGGCTCGGGCGGCACGAGGAGAACATCGACGAGCTCGTCTCGCAGATGCACCTCGCGCTGGTGGTCGACGTCGGCGGCGGCACCACCGATCTGACGCTCATCCAGGTCGAGCTGCGCGAGAGCGGGCCGCGGCTGACGCGCGTCGCGGTGGGCGACCACCTGATGCTCGGCGGCGACAACATGGACCTCGCGCTCGCGCACGACGCGGAGAAGGCGCTCGGCGCCAAGGAGAAGCTCGGCGCCGGCAAGTTCACCCAGCTCATCCAGCAGTGCCGCAACGCCAAGGAGCGCCTGCTCGCGGAGGACCCGCCCGAGGAGGTGAAGGTCACCGTGCTCGGCGGCGGCCGCAAGCTCATCGGCGGCTCCAAGTCGACCGCGCTGAAGAAGGAGAAGGTCTACGAGCGGGTGCTCGACGGCTTCTTCCCCGAGGTCGGCCCCGACGCGCGCCCGAGCCGCAAGCGCGGCGCGATCGTCGAGTTCGGGCTGCCGTACGTCGCGGACGCGGGCATCACGCGGCACGTGGCCGCGTTCCTCGACCGGCACTCGGACGTGGCGCGCGAGGCGTTCGGCGAGGACGAGCTGGGGCCCGACGAGCTGCCCGTCCCCGACGCGGTGCTGCTCAACGGCGGCGTGTTCAACGGGCACGCGCTGTCCGAGCGCATGCTCGACGTGCTCGGCAGCTGGCGCGGCGGCGAGCGGCCGATGCGCCTGGTCAACCCCGCCCCCGAGCTCGCGGTCGCGCGCGGCGCGGTGGCGTACGGGCTCGCGCGCCGCGGCATCGGCGTGCGCATCGGCGGCGGCTCGGCGCGCAGCTACTACCTGCTGCTCGACGACGGCGACCGCGGCGTCTGCATCCTCCCGCGCGGCGCCGAGGAGGGCGAGGAGGTCGTGCTCAAGGCGCGCACGTTCTCGCTCAAGCTCGGCGAGCCGGTGCGCTTCGATCTGGCGAGCAGCACCGGGGAAGCCGTCTTGCACCGGGCGGGCGACCTCGTCGACGTCGCCGACACGTTCCAGCAGCTGCCCCCGCTCGCCGCGGTGCTCGAGGACGAGACCGGCAGCGCCGGCAAGCGCGTCCCGGTGCAGGTGACCAGCGCGCTGACCGAGGTCGGCACCGTCGAGCTCAGCCTCATCGAGGCCGAGGAGGAGAAGAAGCGCTGGAAGCTCGAGATGCGGCTGCGCGGCGAACGCGGCGACATGAAGGCCGAGAAGGTCACGCAGCTGCACCCGCGCTTCGAGGAGGCGACCGGCCTGATCAAGAAGGTCTTCGGCAAGAGCTCGGCGAAGGCCGAGGGGGGCAAGCCGGTCAAGACCCTGCGCGCCGACGTCGAGAAGCGCATCGGCCCGCGCGACACCTGGAACACGCCGCTTCTGCGCGAGCTGTTCGGCGCGCTGCACGCGGGGATGAAGCGGCGGCGTCGCAGCGCCGACCACGAGCGCGTCTGGTTCAACCTCACCGGCTACAGCCTGCGGCCCGGCTACGGCTACCCGCTCGACGACTGGCGGGTGAAGCAGCTGTGGGCGATCTACGGGCAGGGCGTGCAGTACGTGCCCGAGGCGCAGGTGTGGAGCGAGTGGTGGACGATGTGGCGCCGGGTCGCGGGCGGCCTCGACGCGGACGCGCAGGGCGCGCTGCTCGACTCGATCAGCTACTACCTGCACCCGCCGACCAAGCGCCCGCGCAAGCGGCCCAAGGGCCCGAAGATGCAGGGCTTCGACGACATGGTGCGCCTCGCCGGCTCGCTCGAGCGGGTCGGGTCGGCGCGCAAGGTGGAGGTCGGCAACTGGCTGATCACCCGCTTGGCCAAGCACGACGCGGGCGACTACTGCTGGTGGGCGCTCGGGCGGATCGGCGCGCGCGTGCCGTTCTACGGCAGCGCGCACGAGGTGGTCCCGCGCGACACCGCGACCGACTGGCTCGAGGCGGTGCTCGCGCAGGACTGGGAGCAGAGCGACAACGCGTCGTTCGCGGCGACGGTGCTGTCGCGCATGAGCGGCGACCGCGAGCGCGATCTGGCCGAGGACGTCCGCGCGCGCGTCGCCGACCGGCTCGAGCGGATCGACGCCCCGGCGAGCTGGGTGTCGATGGTCCGCGAGGTCACCGAGCTCGAGGCCGCGGACGAGCGCCGGCTGTTCGGCGAGAGCCTCCCCGCCGGCCTTCAGCTCGTCGAGTAGCGATCAGCGATCTCCTCCCCCCCGCCGGGGGGGGAGGCCGGGTGGGGGGGCGAGCGACCGTCAGCCCGCGTACTCGACCGGAGGCATCGACCGGATCGCGCCGACGACCTCCTCGGGCGTGTCGGCGAAGCGGATCATCTCCGCGTACTGACGCCCCTCGCTCAGCTTCGCGAGCAGCTCCGCGACGGGGCGCACCTCGTGCCAGTAGCGCCGATCGAGGAACACCATCGGGCTGACGAGCTCGAAGGTCCCGTAGTGGTTCTGGGCCGCGTCCATGAAGATCTCCTGCACCGTGCCCGCGCTGCCCGGCGCGAAGACCACCCCGTGGCGCGCGATCGCGAGCAGGCCGTCCTCGCGCAGGCTGTTGCTGAAGTACTTGGCCACGTGGGTGCTGAAGAGGTTCGACGGCTCGTGCCCGTAGAACCAGGTGGGGATGCCGAGGCTGCGCCGGCCGTCCGCGAACGCGGCCTTGCAGGCGAGCGCGCTCTCGATCCAGCCCGCGTCCCGGTAGCTGGGCGCGCCAGCGAGCATCGCCACCGCCTCGGCCACCGCGCCGTCGTCGCGATCGCCGAGCCAGGCGCCGAGGTTGGTCGCCTCCATCGCGCCGGGGCCGCCGCCGCTGATCAGGAAGTAGCCCGCGCGACACAGCCGCTGCGCGATCGAGGCCACCGCGGCGAACGACGGATCGTCTCGACGCATCGCGTGGCCGCCCATGATCGCCACCCGGCGAGCGGCGTGGGCGGAGGCCAGCAGATCGTGCTTGGCGTCGTCGATCGAGAAGTCGTGCAGCCGCTGGGCGAGCGCCTCGAGGATCGAGGCCCCGCGCGAGTCGCGGTAGTGGTGGTAGATGCGCGCGTCCCGCGACGACTCGAAGAAGCTGGCCGGCCGGCCCCGCTCGTAGCCGTCGAGGAGCTCCTCGGGGGTGTAGAGCGTAGAGCGAAAGGCCCGATACGGCAGGCCCGGCAGCTCGGGGAAGAGCATCGCGCCCGACGCGCGCAGGTGCTCGGCGACCGGCGCGGGCACGTCACAGCCCAGGAACACCGCCCCCGATCCGGACACCCGCAGCAGCGCGTCGGCGACCGTGTGGAGGGCCAGCCCCTGCACGACGACACCACGTAGGGAGGCCCCGGCGGCGAGCCGAGCGACGAGCTCCTCGACCGTCTCGATCTCCGTGTACATCAGCGCTCGATACCAGATTCGTCCCAAAGACTTGCAACAGGCTTGACGAAAACGCCCCCGGCCCGGTTCAATGCAGCCCCGACGCAGCAACGACCCCCGTGCCAGGCGGGGTAGAGGAGCCAATGTTCTCAGTCGTCATCACGGAGAAGGGTGGCGCCCAGCGACGCCTCGACTTCGATAAGAACGAAGTCACGATCGGTCGTGTACAGGGCAACGACATCATCCTGCCCAAGGGCAACGTCTCCAAGCGTCACTCCCGGATCGTCCTGAAGGACAACCGGTTCATCGTCGTCGACCTCAAGAGCACGAACGGCACGTACGTCAACGGTCGCAAGATCACGTCGCCGCTCGTCGTGAAGGCCGGTGACAAGATCTACATCGGCGACTTCATCCTCACGCTCGAGGAAGGCGCCGGCGCAGGAGCCGCGGCTCCGGATCCCGGCCAGGCGTCCGCGCCCGGAGCGCCCGCCCCGGCTCCGGCGGCGCCCCCGGCTCCGGCCCCCGCGCCCCCGGCCCCCGCTCCGGCGCCAGCCCCCGCGCCGCCGCCGCAGCAGCAGCAGCAGTCGGCCCGCCCCTCGGCGCCGCCGCCGCTGCCCCGCAACTCCCCGGCCCCCGCCCCGGCCGCGCCTCCGGCGCCCGCCCCCGCGCCGGCCGCGCCTCCGGCTCCGGCCCCCGCGCCGGCCGCGCCCCCGGCTCCCGAGCCGTCCCCGCCCGCGCCGTCCGCGCCCGCGATGTCGGCCCCCGCGCCGCAGGCCTCGCCCGCGCCCAGCCCGGGCCCGAGCGGCAACGATCGCTTCGCGCTCGACGAGGAGCCCGCCAACGAGGGCCCCGGCGCCCCGAGCCCTCGGGTCGTCGGCTCGGCCCCGAGCTCGCCGGGCGGCAACTCCGCGCCGATGTCTTCGGGCCCCGCCCCCAGCGCCAGCCCCGGCGACGACAAGGCGTTCTGGCAGCAGATCGTGGTCGCCGCGGTCTCGGCCGGCAAGAGCGCCGACGAGGCGATCGAGCTGGCGAACCGCATCGTGTCCTCGCAGCCCTGAGGGCTACGGGGGCGCGTCGGCGCGTTTGCCCTGCGGGACCACGGGCACGGGCACGGGCACGGGGCGCGTCGGCGCTACGCGCCGACGCGCTGGGCGGCGTCCGCGACGTCCTCGGCGCTTCCGATGAACAGCGGCACGCGGTCGTGCAGCGTCTGGGGCTCGACGTCGAGCACGCGCTGGGTGCCGGTCGTGGCGGCGCCGCCGGCGGCCTCGGCGATGAACGCCATCGGCGCGCACTCGTAGAGCAGGCGCAGCTTGCCGTTGGGGTTCTTCCGGTCGCCGGGGTACGCGAAGATCCCGCCGCGCAGGAGCGTGCGGTGGAAGTCGGCGACCAGGGTCCCGATGTATCGCTGACCGTACGGCTTGCCGCCGGGGGCGTCGGCGCTCTTGAGCCAGGCGACCCAGTCGCGGACCGGCTGCTCCCACTTCAGCGTGTTGCCCTCGTTGACCGAGTAGGTCGCGCCGCGCTCGGGGATGCGGATGTTCTCGTGGCTGAGGAAGAACTCGCCGACGAGCGGATCGAGGGTGAACCCGTGCACGCCGTCCCCGGTCGTGTAGACGAGCATCGTGCTCGATCCGTAGAGGATGTAGCCGGCCGCGACCTGCTCGGTGCCCTTCTGCAGGCAGTCCTTCGGCTGGCCGGGGCCCGCGTCGGTCACGCGCCGGTGGATCGAGAAGATCGTCCCGATCGACATGCAGACGTCGATGTTCGAGCTCCCGTCGAGGGGATCGAACATGAGCACGTACTTGCCGTAGGGGTACTCCGGCGGGATCG
>Ga0070728_10005244_pt1 | contig 12935 bp, 12 predicted proteins | sample tdDd471_FD_66723 | JGI IMG/M metagenome (GOLD analysis project Ga0070728, IMG submission 66723) | Marine sediment microbial communities from the Atlantic coast under amendment with organic carbon and nitrate - tdDd47.1 | ecosystem: Environmental > Aquatic > Marine > Coastal > Sediment | place...
CCGGAGTTGATGAAAATCTATTGCGAGGTGGAAACCGGAAAGTGTACGGAAGCAGGACACAGAACGAGCCTTGTCCTTGACAAACAGGGTAACCTTGTGGGGATTCTGGATTTTAAGAGCATTCTAAAAGTGTTGATACCTGAAATAGCAGGCGGTATCAGCGGAAAGCTGAGTGCTCTGGGCATTTCAATCGCTTTTGCAGAAGTCGACGCGCACCATATGGACACTGCAAAGCATGGATTCAGATCCAGGGTCAGACAAAACGCCCAGACCCGGGTCGGTGATGTCATGCTTAAATTAAGAGGATCTATCGATGCGGAAGCCGGGTTTTTGGATGCCCTTAAAATGATCTACCGGAACAAAATTACCGTTCTTCCGGTGTACGAAGGAAATAATCTGGTGGGTGTCCTGCGCGACTCCGATCTTTTCCTGGTCGCTGCAAATGTTCTCATGGAGTAGCCCCTAACGTTGCAAAGTCTAGTGTAGAAACAGAAAACCCATAATCAGCGAAGGAGAGTTAAATGGCTGAACCCGAAGAGATGTATCAGTGCCAGACCACTAGTTGCGGATATATTTACAATCCTGACAAGGGAGACCGAAAAGGGAAAATTCCCAAAGGAACGCTATTCGCCGACCTGCCGGACGACTGGAAATGTCCGGTGTGCGGTTCGGGCAAAAAAATGTTCAAACCTCTTTTCGGACCCGGTTCAGCGATCGCTGAAAATTAAATGTCCACAATCGGACACGGATTTTTCAGCTAATATTTTTATTTTTCAACCCAAAGATCGATTAAAGAGAAGGAGGTTTCAAGTGGACAAGTATGTATGTACGATTTGCGGCTATGTTTATGACCCGGAACAAGGGGATCCTGACAATGATGTTGCACCAGGCACAAAATGGGAAGATGTACCCGATGATTGGGAATGTCCGGTGTGCGGCGCATCAAAAGATGATTTTGAAAAAGAATAATTAAAAGGCTGGAGGAAGATGAGACCTGTAAAAATAGCAAATGGAGTTTATGATGTCGGCGTAATCGATTGGAATATAAGGGATTTTCATGGATATTCTACATATCGGGGGACCACTTACAACGCCTTTTTGATTGTAGATGAAAAAATCGCACTGATCGATACCGTCAAGAAGAATTTTTCCGATCAACTCATCGAGAACATTTCCAAAATCGTCGACCCCAAAAAAATCGACTATGTTATCAGCAATCATACCGAAATGGACCATTCCGGCGGGTTGCCGAGGATCATGCACAGAGTCGGTGAAGACAAGCCCCTATATTGTTCAAAAATGGGTGCAAAAAATCTTGCCCGGCATTTCCCCCGAAAGTGGAACTACCATGCCGTGGGAAGCGGTGAAGAACTGAGCTTGGGAAACCGGACCCTCACGTTTCTTGAAACCCGAATGCTTCACTGGCCGGACAGCATGTTTACCTACTTGAAAGAAGACAAAATACTCTTTTCCAGTGACGGCTTTGGCCAGCATTATGCCGGACATGAAAACTTCGACGATGAGGTCGGCGATGAGATCATGCAGCATGCCAAAAAATATTATGCAAACATTCTACTGTTGTATTCGCCGCTGATACTCAAGCTTATCGACACGGTTACGGAACTGGGCATTGAAATCGACATGATTTGCCCGGACCATGGAATCATCTGGCGGAAAGATCCGGGTAAAATCATTTCCGCCTATGCCAGATGGGCAAAACAGGCGCCGAAAAAAAAGGCGGTGATCATTTACGATACCATGTGGCACAGCACGGAAACCATGGCCGATGAGATTGCCGCGGGAATCGCCGATAAAGGCGTCAGTGTAAGGCCGATCCACATCCGAAGTTCACATCGCAGTGAAATTATGACGGAGGTTCTGGATGCCGCTGCCGTAATTGTGGGATCGCCAACCCTAAACAACCAGTTATTTCCAACTGTAAGCGACTTTCTGACGTATATGAAAGGACTGAAACCGATCAACAAAATCGGCGCTGCATTCGGTTCATACGGGTGGAGCGGTGAGGCGGTCAAGATGATCAATTCAGCGCTTGAGGACATGAAGTTTGACATCATAGATCCGGGAGTCAGACTTCAGTATGTACCGGATAAGGAGGGGTTGAACGCCTGTTTCGAGCTTGGCAAAAAAATCGGAAAAGCGATCACTGATCAAGCATGAAAGTACCTGTCGTTGATTTGAGTCGATGCAGTTTATGTGGCGCATGCATCGAGGTGTGTCCTTCTGTCTTTAGACTCAACGATGTCGGGTATATTGAAGTAACCGAACGCATCTCATATCCTGAAATCGAAGTCGACGAAGCCATAAAATATTGTCCGGAAGATTGTATTTACTGGGAAGACGCCTAACCAGTGCCCATCCACGAATCCAAAATGAACACGATGGGTGTCCAATTCAGAAATGAACAATTTTTGTCCTGATCAAGGCCGCACAAGGGTTTACGGTGAGGCGTACGCCTGTACACCGCAGCCGGAAACCCGCGGAGAACGCCGAGCAGGGCAAAAAGGGCCATTTATGGATGGACACTAACCAGGAATTCTCAACCGGTGAATAAGACGTTGCCCCGGTTCAAGGGGCTGGGAGTCGAACGGGCAAACATTTCATTGGGCAGGGAAGCAGGCAAACGACAGACGGAATATGGGCGGCAGGAAACTCAAAAAGAAAATCCTCGAGCTTCTAAACGATAATCCATTCGAAACAAGCCTCGATAAGATTTGCCGATTCCCGCCACGCCAGGCTGTCAACCCGCTGTTTTCCTTCTTTTATCACCCAGACGAACGGGTCAAGTGGCGTTCGGTTACGGCAATGGGGGCCGTGGTCGCCCGCCTTGCTCAGCAAGATATGGAATCTGCCCGAGTCGTCATGCGGCGCCTGATGTGGCATCTGAACGATGAATCCGGAGGAATCGGCTGGGGCGCCCCTGAAGCCATGGGAGAAATCATGGCCCGTCATGAAAAGCTGGCCGAGGAGTATGCCTCCATACTGGTCTCCTACATCAACCAAAGCGGCATCTTTATCGAGCACGAAATTCTGCAAAGGGGTGTGCTCTGGGGACTGGGAAGACTTGCCTACGCCCGGCCCGAACTCGTAGTAAATGCCGCCGCTTTTCTTCTTCCGTTTATGCGCTCAAACGATGCCATCCATCGCGGACTTGCCGCCTGGGCGTCCGGTGCTTTATCTTCGGAAATCACGACGCCCTTACTCCAAGATCTTGTTGCAGATGAAGCGAGGATAACAATCTTCATCAATATGAATCTGGTGGAAAGTACTGTCGGCAAACTGGCACAAGAAGCACTTGCCGGAACAACCCGGATTTCTCTTGAAAAACAGCGATCAAAAAGGCAAGCCGTTTCAAAACCTCCCGGTGAGTGATTTTTGAGTCTTTTGCCGAAAAGTGTTTAGCGAAGCGGCGCGTTTTGAAACGGCTTATAGAAACACCTTAGGATATTAAGAATTCTATCCAATTCGACAGAGGAAATTTAACCATGAATGAACGTTATAGCAACCCGTATTTAATCGGTGTTATACTGGGACTGATCCTGCTTTTTTCCTTTTATACCATGGGAAGGGGCGTGGGATCGTCCGCCTCATTTGCAAGAATAGCGGCTGCAAGCGTTAAACTGGTGGCACCCGACCATGCAAAGGCCAACATATATTTTGCAAAATATATGCGTGGCGGAAAGTCTCCGCTCATGGCATGGCTGGTTTTTTTGACCCTGGGCGCTGCTCTCGGCGGCCTGTTCTCGGCATTTATTGCCAATAGGATCAAAGGAGAAGTGGCGCGGGGGCCTTCCATAGGCGTGGCAGTCCGACTGTGGCTTGCTTTGGCGGGGGGTGTCCTCTCCGGATTTGCCGCTCGGCTGGCCAGGGGCTGCACCAGCGGCCAAGCCCTTACCGGGGCTTCGGAACTGGCATTCGGCAGCTGGATTTTTATGTTGTGTATCTTTGCCGGTGCCTATGCAATGGCCTACTTTTTCAGAAAGGAGTGGCTATAATGGGACCGCTTTATAAATTGGGATGGTTTGATTTTACCTATAGCCTCCAACTGGCTGCACTCATCGGCTTTTTTTTCGGCTTTGTACTCGAAAGGGCGGGTTTTGGAAACCCCAGAAAGCTCACAGCGATTTTTTATCTCAGAGACTTTGCGGTCCTCAAAGTCATGTTTACCGCCATCGCTGTCTGCATTCTTGGACTGCTCTATTTTTCAGTTTTGGGATGGATAGATCTTGGCCGTGTCCATATCCTGCCGACCTACATCTGGCCCCAGATTGTGGGAGGATTACTTCTGGGTGCCGGTTTTCTCATCGGCGGCTACTGTCCAACAACATCGGTGGTTGCCACGGCATCGGGAAAATTGGACGGGGTGATTTTTATTTTAGGGATGGTTTTCGGCTCTTTGATCTTTGCCCTGGTGTTCCCTTTGATCGAGGGGTTTTATACTTCCGGTCACATGGGGACAGTCCGCCTCCCGGACATCCTGAATATCAACTCCGGCATCATTGCGTTTCTGATATGTTTAATGGCCGTCGGCGCGTTCTGGATCGCCGAAAAGACAGAAGGAAAATTCGGAGACAAAGAGACGCTCCCCGTCGGCTCAGCCAAGATCAAGCGAACCGGGGCAACCCTCCTTATTCTCCTTGGTTTAATTCTCGCTGTTATCAATCCGGATCGACCTGTATACAGCAAATCATCCGTTCCCGCTATAACATCCAAAGAGACGGAAAAGATTGAACCGGTCGCGCCAACGGCAGACATCCCTTCTTCAAACGAATTCAAGATCGTCGACGACGAGGGTTGTTAGCCTGGAGTTATCATGATCGGGGGACAAAAAAGAATGAAATGGACGTCCGAGGCGGAATCTGAAATTAAAAAGGTTCCTTTTTTTGTCAGAAAGCGGGTTCGAGCGCGGATCGAAAATGAAATATCGGCAGCCGGGAAAAAAATTGTGTCCCTAACCGACGTCAAAGCCGCCCAGACTCGATTTTTGTCGAAAATGAGTTCGGAAATCAAAGGGTATCAAATCGACACGTGCTTTGGATCCAGCGGATGTCCCAACCGGGCAAACAACTGCGAAAGCCTGTTTCAAAAGATCGAAGCGCTGCTTAAAAAAGAAGATCTTTTGGGCTTTTTAAAAGAACAGGTTAAAGGTGATCTCAAATATCATCATGAATTTAGAGTGACATTGGCCGAATGCCCCAACGCCTGTTCCCAGCCTCAAATTAAGGATGTCGGGATCATCGGTGCTGCCATCCCCGAAATCAGCGAAGAAGAATGCACACTTTGCCAAGCGTGTGTCGAGGCGTGCATTGAAAACTGTATTGTCCTCGACACCTCCAAGAAGGCACCGGAAATCGATCATGACCGGTGTCTGAAATGCGGCCGCTGTATGGATGCTTGTCCATCCGGGACCATCATAACAAAAGAAAAAGGATTCCGGGTTCAGCTCGGTGGAAAACTGGGCAGGCATCCGAGGCTTGCCATAGAACTGGACGGCGTGTTCAGCGAGAAAGAAGTCCTCGACATCGTCAAGAGAAGCATTGCGTATTACAAGCAACACAGCAAACATGGCCGAAGGTTTGCGGAAATATTCGACCCCTCGGATTTCAAACCGGACAACTTCCGGAGCCCTTGAATTGCAGCAGTGAGCCCCAGTGAAACATGATTTCCCCAGGCGAATGTTCAGAAAATTAAATGAGACCTTTGAAAAATGTTCATTTTTGTTCAAGTTCAAGGAAGGCGACAATTTTAACCACAGGAATACATTTAGTATTTCGAGGATTACAATTTGAGACTGACGCAGAAATTGGGCAAAAAGGGGCGTTTTGCAAAGGTCTCAAAATGGTGGTTGCGTCAAATTTGATGGTCTCGCAAAAAGTCTTTCAACCCCTGGATACCCGCTTTCGCGGGTATGACGGACATTATATCTGCATGATTTAAATGCTTAATTGTCATTCCCGCGCAGGCGGGAATCAAGAAAAATGGGGAAATTGGACTTTTTACGAGCTCGTCAAATTCGTTAGGTGTAAGGGAGAAAAATTAGGGTGCCTGCCGGGAGTCGATCAAAGTCCTCTATTTTATCACCGGCCACCAGTTCTTTGGATGGCAGGTAGTAGAGCGTTTTTCGATCTTTGTATTTGGAACCGGCGATGCGGTAGGCGGATCGATCTTTATAAAGGGTGAAAGGGCCTCTGTAACCGACGATGAGCCTTGTTTTGGCCGGCAGATCATCCCAGTCGGATATGGTCGACCCGAATTTTATTCCGCCTGACGGCAGAAAATAAATGGTCGTTTTTAGATTATACGCTTTGCCGGCAAACGACCATGCCGTGAGACTGTCCGATATGGTTTTTATGGGACCATCGCTTTTTTTCAAAAAAACGCTGTTTTCCTGATTGAGCAGCACCACGGTTTTCGCAGGTATTCGTTTCCAGCCCACGTTATCTGAAATTTGATCCCCCGTGTATATTTGACCCCCTGGAAATTTGTAGACCGTTGTCCGACTGTCGTAATCTTCCCCGGCGATGGACCAGGCGGTGTTGCGCTTGGAGATAATGTTGGCGTCTTCAGTTTTTGCATAATATCCCCGGCGACCATAATAAACTCCGGCCAGCTGTGGGTCAGGCAAAAGCTGGCCGGATCGCACATCGGGGTCATAGGGCCAGGTCGGCCCCAATTCGGCTTTGACGCGAATAAAATTTTTTGCACAGCGTTTGCGTCCGCGATGATTTTTTTTGAACCACCGGTTTCGCTTCCCGTAAGCCACCTGGCTGTGGGTCAGGACTGCCCGGTCATCCAATCCGTAAACCCCTTGTAAAATATCGATCAATTTGCCCAAGGACCGATACTGGCTTTTAGAGATGGGTGCGTAATGATACCCCACCAATTCGATTCCAATGGAGATTTTGCTGATATCCGTCTCTCCGTTCCACATGCTGAGACCGGCGTGGTCCGCTTCGAATTTCTTGTCCAAAATGCGATACGTGCGTCCGTTTCGAGCAATCACATAATGGGTATGCCCGCCTTGGGTGGTCCGGCCGTTGCGTAAACGCTTTCCTTTCAAAACAACCCGCAGGGTCGTTTTAAGCCCAAGCTCCGAGGTGTGAACGATAATATATTGGGTCTTTTTACGTTTGACCTTCTTAAAACCGGGGTTCAACCGCGAACGGGAATCCACAATGGATCGCTGAAAACTTCGGCGATCTGCTCGGTTGTATGCGGATGACAACGATGGAAAATTTAAAAGAAACCCAAGGAATAAAGAGGCCGCCAGTATTAATTGTTTATTGCACATTACCTATGATATATGGCATTCTAAAGTATTTTGCAAGGACTTGAATCTTAAGATCGATGCCCCGGACGGATTCGGTGCACGCCGAACAGAATCTCTCATGGAAGCTGTTTCAAAGGGATCCGGTCAGCCAACGCTTCACCTTATAATAAAAACTATCTTGGCGTAATTTTTTTTGAAGTTTAAGAGCGAATAATGGCTTGACTTATCTCCATACCATCTTATTATAAAATGATTCATGACGGCCTGTCTTTAATCGGCAGGCTGATTTCGTTCTGAAGAAAAGATCCATCTGCAGCGGATGTCGCTGCAGTTTAGCTCAAAATTTTAATCAGAAAAAGGGCATCTCCCAATTTGTAAGGGAGTGTCCTTGTTTTTTTAGAAAGGAAATTCCTCATGTTTTATGAAGCAATCTTTCAACCCTCAGATAAGATGAATTACAATGCCGATGCAAAAAAACTTGCAGGTAAAAAAATTGCCGTTCAAGATGGATGGTTAATCGAAGACGGACCTTTTAAGGGGCAAAATTGTTTTTATATTCCAAACTCTACCCTAGGTTGGATTCCGCAGTGCGATCTAATAGGGTTAAAATCGACATCTTTTGTCCAGTCGCAGGAAATCGGTAAAAGTTTAGGGTTTATCAATTAATCCAAACGAAGTGGTTTTGTAGGTCCCGGATATTATGGGTGCAAGTCTCCAGTAATAAGGAGTTCATTACTTATCCGACGTTGAGCCAATTCCCTTCCTTGACGCGCACCCCATTCGTAACTGCCCGACAGATACGCGCACTAAAGGAAAAAAAACGAGCAGGCAAGAACCGCAAAGATCACACCGGCTACATCCGCCGTCAAAGCGGCGGCCAGCGCATGCCGGACACGGCGAACCTGTACCGCGCCAAAATAAACCGCCAGCACATAAAAGGTCGTTTCGGTGGATCCCTGCAGGGTGGAAACCAGATATCCGGTGTAACTGTCGGGTCCGATGGCCGGGTCGTTGATGATGGAAGCCAGGATACCATAGGCCCCCGATCCGGAAAGCGGCCGCATCAAAGCCATGGGAAGGGCCTCGGCCGGAAGGCCGAAGCGGCCGGTAATGCCCCCCAAAGTCCCGACGATGGCATCCATGGCACCACTGGCCCGCAGCATATCCACAACCACAAGGATGGCCACCAGATAGGGGATAATGCGCAGGGCCACCCGGAACCCGTCCTTGGCGCCTTCGACAAACATTTCATAGACGCGCACGCGGCGCACAACGCCGAAGCCCAAAAAACCGACCATAAGGACCGGTATGATCCACGGCGATACGGACCGGCCGTAAACCACAGCAAGGGGTATCGACGCCACCAGAGCCGCGAGGGCCGCAAGGCTGACCCACAAGGGATATCCTTCGGCAGCGTCTTCCAGTGATACCGCCTCCACCCCGTCGTTTGGAGACGTCTGCTCCACTTCAGTTCCGGCTTTATTTTTGAAGGGAGCCAACTTCCCGTACAATTTGGCGGCGATCACGGCTACAATGGTAGAGCCGATTGTGGCAAACAAGGTAGTGGGCAAAATTGCGGCTGGATCTGAAGAACCGGCCGCTGCACGCAGGGCGATAACACCGGTGGGCAAAAGAGTCACGCTGGATGTATTGATGGCCAGAAACAAGGCCATGGAGTCGGTGGCCGTACCGTGTTGAGGATTAAGGGTGTCGAGTTCCTGCATGGCCCGGATGCCGAACGGTGTCGCGGCATTGCCCAGACCCAGCGCATTGGCCGCAAGGTTTAAAATCATGGCGCCCATAGCTGGATGATCCGGCGGCACATCGGGGAACAGTTTTACCATCAGCGGACGGATCAGCCGCGCTAAAATGGTGAGCATCCCCCCGGCTTCGGCCACCTTCATCAGCCCCAGGAACAGCGCCATTACGCCCACCAGGCCAATGGCCAGTTCCACAGCCCCGCCGGCCGATTCGACCATCGCCCTGGATAGGATTTCCATGGGCACGGGGCCGCCTTGGCCGGGGATAAAGAAAATTTGCTGCCAGCCGGCAAATAAAAATGCAATCAGAACGATTAGTACGAATATGACGTTCATGGACACCATTCCATTTATTTTTTATTTCCAAAATAAATGCCGCACACCAAACCTACCATATCTATCGACAGAATCAATAAAATTAACCCAGCCCGCCCGATAACCCAAAAAGCCGGATAAAATTAAAGAATGATCCTCTCCGCCGGCCCGTAGAGACGGGATCTTCGTCGAACTTCCTCAAGCGGACGGAGCATTGAAAATCATAATAATACAATCGATCCATTGACAACGGGCCTCTATCGCCGAGTGGCGGCAAACTGCTTGACACATATGGTATAGTTATCTATAGTAATTTGTGTAGTGAGTAATGATCATTACCCGCTATGAAGGACTTTTCGACGACATTTCCCCTGAAACAGACGGTTCATTTTAGCATTCCAGTTAGGGAGCATATTTTGGTATGAATCGGAGGACCTTCCTAAAAATTGCCGGCATGACCAGCATAACCTTCGCTGCAGGCTGCACATCCAATCCTGAAAGTAGGCTCTTTTCCCCGGTCGAAGCTCCCGATGACATGGTACCGGGGGAAGCAAACTGGTACGCCTCCACCTGCCGCGAATGCCCTGCGGGCTGCGGCATCATCGCCAAAAACAGAGAAGGAAGAGTTGTAAAGGTTGAAGGCAACCCGTTACACCCGATCAATGCAGGCAAACTTTGCATGCGGGGCCAGGCGGCCTTGCAGGGAATTTACAATCCGGACAGAATCAAAACGCCCCTGCTCAAAGAAAAGGCTCAACTGCGACCCATTTCATTCTCCCAGGCAGAAGCCCTTTTACACGAAAAAGCGACACAGGCCGTCCACAAGGGGCGGAATAGAATCTATATGTTGACAGAAGTAGTGGGTGAAAGCCTCTATACCCTTTTTACAGAATCATTACAGCGATGGAACTCGCCACCTCCCCTTGTATTTGAGCCCTATGCCTATGAGGCCCTGAAAACCGCCAATGAAAAAATTCTGGGGATTGAAGGCCTCCCCGCCTATCATATGGACAAAGCGGATGTACTGGTATCTTTGGGAGCCGATTTTCTGGAAACCTGGCTGTCTCCGGTGGAATATGCACGCAAGTTCAAGGCCATGCACGCCCTCAACCGCGGGCGCAAAGGGTTCTTTTGTCATATCGGCGCTTATCAGTCTTTAACCGGGGCCAACGCCGATCTGTGGCTGTCCTGCAAACCCGGAACCGAAGCCCATGTGGCAATGGGCCTGGTCCATCAGGCCATAACATCCGGCCGTGGAAAAAATCTGCCGGAATCCCTTCTTTCCACCATTAAACAGGTATCGTTACCATTCACCAAAGAAGCCGTTGTCCTTGCCTCCGGTATTTCGGCAGAAAATTTTGACCGGACGGCAACCCGCCTGACAACTGCGAAAAAACCCCTGATTGTCGGCCCTGGCAGCGCCTGCGGCAACGCCCTCCAAACGAACATGGCGGTGAATCTGCTGAACTTGATATTCGACCCCCAACTGATGCTTTTTGACTTTGAAGGACGACATCGAGTGGAAACGGCAGCCCGGCGATCTCAAGTTCTTGCCTTTTTTGAACGTTTGAATCAAGAACCGGTCGATCTGCTGCTGCTCAATAACACCAATCCGGTTTTTTCAATGCCATGGGAAAGCACGGTCATCGAAGCATTAAAACAGAAGCGCCTTTTCGTGGTCAGTTTTTCCAGTTTTATGGATGAAACCACAGCACTGGCCGATCTGGTGATTCCCACAAGACTTCCTTTGGAAACCTGGGATGAATACAGCGGCAGGCGCGGCATGGTATCCACGTTGCAGCCGGCCATGGGACATTTGACCGGGGCTCCCGGTATCGGAGACGTATTTTTACGCAGCGACGGCGCCAAAAAGCCCGATAATTACACAGAATATCTTTACCGCCATCTGGCGGAAAAGAGAAGACTTGAAAACACAAAGGCACGGATCCAGGCCATTCAGCAGGGCGGAATTTTCAACCAGAACCACCGAACCCCATCTTTTCAGCCCCCTGAAATCGAACCGTCTTTATTGCACGAAGCTTTTGACAATCTTTCGTTACCGTCTACATCCGAATTGACGTTCATGGCGGTTCCGTCGATCCGGTTTTTTGACGGCCGAGGCGCCAATCGACCCTGGCTGTGTGAGGTTCCAGATCCTCTGACCAAGATCGCCTGGCAAACACCCGTGCTGATGCATCCGCAGACCATGAAAACAAAAGGGCTGGCCCAGGAAGACATCGTTGAAATTCAATCTGAAAATGGTCGATTAAATGCACCGGTTTATGAAACCGAATGGGTTCATCCCGGCAGCCTGGTGATGGCCATCGGACAGGGACATCAGGATTACGGCAGATATGCCGCCAGCATGGGAACGAATCCCATGGGACTGCTTCCTCCGGAAACGGAATCTGTTTCAGGCGGTCCTCTCTGTTCGACCAGCACCGTATCGGTCCGGGCAACCGGACGCACTGTAAAACTGGCACATACCGACGGCAGTCGGATCCAGCATGGTCGAAAAATCGCCCTCTCTGTTTCCCTGGATGAACTCGAACACGAAAAATCCCATGAAAAACACGGTTTGACCATGGAAGACTTTCCGTTTACCCTCCCCCTCCCCCAAGGCTACGATCCCCAACGAGATTTCTATCCCCCCCATGACCATGACACCTATCGTTGGGGCATGGCGGTGGATCTCGACAAATGCATTGGATGCGGCGCCTGTGCGGCAGCGTGCTACGCCGAGAACAACATCGGCGTGGTGGGCGTAGAACGGATTGTTCAAGGCCGTGAAATGGCATGGCTGCGGGTGGAACGTTATCAGGATCCTGAACGCGGGGAAAAAATTACGTTTCTCCCCATGATGTGTCAGCACTGCGACAATGCACCGTGCGAATCGGTGTGCCCGGTGTATGCCCCCCACCATTCTAAAGAGGGCCTCAACAACCAGATTTACAACCGCTGCATCGGAACCCGCTTTTGCTCCCAGAACTGTCCTTACAAAGTACGGCGCTTCAACTGGTTCGACTGGGAACGGCCCGATCCACTGAGTTTGCAGCTGAATCCCAATGTCACCGTTCGCAGCAAAGGGGTCATGGAAAAATGCTCGTTCTGCATTCAGCGAATCAAGCATGCCCACGGCATCGCCAAAAATGAAAATAGAATGATAGAAGACGGCGACGTGGTTCCGGCCTGCGTGCAAACCTGCCCCACCGATGCCATCGTTTTCGGGAATTTCATGGACCCGAAAAGCCGGGTCAGAAAACAGGCATCGAATCCCCGGGCCTATCAGGTCATGGGATATCTGAACACCAAACCGGCCGTAATTTACCTGAAAAAAGTGATTCAGGAGATATAGGGATTTAAATTGAAAAAAAGTGCCTAAAATTTGAAGTGATCTAAAGTGCCTAAAGTTGAGATAGCGCTAACGTGCTGTTATTGAAATATAATTGGCAGAATTCCTTAACTTTAGTTCACTTTAGGCACTCTGAACCACCTTTGGCAGGGCTGAAGAATAATTGCCCGACCCAGGCAGCTATGTTTTTAGACATGAAGATAAAATGAACGAACTGACA
>Ga0070728_10005246_pt1 | contig 12932 bp, 9 predicted proteins | sample tdDd471_FD_66723 | JGI IMG/M metagenome (GOLD analysis project Ga0070728, IMG submission 66723) | Marine sediment microbial communities from the Atlantic coast under amendment with organic carbon and nitrate - tdDd47.1 | ecosystem: Environmental > Aquatic > Marine > Coastal > Sediment | place...
CCCCCCTGGGCGTAAAACGTATCACAAACGACCCGCAAATCCGCACAGAAGCCCTTAGCACCCCCTACTATTCAAAAATCATCTGGAACGTCATTAAAAAGGCCGGAGACAGGGACAAAGACGGTTTTTCCACGCTGCTTGGTGGCGGAGACTGCAACGATGCAGACCCGGGCATCAACCCCATGGCTTTGGACATCCCTGCCGATGGTATTGATCAGGATTGCGACGGCGCCGATGCCGTGCCGCCTCCCCCTAAAACCCTGCCGGATAAAATCGCCTCCATTGAAGACCAACTGAAACCCTGGCGCAAGGATTACAATATCCTGTGGCTTACCATTGATGCAGTCAGGGCGGATCATATTCCCCTGTGGGGATACAAGCGTGACACCATGCCGTTTCTGAGTTCCCTTACGGATCAATGTCAGGTGTTTACCAATGCCTACTCGCCAGCGGCAAACACCCCGCAGTCCATTCCCGCTTTCTTTGTGGGTCGCTATACATCCCAGATCTCATGGAAGCGCTACCATAACTTCCCTCCCCTTCACCCGGAAAAAACCGTTACGCTTATGCAGCGTATGAAAAAACTTGGGTATACCAACGCCGGGATTTTCTCATACTGGTTTTTCGAAAAACGCAACATGGAACGTGATGCCGACCACTGGGATAACCGGGCCTTCAAAATCAACGGTCATTCCGAAAGCCACAGCTCCGGTGAATTTGTCAGTAAATTTGCCATGGAATACCTGCGGAAAAAAGGCAAAAACGCCGACAAACTGTTCATGTGGGCGCATTACTTTGACCCCCATTTTCTGTACGTTAAACACAAAGGCGTAAAACGCTACGGAAAAGAGCAGATGGATCTGTATGACCATGAGCTTCGTTTCACCGACGGTGAGTTAAAGAAAATGTGGGATTATTACCACACCCTGCCCATGGCGAAAAACACCATTATCCTCATTGCCGCAGACCACGGCGAAGCCTTTGAAGAGCATGGCCTGAAATATCACGGTGGTCAGCTTTACAACGAAGCCGTTCATGTCCCGTTGCTGGTATGCGTCCCGGGCATGGAAGGCAAGAAAATAGATACCCCGGTAACACTTATCGATATCGTTCCCACTATGCTGGATTTGGTTGGACAGGATCCCTCCGGTGGCGAGGAATATCCCCTGCAGGGCAACTCCTGGTTGCCTTTGATGGTGGGCGGCAGCGACTACTACCCCGAAGAAGTCTATATCGAAAAGGTCAAGTCTCCCACCTGGCCCCTGACCAAACGCGGCTACATTCGTGGAACCATGAAGCTGATTCACAACGTGGATGAGTCTACCTGGGAACTGTATGATCTTTCCAAAGATCCTGGTGAGAAAAATAATCTCGCGCCTGCGAATCCCCCGGAATTGCAGGAAATGATCGATGGATACAATGCCTGGAGAACCGCAAATCTGCTGTATGATTCCGGCTGGTATCAAATGTCCACAGGTAAGAAATAGGGATTATCAGACAGAAGCACCGGTTTGGGCTGCATCCGCAGCCATTTGAGCAAGTTCGTTTAACCGAACGTTAATCAGACTTGCCACAATATCCGCCTGCACTCTGGTGTTGTATGCCCGGATGATCTCACCAAGATTGAATAGATCAGCCAAAACGCCCAGACCAAGCATACCAAGGGTGAACAGGTAGAGTATCGCAGTGGCGCTTTTACCCAGAAAAAAACGATGCCCGCCAAATACTCCCAGAATGCCCCATAACGCCCAACATGCAGCAGGATCTTTGCGTCTGCGCTGGAATGCCTTCTCAAACAGAGCCCACTCTTCATCGGTAAGCATGGCAATACCGTCATCAACCCAGGCCCCCAGTTCCTCGTCCCCTTCGGGACGTCGCTGCATGTATGCAAGAAAAGTCGGGGCGAGTTCCGTATTCATACAGGCCTACTGACAGGTGAATGAAGGACAGTCCAGTTCCGTGTAGTAGCAATCTTCCAGCCATGAGCAATACAGCGCCATGTCCCGGTCCTGGAAAAGGTGACAGCGCTCGTTTTGATCCGGCAAGGCACTGAGAAGGGTGCGGTAATTCTGAACCCGCTTTATCTCTTCGGGATCGATATTTGTGTAGCAACAGATGCTGGCCGGATTATCACGGTCCACAATACAACCCCGGCACATCTGCAAGGGATACTGCACGCTGGTGCGTATTTCCGAACCATTGGGTGCAAAAGCAACAAGCGTCAGGGAAACCTGAAAACCTGCAAGCTGCTCTTCATCAATACTGGGCTGATCCATGATGGAGTTTATGTAGGACGCCACGTGATCGGTAAATATCTCAACCGGAACAATGGTTTCTCCACCCAGAGCAAATGACCCCTCCAAAGGAATAGTTTCTCCGGGAATGGCTGCGGTATTCCAGGTGGGAGGCGCGTCGTATTCAACTTCCAGCACCGAAAGGGTAATATCGCCATCAAGTGCCTGTCCGGAAACATCCTCGGATTTAAGCCAAAAATTAAACGCGTAATGAATATCACCAAGATTGTATACGTCTACATCAAAAATACCGTTGTCCCTCAGGTTCCCGCTTTCGGTGGAAAGCGGTATTTCAACGGTGCATGATTTATCTGCAGGATTGAAAACCGGGACAATGTTGCCCATAATGCTCAGGCGCACCATGGCCGCAGGCTCTTCGTCAATATCTTCTACCATATCGGCTTCCGCATCCTCATCGCCGTCCACCGGCGAAGGATCCGCATCATCTCCACAGGCAATCAGCCCGGCGGAAAAAGCGATACACAAGACTGAAAAAAAGAGGAAACGATACATTGTATGTGTCAGGCGGCGTTTCATGATGACTCCTTGCTACTCCAGATCGTCAAATCCTTGATACTATAGCAGAACATCATGTAATCCACAACCTGATTTCCACCAGTTTGGATACTGTGGATAATCCTTCGGTTCAACCATGTCCGCCCGTCTCTTGCGAACATTATGTATTGTTATTTCAAAGCGTTATCTGCACCGCTCTTTAGACTACCGTATTCCTTGACATTACTAAAACTTGATAAAGTTTATATAAAGAACTAGTATGGAAGTGGGGAAATTACTGGAGGGCAGCATGAAAAAACGCATTATGGTTATCGACGGGCACGTTGGTAATCTCAACTATCTGAAGCAGCTATTTTCCATTAGCGATGTTGAGACCATTGCATTTACAGATCTCAAGAGCGCCAAGGAAAGTGTACAGCTGCATACACCCAACGCCATCCTGGCGAATATGACGCTTGGCAAAGAACCTCTTACCGAGTTCATGAGCTGGTTGCGTGGCAGTAAAGTTGGACAGTATATTGCGGTGTTTCTCATATTGCCCCAAACCAAGGATTACCGTAACGGCGCCATTTTACAGCAGCGTTTCGGCATTCAGAAGATTATCCCCCGCCCTATCAATCCCCCTTCCCTTCTTCGGGATATTTTAAGACCATTGCAGGTACCCGTACCAGACCGACATATGATCCCTCCCCCCGAGTGTACCATTGAAATTCCTGATTCCGGCTCATTAACGGAGCATCCGCTTGTTGAGTTGCTGGCATACTGCTTCCAGCACGATAAAACCGGCATACTGAGGGTTGAAACGCAAAAATACAGTCTGTTCCTTGGCTTTAACCAGGGGAAACTCCTGTTCGTTAATTCGAGCTATATGCCCAACTTTAGCCTTGCCGAGTACCTTGACAGGGAAAAGCTGCTTACCTCTTCACAGATTTCCATTGCCACCGAAAAGGCGGAGCAACAGGGACGACTCCTTGGCGAAGTTATCGCGGCCATGGGTTTTCTTGATTCCCGAACCCTGTTTGAATCCGTGGGCAAACAGATGCAGATGAAAGTGGTTTCCACCATGGAACTCACTGAGGGAGATTACTCCTTCCAGGAGCAGGATATTCGCACTGATGCCCACTTTTACCCGCTGCTGCGGGTTCCCATGCTTATACGATTGGGCTTGCCTAAGCTGGATATAAAAACCACCATCACTAAAAGCATACGGGACAGCCTTGGCGAAATCATTTACCCCTCGCTCATCAGATCCTTTGACCCACGGGACCTTATCCAGAACCGCGGCGAAGAAACCGTGTACTCCCTTTTGGATGGGGCGCGCACTATCAAGGATATTCTCCAGATGGCAGGTCAAAACCGGGAATCGGCAATCCGGTATATTTATTACCTCTACATCATCGGAGCCATATCGTTCCAGGATGAATCCCTTACACTGTCCGACTCTTATCAAGGTATGCGGGTAAGTATGTCAGAGGAGGTCCCTTCCCCTGAATCAGTACGGGATGAGAGCTATGTACCCCCTGCGGTGACACAATCCCGCATATTGTATTATCCGGAAGGCACCGAGGAATTTCGTCCAATCATAGAAGGAAAAGTAGCCCGGGAAATTTTGGGCATTACCGTAGAGATTCCCACAAAGGATGATCTTGACATCGCCTTCTCCGACAGAATGCTCTCCCTTGGCCGGCTGGCCGTAAAGAGCCTTACCCTGTATGAAAAGGCTGTGCGTAAGGTAAATACAGCCTATGCAAAATTGTCCGAAAATCTTTCTGTTGATGGTCCGGAGCTCTTAAAAGACCGCAGCACCAGAAAAATGGAAGCCCATCGTTCCGAAACACAGAAAGCCATGGCTCAGGACCATTACAACAAAGGCCTTCAGATGCTCAACAAGAATTTCTTTGAGCTTGCTGAAAAGGAATTTGTTCAGGCGGAAAATATCGACCCCTCCAAGGGAGAATACTCTGCCTACCGGGCATGGGCTTTATACAATCGCCCCAACCTTCCAAATCGGAAGGATATCCGGGAAGAAGTACACCGCCTTATGCGTGAAGCTATTGGCAAGGATCAATACTGTGCAGAGTCCCGTTTTCTTATGGGACGTATCTATATGGAGGAGAAATCCTACGACAAGGCTGCCAAGGAATTCATGATGACCATGCATGTTGATCCGGGTCATGTTGAGGCTGAACGCCTGCTTACTCTGATGCGTATGCATCAGCGCAGGATGCGAACCACCAGCAATAGAAGTAAAATCTAAAGTTCACCGGGTGTATTACACCTGGTCTTTCCATACCTCGATAAAATGCTTCAGGGAGCGGTCCCAGGTTGCTTCGGCATCCTTTGGAAAGAGACACCCGGGCAACTCCTTGTGAGCCCAATGATACTGCAAACATTCGCAACATTTGCCTTTGCGTGAGCAGGGCTCATATGTGCAGTTGCAGTTTTCAAGGTTGCGGGCTTCATTGACACAACGATCAGCCATGATTTTCTCCGGAAGTCTCTTTTGCAGCTGCGCCGCCTTTCAACAAGCCCAAAGATGCAAGGCCGGGAGGAAGCTGCCTCTCGGCGCCGGTATCCCTCAAAGCCCGTTTCTCTTCACTGCTCAACGATGAAATCTCAACAAGAGAATAATCCCCATCCATTTCCCTGATACTCTCCGGACTCACCGAGTTTCGCAATTCCGCAGGAGTAACGACACCGGAAAATGAAACCATGCCTTTGTCGTGATCCACTTCTGTCATAATGATGCCAACCACTTCCCAGGTAGGAATAATGGCCGGTAAGAAATTTGTCCATGAAATGTATAGGGCCAAATCGTTACCGGATTCATCGGGAACCGGTAACAGCGCCGCCACAAAAACATCAGGATGTTTCCGTTTTAACTTATGCCGGTATGCCTCATTATAAAAACGTATCCGGCGCAGTTTACCCCTGTTGCGTAAGTATGATGTAAACCCTACTCCGCCCTTCTTTGTGGCGGACATGAATATCAGCATTGCCGCCAAAAGCAGAAAGCAGGCAAAAAATATCAGGTAATGGGACGTCTCCATTCAGAAAGCTATTATCTCTTCAGGAAGTCGATTTCCTGCCGGATATCATCTGCATCAACGGCGTTCGGAGTCAACTCCAGATAGGTTTCAAATGAACGGATTGCTTCCCGGTACCGGCGAAGTTTTTTATAGCCAAATCCCAATGCCCAATAGACCAGACTGTAATCAGGAGCAATTTTCTTGGCCTTGTTCAAATATTTCAAAGCCTTTTTATCTTTGCCCATATCCTGATACAACCGACCCAGCTCGTAGTAAGGATAGACATGCTTGGGATCCAGTTTAATTGCTTTCAGGTAATCCTTTTCCGCTTCCTTGTATTTCTTGAAGTAGGTGTAACATTCAGCGCGTGAAATGTAGGAAGCCGGCATTTTATCGTTATGACGAATGGATTTTTTCAAAGACTGCAGAGCCTTTTGGAACTGCTTTTGGTTGAGCAAGGAAAGTCCTTTGTACAGCCAGGCTTCGGCATAATCCGGTTTAAGACTCAAAGCGGCGTCAAAGTATTCAACCGCAGACTTGTCACGACCGGTGTTATTGTAAAGTTTGCCAAGCCAGAAATGATACATGGGATTCTGCTTATCCAGATTGACGGCCTGCTGGAAAGCAGTGCCCGCATCGTCCCATTTTTTCGCATCAAAGTTTACCCGGCCCAACAGGAAGTATGCAGGAGAGTAATCAAAGGAAATTTCGATTTCACGGGAAAGAGCCGCAGCGGCATCCGCATAACGTTTCTGTGCGTAGTATGCCTGCCCCAATGCAAAGTGATAGTCCTTGTGGTTGGCATCGTATCTGACAGCCAGTTCAAGCTGTGCAACGGCCCCTTCAAAGTTTTCCTGGGCCATCAGCGTACGACCAAGGCCGTAATACGCAGGAGCATGCTTGTCATCAAGCTGCAGTGCCTTATTAAAGGACTCGATGGATTCCTCAAATTTGTTGTGATCCCGGTAGGCATTACCGACATTAACATAGGAATCGATGAATGTGGGATTGATTTCCAGTGCTGCATTGAATTCGGCAATGGCCATTTCAAGATCAGCTTTATACACATACATTACACCCAGGAAATTATGCACATAAGGTGAATCCGCTTCAATGGATTTTGCCTTCTGAACAAATTCGCTGGCCTTCACCAGATTGTCGGATCTCAGATAAATCTCTGCAGCCTTGGTGTAGTACTTGACATTTTTGGGATCCAGCGAAATGGCGTCTTCGTAGTACTTGAGAGCTTTGGAGAGCAGTTTCTGATGTTCAAGGGTTAGGCCCAGTGAATATGCCAGCGCTGCATCTTTACCTACTGCCCGGGCAGCATCCTGCAGAATGATCAACGCTTCTTCCGGCTCAGCCTTTGCCAGTTTACAGTGTGCAAGACCAATGTAACAGGATACCTGCTTCTCATTGATTTTCAGACAACGCTGGAATTCCTGTTCGGCCTTCTGGTATTCGTGGGTCTTGTACAAAAAGTCCCCAAGAGCACTATAATAGGAGGCGTTAAAGGGATCGGCTTTAATTGCCTCACCAAGTTCCTTGGTAACTTTGAACGGCTCATTTCTCTTCAGATATATCTGCGCCAGGATATAATGAACCTGTGCTGATTGTGAACTGGCAAGAACCGCATTTTCAGTTTTCAATAGCGCCTGTAGTTTTTCCTCAACAGCCGACTGCTTCTCCGGATCATCAATGTCCAGCATCTGCATGGCAATGACGGCATCACTGTGGTTGGGCTCTTTTTCAATGACCACTTCGTAATATGCCCGGGCCTTTTCCTTATCACCTGCTGCTTCAGCAAATTTACCCATCAGCTGGTATGTAAGGGGATATCCCTTCTTGCTCTGAATCAAAGGCTCAAGCTGTTTTTGTCCCTGCATGTAATCTTTATTACTCAGGTAACTCCAGGCAATAAGATGTGCAGCCAAAGCATCCCATTTGGTAACACTGTGCTGTAGTGCTTTTTGGAAGAATGTCCGTGCCCGCTCCGGCGATCCTTTCTGCATTTCCTGCATACCCAGTGCCAGCATTACGGAGTGAATATTTTCTCCGACCTGCAGATCCTGGTCTTTCAGTAATGCAGTGATGGCATTTTCCCGTGTTTTGCTTTTGCCGTAGCTAAGAAGCATATAGTGTTTCAGCGTAACATCCATGCCCAATAAAGCCAGACGTCCCTTAAATTCCGGCTGTTTGAGCTCCATATCCAGTTTTTTCTCTATCTTGACAGCTTCAGAGAAAACATCGCTCAATATTGCCTTCTCTGCTTTTTCGTACATTTTTTTACGGGAAGGGGAAAGTGCCTTGTAGCTATATTTTGACACACCACCATCTTCAATCACCACGTTAATGAGGCTCGACTCCATCATCATACGCATGTATGCCTCGGTACCACCAACACCCAGTATCACCACGCCCAATATGATAAACAGAAGCATTGGCGAACGACGGCGAGTCGAACGCTTAACAGCGCTGCGCGCCTCCATGGTAGGCAGGGCTGCGGTGCCACGTTTCCGAAGTCTCCCCTCTCCAGGTCTCCCTTCACCGGCAAAAATATCATCTTCTGCTTCAGCTGGAAAATCTGCTGATGCGGGAGCACCACCAATCATTTCACTAATGCCAGGCAGGGAGCTGATCGGACTCCACGATTCCCCCTCAGAAGCAATTTCATCTTCCCTGGCCAGTTTGCCGGTCTTAAACATCTCAACAATGGTATTCTCGGGGAATGGGCCGAACACCCGGCCACTTTTCCGCCGCACCTTAAACAGACTAACGCCATCTTCTCCGGCGGTTAATTCAACAATCTGGTCAAGTAGATCGCCGCCTGAACTTTCTTCTCCGGCGGAAAAATCAAAATCGAAACTTCCGGATTCCCCGCCAGCGCCTTCTGTTGTAAGCGGCGGTGTGTCGCCTGCAGAAGGACCTCCCGGTTGGATATCACCAAAGGCAAAAGGATCGATGTTGTCATCAGTGCCACTGCCAAAGGAAGGCACGCCCATGTCACCGGGGCTGTTATCCGATGGTGTTGCGAAAAGATCATCAAAAGAACTCTCTGCAGGCGGCAACTCCGGAGGAACATCATCGTCACCACCAAAATCAAAATCCACACTCATGCTGCTATCGGCATCTCCGAAACCGGCAGGTGATGCTTCAGCAGGAGTTTCGGAGGCTTCAAATGACGGGATATCGCTTCCGCTTGCAGCGGAATTGAAATCAAGATCCCCAAAAGGATCAGGAATATCCTGGTTTGTGGATTCCAATCCCGGCATAGCCGGAATATCTGAGCCAGTGACTTCAGGTGCTGCGGGGATATCGACATCCGGTGCATCGTCAAAGGCATTTCCGAAATCGATATCAGGGGGCGGCGTCATAAGCATGGACATATGGGGAGCGCCACCGGAGGGACCGGCACCTGCCTGCGGAGCCGGTTTTTCTTCTTTTTCTACCGGCAGATCAAAAGCTGTCCCCTTGGGGGGCGAACTCAGATTTGATATCTCGGTAAATTCATCCGATGCAGGCGCAGCATTGTTGCCCCAGGGAAGGTCCGGCAGGCCAGCTGGCTTTGCTTCCTCTTCACTCTTTGAAACAGTACCGAAATCATCGTCATCAATACTCACATCCGAAAAGTCAGGGCTTTCGGAGAACTGATCACCAAAATCCATGGCTGGCGGAGGTGCAATTTCCTCCTCCTGCGGCACAGGCACTGCCGGTGCGGCCGGAGCTGATGGGACGGTGACATGAATAACCGCCTTGCATTTCGGACACGGCAAATCCATACCCGTGGGAGGAACTTTTTCCTCTTTAACTTTATACTGTGCACCACACTGTTGGCATGTAACTTTCATTAAGCTACCTCTTTTTGCTGATTACCGAATATGCTAAGCCAGTCCATCGGATGAATTTTACTCTATATATTATTCAAATCAAGGAAATCGTGAAAAAAGAATGATTTTTTGATAATTCGCGAAATATTTTCGTCTTACCATCACATGAGGCTTGTAATTTTGGTTTTCCGGATTACACTTTAGCTGATGTAATAACATCCATAAAGGAGCGCACCATGGCATCAACCCGTGGGACACAATATCTAAAGAAACAAAAGATATCTTTCACTATTCATACCTATGACCACAAAGTGAAGGGCGCAGAATTTGCAGCAGAATCCACCAATATTCCCCTTTCCCGAATGATAAAAACCCTGGTCGTCGAACTTGCAGACGGTTTTGTGTTTGCCCTGATGCCCGGAGACCGGACACTCTCACTTAAAAAACTGGGACGGATTGCCGTGTCCAAAACAGCTAGCATGAGCAGCACCAGGGATGCCGAACGGCTGACCGGGTATCAGGTTGGCGGGATCAGTCCATTTGGATCAAAGCGAACCCTGAAGATATATATGGACCAGAGCCTCTCAGACCATGACGAAATAGCCATTAACGGCGGAGGACGGGGAATTATTGTTTCGCTATCCTCCAAAGACCTTATCGACGTGCTGAAACCAACGGTGGAAGATATTGCCGAATAACGAATCGTTCCCCTGTCAGCACCTGAAAGGATATTCATGCCGGAGCCATTGAATAACGTGAACCGCACCGTACTGGTGGTGGAAGACGATGAAACCACACGCACTCCCATTGCCATGTACCTGCAGGATGAAGGCTACACCGTATATGAAGCGGAAAGCGCTGAGGACGGCCTGAGCATTATTCAGGACAAGGCACCGGACACCGTTATCTCCGATATCCGGTTCAAGGGCATGAATGGCCTTGATTTGCTCAGCAGGATCAAAGACTTCAACCCGGATCTTCCGGTTATACTCATGACAGCCTATGGCACTGTTGAAGATGCGGTGCATGCCATGCGCATAGGTGCTGAGACGTATCTCACCAAACCGGTCCGAATTGAAGAGCTGAACCTGCTTTTGGACAAGGCCTTTGAAAAGCTTGATCTTCACAGCGAAATCTCCCGCCTGAAACGGGAACTGGCGGAAACCCGCAGCCTGGACCGTCTTATCGGAAATTCACCGGCAATGCGAGCCGCCTTTGATGTCATCAGCCAGGTTGCTGATTCCAACGCCACAGTCTTGATTTACGGCGAATCCGGCACCGGAAAAGAGCTTGTGGCAGAGGCGCTGCATAAGCTCTCGCCACGGGCGGAAGGACCGTTCCAAAAACTTAACTGTGCGGTATTTACCTCCACCCTTCTTGAGAGTGAACTCTTTGGTCACGAGCGCGGCGCGTTTACCGGCGCCATCTCCCAGCGGAAAGGTCGCTTTGAACTGGCTCACCGCGGCTCACTGTTGCTTGATGACATCACAGTTCTGCCTGAATCAATCCAGGTAAAACTCCTGCGATTCTTACAGGAACGGGAATTTGAACGGGTCGGCGGCAACACTACCTTAAAAGTTGATGTTCGGGTCATTGCCTCCACCAACGAACCTTTGGAAAAAATCGTTGCAGAAGGAAAATTCCGGGAGGATCTTTTCTACCGCCTGAATGTCATACCCATAAACCTGCCACCCCTGCGTGATCGCAAAGACGACATTCCGCTGCTGGCCTACCATTTTATTGAAAAACACCGAAAAGACATGGGCAGGGAATTTGTCCGGAACATTGATCCACGGGTACTGGATGAAATGATTCGCCACGATTGGCCCGGCAATGTCCGGGAACTGGAAAACTGGGTCCAGCGGGCACTGGTTATGAGTCATGACGAGACCATCGCCCAAAAGTTCATGCCGCCACTTGGTCAGGGATCACTTTTGCGTAAAAAGACAGCTGTTCCCGGCATTACCAGTGATACCGCCGGTGATGACTCAGTCTCCCTTGCGGGACGACCTTTGGCGGACATCGAGCGTGACGCCATTATCGCCACGCTGAAAAAAGCCGATGGCTCCACATCCCGGGCTGCAGCCATGCTGGGAATCAGTGCCCGGAAAATACAGTACAAAATCAAACAATACCAGGACGATGGTGTTGAAATTCCCGATTTGAAAAAACGGAATTAGAGCCACCTCCCAGGCATTACTTGACAGTCAACTTCCGGGGCTTAGGTTTTCGATAGTCACTCACGTTTTTAATTGAATATCGGAGACTGTCATGAAATATTATGCTTCAAAAACATTGCATCTTTCATTTGATGAAGCCGCTGACCGTTTTACCAAAGCGTTATCTGAACAGGGTTTCGGCGTTGTGAGCCGTGTAAATCTCTCGGATAAGATAAAAGAAAAAGTGGGCAAAGACATGCCAGAATACACTATTTTCGGGGCCTGCAACCCGGCGCTTGCCTGGGAAGCATTGCAGGTTGATGACAAAATCGGCATCATGCTCCCCTGCAATTTCATTGTTCAGCAAAAGGACAGCGACACAGTGGAAGTGGCAATAGTTGACCCTGCGGTTGCCTTGCAACCGGTTGACAACCCTGCTCTTCAGCCAATTTCCGACATGGCACGGGAAAAGCTTATCAACGCCCTTGAGTCATTGTGATTACTGGGGAGACCTCTGCTTCTTCAACAAGCCCTGATACAAAGCTCTGGTTTGTTTGTCATCAGGAAATTGCTTTAGATATGTATCAAGTATTTTCAAAGCCTCTTCTGTACGCCCAAGTTGCAGTAATGCAGCGGCAATCAGACGGGGCTTTTCCTTGAACCGAAGCGTATCCGGCGTCTCATTAAGCACTGCAAGGGCATCCTGTGGCCTGTTGGTTTGCAGCATGATAGTGGCCAGCAATCCGTACAGCCGGTCCTTTGTAGCGGTACTTTCAAGGCCGAGGCGCACAACCTTTTCAGCTCTTATGAAATCTTTTTCCCACAAATACAGAAACCCCAAAAATTCATATGGCGGAGCAAACTGCGGTGTATGGGCTACCGTTGACCACAGAACCTTTTTAGCCTTGGCATCGTTGCCCTGTTCATGAAGTTCCTGAGCATAATTGTGCAGTGCCTTGGGATTTGCGGGGTCCGCCTCAAGAGCTCCAAGGGTTATTGATTCCGGTGTCGCCCATTTTTGAGCATGAACAATGGAGAGTGCCCCATAGCCTGTCAACACAATGACCAGCAGAGGCAATACAATTTTTTTATACTTTGCGCTGGAAA
>Ga0070728_10005248_pt1 | contig 12930 bp, 9 predicted proteins | sample tdDd471_FD_66723 | JGI IMG/M metagenome (GOLD analysis project Ga0070728, IMG submission 66723) | Marine sediment microbial communities from the Atlantic coast under amendment with organic carbon and nitrate - tdDd47.1 | ecosystem: Environmental > Aquatic > Marine > Coastal > Sediment | place...
CTTGTCAATTGTTAGCGAATTTTCGCAAAAAATACAACGCATCCATTTACTTTGGCTTCAATTTTGCTTATCTTTATAGCGAATTTTCGCTAAAACAGTTCGCTAAAAATCTTCTGATATGCAAAATACAATGGTTCAGGCCTCATTTTTACAAGGAGGAGAGTTTCTAATTCGTGATACAGATGCCGCAGATATATTCATTCCAGAAGAAATGGATGAAGAGCAGCGCATGGTGAGAGATATGGTGAGAGACTTTGTCAATTCGCAAGTTTTGCCCAACATGGACAAGATAGAGAAGCAAGAGGGGAATATTGCCTCCGAGTTGTTGGAGAAGATGGCTGAATTAGGTTTGCTGGGCACACATATGCCTGAGCAGTACGGCGGGATGGCCATGGATACCAATACCAATACCATCATTACGGAAACACTGGGAGCCTCTGGGTCTTTCACGGTATCCTATGCAGCCCACACTGGTATTGGAATGCTGCCGATTCTTTATTTTGGAACGGAAGCACAGAAAGAGCAATACCTTCCAGGTTTGATTAGCGGGGAGTTGAAAGCTGCTTATTGTTTGACAGAACCTAGCTCTGGCTCAGATGCTTTGGCTGCTAAAACAAAAGCTGAATTATCGGCTGATGGTCAGCACTATATCCTGAATGGCCAGAAGATGTGGATATCTAATGCAGGTTTTGCAGATGTTTTCATTGTCTTTGCCCAGATAGACGGAAAAGAATTCACGGGTTTTATCGTTGAAAAAGGTTCGGCGGGGTTGACGCTGGGTGCGGAAGAGCTTAAGTTGGGGATCAAAGGATCCTCTACGCGACAGGTCTTTTTTGAAAATGTAAAAGTACCCGTTGAAAACTTGCTAGGAGAAAAGGGGAAAGGGCATTTGATTGCATTCAATGCTTTAAATACGGGGCGTTTCAAGTTGTGTGCCCTAACTTTAGGGGGGGCAAAAAATAGCGTTAGTTCGGCCGTGAAATATGCCAATGAGCGGGTTCAATTCAAACAGCCTATTGCACAGTTTGGTGCGATCCAGCACAAATTAGCAGAGCAGGTCATTCAAATATTTGCAGCAGAAAGTGCGATGTATCGCGTTTCTCATTTGATGGAACTGAAAAAGCAAGAACTGGATGCAGCGGGTGCTTCTTTTGGAGAGGCCAAGTTAGAAGCTGCTGAAGAATATGCCATTGAGTGTGCTTTGTTAAAAGTGGCGGGTTCCGAAGCTTTAGATTATGTAGTGGATCAAACGGTACAAATTCACGGCGGGATGGGCTACTCAGAAGAAGGAACCGCCGCACGGTCTTACCGGGATGCTCGGATTAATCGAATTTTTGAAGGTACCAATGAAATCAATCGCTTATTATCGGTAGATATGCTCTTGAAGCGAGCAATGAAAGGAGCTATCGATATCATAGGACCTGCTTGGGAAGTACAAAAAGAGTTGACGACGATGCCTGGCTTTACTCCTTTGGAAGGAGCCTACGCAGCAGAAGAAAAGGCGGTGAAAGACTTTAAAAAGATAATCTTAATGGTCGCCGGTGCTGCGGCAAAAATGCAGATGGACGGTAAAATTAACCTGAAAAGTGAGCAAGAGATCTTGATGAATATCTCTGATATTATGTTGGATATATACTTGGCTGAATCGCTTTTATTGCGCATCCAAAAACTTTCTACCATGGATAAGTCAATCGACCAATCCGTGTATGATGCGATCTTAAAAGTCTTCCTGACGGATGCCACGGCTAAGGTTCAAAAGAACGCGACTGATGCATTGGTGTCTTTTGCGGAGGGTGACCTGTTAAGAACGCTCTTGATGGGCTTAAAGCGTTTTTCCAAATACACACCGACTAACGTAAAAGAAAGTCGTCGTAAAATTGCAGCAGAATTGATCACTGCAAACGAATATTGTTTTTAAGAAGTGAGATATAGCAGTAATGATTTGAGCATCGAACTGGTTTAAACAGTTGGTATGAAAGAGAAAAAAGCTTCCTATCTGATAGGAAGCTTTTTATTTTTTATACCAATTGAGTGCCTTTTTTCTATAAGATATGTATATTAGTATTTATTGTTATAGAAGCGCTTTTGTGAATCCCGTCTAGCATTCGTAACCCTTATCTTCTTTCAGTCGTAAATTTGAATAATTATCTAGCTAAGATCATAGATATTGAAATTGATACCCTTACGGATTCGGTTATTGTTGTTCCTATTCCTATTTGGCGCTTGTTCAGGAGGTGATGAAAAAGAAGGCTACGCTGAAGAAGAGGAGCGCCTAGAAGAGAAATTGGAAAATGCGCGGTCATTGACTGATGTATCTCCTCTTGTTTCTAATCAATTAGCTAAGGAGGTATTGCACGAAGGCAGGGCTTTGAAACGATCCAATATCGTAGCCGAAGCGCAGTTGATTCTATGTACTTATACGACTTTTCCAGAATCGATTGATTCAACCATCCAATATTGCCAAGCAGCGCTTAATTATTTTGAGGCAGAAGACAATGCCCTGAAGCAAGGGATTCTATTCAATAGTATGGGCATTCTCGGGGATATAAGAGGAGATAAAGAGCAGGCAGTGGAATATTTTGAGCAAGCAGAAAAGCTACTAAAGGTGGCTGATGATAATTTCTGGTTAGGGGAAGTCTACAATAATTGGGGCGTAGTCTATGTCACAGAGAATAGCTTAGAAAAAGCGCTCTTGTTCTATATCAGAGCACTTGAGATCAATGAATCTTCTGGCAATAAAAAGGCATTGACCGCCTCCCATAATAACTTGGGACGATTGTACTATAAGCAACGATTGTATACGGATGCTTTGGAACATGCCTTTAAAAGTAACCAATTAGCAAGCGCTACGAATAGTGCGACTTGGTTGCCCTTATCACTTAACCTGCTAGGAGATATTTATGCTAAAACGGGGCGGCAAGAGGACGCTATCTTATCCTATGAAAAAGCCTTGGCTTTGGCGACAGAAAATGAGGATGATTACAATCTGATTTTTACGCTCAATCGCCTGGCGCGCATTCATGAAAGTAAAGGGGATAAAAAGAAGGCACTCAGTTATATTAACAGGTCATTGACTCGGGCGAGAACAACAGGAAAAAGAAAAGACCTAGAAGAAATATATCTAATACTCGGGGCATGTAATAGAGGGCTAGGGAACTACACCATAGCTAAGTCCTTTATTGATACCGCCTATTATTTAGCACAAGAAAATAAGGATTACAAATATCTATTGGAAGCTTATAAGCAGTACGGAGCCTTATATCAGCATTTTGCAGACTACAAAATGGCACTTAGTTTTTTGGAACGTCACCAGGCTCTGAATGATACCCTAAGAGATGTAGAGAATACTGAATTACTAAGCCGTCTTGAACGAGAGTACCTTAGCAAGGAACAAGCGGAAGAAATATTTGAGCTTAAACAAAAAGCGACCGACCAAAACCTGTTTTTGACTGTGCTATTGGGTATTTTCATTATCGTTGTCATTATAAGTTACAGCTTGTTGATTTATTCACGCAAAGTGAAAAAGCTAAGTGACGAATTGGAAATAAAAGTAGAAAAAAGAACAAATGAGTTAGCCCAATCCAATATACACCTGGAGCGGTTTGCCTATATCGCTTCTCATGATTTGAAAACACCACTGCGGACGATTTCTAGTTTTTTATCCTTAATAAAACGCCGGATTAAACCTTACAACAACCCAGAGCTGGAAGACCTATTAAGCTTTGCCTCCAATGGCGCCAAACAGATGAATAATCTGATCGAGGATGTCCTAGAGTTTTCTAAGATTAATACGGCGGAAATGCGTCAAAAGGAGGTGTACCTGGATAAAACACTGCAGTCTGTCTTGTATAATATCGGTGACTTTCTGGAGGAGAAAAATGGGAAGGTAAAATATGGAGACCTGCCAACGATAAAAGGAAACCCAGGTTATCTACATCAGCTGTTTCAAAACTTAATCGTCAACGGGATCAAATACAATAAAGATGCCGAACCGGAGGTCTGTATTGGTTGTCAATTGAAGAAAACACACTATCAATTTAGGGTCAAAGACAACGGGATTGGTATTGATGAAGAATATCGAGAGATGATTTTTGAAATGTTTAAGCGACTACACACCTCCGATAAATATGAAGGTACCGGGATTGGTTTGGCGCTTTGTAAAAAAATTGTTGAGCAGCACGGAGGCCGTATCTGGGTAGAAAGTTCAAGCGAGAATGGAAGTTGCTTCTGCTTTACTTTAAGTCATATAGCAGAAGCAACTCCTGAGGTCTAAATAGCATTTTACCTAACACGCTACCTACTTAGGATCATATATCAGATCAGCTTATAAGTTACCTTTCTTTAGTTCCTTTACCGCATAGTCCACTGCTCTAGCCGTCAGCGCCATATAAGTAATTGATGGGTTTTGACAGGCAGAAGACGTCATGCAGGCGCCATCCGTTACGAATAGATTATCCACATCATGAGCTTGGTTCCATTTGTTTAAAACAGATGTTTTGGGATCTCTACCCATTCGAGCAGTACCCATTTCATGGATGCAGAAGCCTATTGTCGCAGGCTGCACTTGAACGTTAATATTTTTACCTCCCGCTGCTTCCAACATCTCTGAAGCAGTGGTAGCGATATCGTCTCGCATTGCCTTTTCATTTTCTTTGAAGGCTGCACTGATTTTTAGTGTGGGTAAACCATGCTTATCCAGGACATCTTTATTGAGCGTAACGGCATTGTCCGAGTAGGGGAGGCATTCACCAAAACCGATCAATCGCATGGACCATGGCCCTGGTTTGGTCAAATTATCTTTGAAGTCGCCACCAAAGCCGGGTTGACTCATGCCACTATTCCAGCTGCTGCGGGAGCCCCCTCCTTGGAAGCCATAACCGCGAATGAAATCAGGATGCTTGTCTTCGATATTTCTAAAGCGAGGGATATAAATGCCATTAGGGCGTGCTCCATTGTAGTATTTATCATTAAAGCCTTCCATCTCGGCACTCACCCGCACACTGTAGTCATGGTCCATCAAGTTTTGGCCCAACACGCCACTACTATTGGCCAGGCCATCGGGAAATTCATTACTGGTAGAATTCAACAATATGCCGGTAGAGCCTAGCGTTGAGGCGCAAAGGAAGATGACTTTAGCACGGTATTCAATGTCCTGCCCCGTATTTCCGTCGATAATTCGTACCCCAGTGGCACGTCTAGTTTCTTTATCGTATAGAATAGACTCCACGACACTATCAGGTCGGAGGGTAAGGTTTCCAGTTGCAGCAGCAGCCGGGAGCGTGGCGCTATTACTGCTGAAATAGGCACCATAGGGACAGCCTCGGTAACAAAGGTTACGATGTTGGCAAGGTGTCCTGCCATTGTGGGCTCGAGTGAGGTTAGCGACCCGACCGATCGTCATCTTACGGTTGCCCCATTTGCCTTCAATGGCGGATTTGACATGCTTCTCCACACAATTCATTTCCATAGGGGGAAGGAATTTCCCATCCGGCAATTGAGGGATCCCCTCCGCTTGTCCACTAATACCCACAAACTGCTCTACATAATCATACCAGGGTTCAATATCCTTGTAGCGAATAGGCCAATCTACCCCTACACCATCTTTGAGGTTGGCTTCAAAATCATAATCACTCCAGCGATAGCATTGACGGCCCCACATAATGGATCTGCCTCCTACGTGATATCCTCTAATCCAGGCAAAAGGTTTATCTTCTGGCGTGGTATAAGGATGATCGTTGTCGTTTACCCACCAATGACGGGTACCTTCATTGAAGGCATATACTTTATGTTGTATGGGGTGGTTCTTTTTATCTTCTGCCGTAGCGCGGCCTCGGTGAGGAAATTGCCAGGGGGCATCATTGGCCGTAGGGTAATCTTTGACGTGTTCTACCTGCCGCCCTCTTTCCAGGACTAAGGTTTTTAATCCTTTTTCAGTTAACTCTTTGGCCGCCCATCCTCCTGTAATTCCAGAACCTACGACTATCGCATCAAATGTATTGTTGTCTTGCATGAATTGAGTTTGAAAATTAATAACTGCTATCTCGCTCTATCTTTCCACTCTTAGGCCATGGATCATTTAGAATACATTGTTATCCACGGAAACCACAGCATCTGGTTCCATATCGACACAACCCTCGTATTGGCCAGGGACTGGATTATAGCTAAGTACTTCCTGCATGATTTTGTCGGAAGTAAAGTAGCCCAATAGCGTTAGCTCCTTGATCATGTGGATAAAGGGTTTGCCACTTCCTGTCTGGGAGGCTGCTGCTGTTTCTAGATCAGTCAATACGGCCGTTTGTTCTGTAATGGAACTTTTGCCGAAAGGCTTTTGATTTTGTTCTTGACTTTTCTTTTCGAGTGCCTTGAGCCCTGTGGTAAAGTGATTTTGTTCAGCAGAAGAATAGACCTCTTGCAGCATGAGATCTATAAATTCAGGGACAAAAACATCAGTGGCACTCGGTGTGTCGGTTGCAGGAAGGATACAGTCGGCTATACTCGCTACCAGGCTGGCTTCTTCTGAACTCAGAAAGACAGGTTCCCAGTCGAGTGCGCCAGTAGGTTGGCATCCTTGCATAATTCCGGTGATGGCGGAGGCAGATAGTGCTCCTCCTAGCAATAGACTTGTTCTTTTGATGGCTTCTCTTCGATCCATGTTGATTGCAATTAAGTTCTTTGGTAAAACTACGAAAATCGATAAGAAAATTTTTTAACTTAAGCCAAATCCTAACAAAATGTGGTGGAATACCCTAATCGTACTATTAGTTATATATGGAGGAATAAGCTTGGTTTTTTATTTTTTCCAGCATTTCTTTTTTTTTCGACCTGAGTTATTGCCTTCTCACTTCACCTATCAATATCCTTTTGATTTTGAAGAGAAAACCTTTGAGATGGAAGACGGAGGTATTATCAATAGCATTCATTTCAAAGTGCCTAATAGTCGAGGGGTGATTTATTATCTAAAAGGCAACTCAAGAAGCATTAAGGGTTGGGGAAAGTTTGCGAAGGATTTTGTTAGTAATGGTTATGATTTCTTCATGATGGATTATCGAGGTTTTGGAAAAAGTAGAGGTAAAAGGACCGAGCAGAAATTATATAATGACGCACAGATTTTGTACAAATGGGTAGCCAATCAATATACTGAGGATAAGATTGTGGTGTATGGTAGGTCATTGGGTTCGGGTATTGCAGCGCGGGTCGCCTCCTGGAATAATCCGAAAATGTTGATTCTCGATTCTCCTTATTATAGCTTTTATCACCAGATAAAGCGTTATGGTGCATTTTTGCCTTTGCGCTGGTTTTTACGGTACCAAATTCGTACGGATCAGTTTCTCAAGAATATCACCTTTCCCGTTTTTATTATTCATGGCACCAAGGATCGCCTTATTCCTTTTGAGCATAGTGAACGCTTGCGGAAAATCAATCCTGAATTGATTCAATTATTAGAAGTAGACGGTGGCGGCCACAATAATTTGCCTTCTTTTCCTACCTATCATGAATACCTATACGATATTCTTAATGGGTATCAGCCAAAACCAGCCCAAGTATGAGTATTAGCCGGACCTTTGACCTATTGCCCTCACAACAGGCTAGATTTCCACATCAAAAAGCTATTGTCACCCGAACCAACAATGATTGGGTTGCTTACAGCTGCGAAGCTTGCCTGCAAAAGATTGACGCTTATACCTGGGTGCTACTTGGACTGGGGGTGCAGAAGGGAGACCGGGTGATTATCGTGCCACACTTAGCGAGTGCAGATTGGATTTTCCTTGATTTTGCGATTCAGCAGATTGGGGCTATTGTCGTACCTGTACATTTTACGAGTCAGGTGGATCAATTAATTTATATTGTAGAGCATACAGAGGCTCGGTTATGCTTTGTCGCGAATGCGATCTTGGGAGAAAAATTCAAGCCTGCATTAGAAACGCTTTCAGGTTTAAGTGTTTATTATTTGGCAGAAACTAAGGGCGCTGAAAAAAGCCTGTCTTCTTTGCTAGAAATACATCCTGCACCATCAGGAGGGGACCTTGGCCCCATAAAAGAGAGCGTATCCGAAAATGACCTATCGGCGATCATTTACACCTCTGGTACCACGGGCATACCCAAAGGCGTGATGTTGAGTCATAAAAATATAGTGAGTAATGTCCGCTCCACTTTGACGCTTTTGCCGGCGGAACCCGGGAAAGTTGCCCTGAGTTTTCTTCCCTTTAGTCATATTTTTGAGCGAATGGCTATCTATACCTATTTAGCAGGCGGTTTGAGTTTACACACCCTAGTTGATCGTAACTATTTATCTGCCGCTTTTGTAGAAATTCGCCCTCACCTCTTTACGGCTGTGCCTCGGATCTTGGAAAAAATGTATGATCAAATCCTAGCGATCCAAGTGGAACAATCTTGGGGAAAGCGTAACATAGCTAGTTGGGCCTTGAAAATTGGCATGACCTACAAAGAACGCCCTGGTTTTCGTTTAGCTTATTGGTTAAAACTACAGCTCGCCAAAATGCTGGTCTTGAATAAACTGAAGCGAAACTTGGGTGGCCGAGTGACCGCCATTATTGTCGGGGCGGCTTATTTGCAACCTTCTTTGGGGCGCTTGATGGCCGCTATGGGAATCAAAGCAAGAGAAGGTTATGGGATGACTGAGACGGCCGCCGCAGCTACCCTCAATCGGTTTCAACCCGGCTTATACGCTTTCGGTACGGTAGGCTTGCCCACACCAGGAGTCGAGGTGAAAATTGATGCACCCGATGAAAATGGAGAAGGAGAAGTACTGGTGAAAGGCCCTAACGTTATGCAAGGCTATTATAAACAACCTGTCGAAACTAGCCGAGTATTAGGTGAAGACGGTTGGCTACACACGGGAGATATCGGTAAGTTTGTACATCGACATTTCCTGCAAATTACCGATCGGAAGAAAGATATTTTTAAAACCTCTTCTGGCAAATATATAGCGCCGCTGGTCTTAGAGAATCATTTTAAGCAGTCCCCTTTTATTGAGCAATGTATGATTTTGGGCTTTCAGCGACCTTTCGTAACGGCCCTTATTATTCCAAATTTCGACTTGCTAGAACGTTGGGCAAAAGAACACCAGATACATTGGACGAGTCCGCAGTATATGGTCATTAATATCAAAATCAAACAACGCATTCAGGACGAGATCAATGCGTACAATGCTCAATTGCCCAGTTATCAAACAGTGCGACGCTTTCATTTACTTCACCAAGAGTGGACGATGGAATCTGGCCTTCTGACCTATACAATGAAGCTAGTGCGCCCTAAAATATTAGCAGCATTTAAAAAAGAAATTGAATTGATGTACAAAGGCCAATAGCTGGGCTATCCGCCTATCTTGAGTTTGGCTAGTAACTGTGGAGAAATTTCTCCACTATAAGTTCCATAGGCATCCAGTAGCGTCCCTTTAACCCCATCATTGGTAGAAAGGACATATAAGATAGAACTATCATCAGGATTACTATCCCCCTCAAAGCGATGAATTTCTTCTACCTGAAATTCACTAGTATCGACTGAGAGGCTCAATTCCTTACAGTGCAGACCATTATCAAGTAAATTAAAGTCATACCTATAGCCTTCTTTTTTTAGGCTATTGAGCGCCTCTACAAGCGTATCAAAACTTCTCATCGGGTTGGGTTTTATTATAGCTATAATTTTATATAAGTTTTGAAATAGAAATCATATGCATGCTTCTCATCGGTCGGATGATATACACTTTTTACTTCTTTCCATTTGTGCCAGTCAACCGTAGGGAAAAAAGTATCTCCTACCGGATTAGCATTAATGTGGGTCAAGTACATTTTATCAACAATACCTAGCGCTAGCGCTTGCTTAAATACGGCGCCCCCACCTAAGATAAAAACCTCCACTTCATCCTTTACGGCCGCTAAAAAATCGGGAATACTAGGTACGAGAAAACAATTGGGTTTCAAGGCCAAATGATCCTTACTGGTAAGGATGAAATTTTTGTAAGAAGAGCCCAAGTAATCCTCTGATTCATAGCTTTTCCTTCCCATCAAAAAGGCTTTACCTTCGGTGACCTCTTTAAAATAAGTCCAATCATCTGGTAGATTCCAGGGTAATACTCCCTTATAGCCCATAACATGATTGCTAGCAAAAGCGGAAATTATCGAAACAGTTGGCACCGATGAAATATTGTATGATTTTTAATCCTGGTCAGCCTTCGAAAAAATCAAGTGACCAATGTAGCACCTGAAAAGATAAAAGAATTAATTGGTTTTTTGTTCACTTTAGTATCTGAAGTTGTTTTAAAATGGAGGTTCCAATGGCTTGCAAATAAATCATCTATCTATTTTAAAACAACTACTCTTTTAAAAGTATGTATATTGGGAGGAAAGTAGGCCTTCCATTCAGAGAGGCTAAGGGTAGTGATTGTTATTTTCTATAGTCTCGCAGTCAAACAAAAGCAAAACAATATATTATGAAAATCCAACTGGTCTTATGGAGTCTAATTGCCTGGGTGGGAATTAGTATTATGGCCTGTCAGCCCACGCTTGAAGAAAAGGCAGCGGCGAGCCAGCCTAATATTATTATTATAATTACAGATGATCAAGGTTATGGCGATCTGTCTTGTCATGGAAACCCTGATCTAAAAACGCCACATCTAGATCAATTATATGCAGAAAGCGTTCGCTTTACCGATTTTCATGTAGGTACTACTTGTGCCCCGTCACGCGCTGGTTTGATGACTGGTCAGTATTGCAACAAGGTGGGGGCATGGCACACGATTAAGGGGCGGCAAATGGTCTGGTCAGATGAGGTTATGCTACCTGAATTGTTAAAAGAGGAGGGGTATGCCACCGGGATGTTTGGCAAATGGCACTTGGGGGATACGCCACCCTATCGACCACAAGATAGAGGCTTTGATGAGGTACTCATGCACGGTGGCGGAGGGGTAGGGCAGACGCCTGATTATTGGAACAATGACTATTTCGATGATACCTATTTTCATAATGGCAAGCCAGAAAAGAAAGCAGGTTATTGTACAGATGTCTGGTTTGAAGCTGCCTTGGAATTTATGCAAACAAACAAAGACAAGCCCTTTTTCTCCTACATTTCTACCAATGCCCCCCATGGCCCTTTTTATGTAGATACTACTTACAGCAAAGTCTATGAGGGAAAACAAAATGTCGTAAATGCTAACTTTTATGGCATGATTAGCAATATTGATGAAAACCTGGGGCGACTGCGCCAGAAACTAATGGAATGGGAAATTGCTGATAATACGATTTTGATTTTTATGACGGATAATGGTAGTGCAGCCGGAAGTCAGTTGAATAAAAGTGGCTTTGTCACTAAGGGGTATAATGCGGGGATGCGAGGCAAAAAAGGTTCCCCCTTTGAAGGAGGACATCGCGTTCCTTTATTCATTCATTGGAAAGATGGAAAAGTAGAAGGTGGGCGTGATATAGAACAATTGGCGGCCAATATCGATTTGGCGCCAACCTTGCTCGATTGGGCAGGGATACAACCAAAGGTAGAAACCGATTTTGACGGAATGAGCTTACGATCACTGATTGAAAATCAACCTTGGGAAGATCGAACTTTATTTGCAGATACTCAGCGTAAAGAAGATTTGGTTAAGTACAAAGACTATTCGATCATGACGGAGGATTGGCGCCTAGTATCAGGTCAATTATTTGATATTAAAGCGGATCCTGGTCAGCGAATTGATGTTGCCGCCGCGAACCCGGAGGTGGTAGAAAAGTTGATGCAGGAATATGAAACATGGTGGAATAAGGTGAGTGCAAGAGCGGGAGATTACTGCTACTTTTTACTCGGAGAAAAACCTGGTGCTCCACAATGCCTTACCCAGCATGATTTGTTGACGGAAGGTCGAAGTGTAGCTTGGAATCAGCGGCAAATACGAGCAGGAAAGGGAGTCATGGGACATTGGCCTATTGAGATAAAAATGGCAGGTAAATATCGCTTTGATTTGCGTCGTTGGCCCGTGGAGTCTGGCTTGAAATTAGTAGAGAAAGCACCTGTAGGCGATAAAATCCCACAAGGTTTAGCTTATCCAGAGGGAGTGGCCCTAGATATTCGGGCCGCTGCTATTGAAGTAGGGGATAAACAAGCCGAAAAAGTATTAGAACCTGGAGCAGGGGCAGCAGATTTCACCTTGACGCTAGCGCCTGGGCAATATAAGCTCTTTGCCAACTTTAAAGATGATCAAGATAATTATAGCAGTGCCTACTATGTGTATGCAGAACGATTAGAGTAGGCATTTATTCTTTGTCCATTACTTATTAGCGTTAGCCATCCAGCTGAAAAACAGGAAAGCCGACTAGGTATTGTACTTAGTCGGCTTTCGAATTCTTATCTCTCAAGAGAGAAAAGAGCTGTTATCTTCGTCCTCTTCTTCGTTCATGTACCGGGCGATCTTGGTTGACCCGTAGTGGGCGTCCCTTATAATCACCACCATCCAGCGCTGCTATAACCTGTTCCGCAGAATCTTGATGAACATCGAAAAAGGTATACTTTTCACTCATATCAATTCGGCCTACAAAGTCACCAGAAATATTACAAGATCGGCAAATATACCCTAGAAAGTCACCCTTCTGTTGCAAGTCTATTGTACCTAAATTGATGAATAACCTAGCGAATTCACTATTGCCACCCCGTCGTCGGTCTCTTCCACCGCGATCACTACGTTCACGTCGATCTCTTCCTCTACCTTCTCTAGCATGAGAGCTGGGCGGCATGGGGGCTGGCCTGTATTCTTGTGTATATCGAGGATTTTTTTGCGCAAAATTAGCGGCGATTTGATAAATCAGATCCTCTTTGCTAAACTCTTCTAGCGCCTGCTGGAGAGGAGGTAACACCTTATCCAGTACTTTCTTTTCAGGAGCATCGAGGATCTCCTGAATATGGGCTACTAGTTTTCTTTGCAACAAGACT
>Ga0070728_10005249_pt1 | contig 12927 bp, 11 predicted proteins | sample tdDd471_FD_66723 | JGI IMG/M metagenome (GOLD analysis project Ga0070728, IMG submission 66723) | Marine sediment microbial communities from the Atlantic coast under amendment with organic carbon and nitrate - tdDd47.1 | ecosystem: Environmental > Aquatic > Marine > Coastal > Sediment | place...
GTAGCACTTCAGCTTCGGCTCCGTCCCCGACGGGCGGACGATCACGCGGCTGTCGTCTTCGAGGTAGAACACGAGCACGTCGCTCGCCGGCAGGTCGATCGACCGGGTCGTGCCGTCGGCGTCACGCTCTGTGCCCGCCTGCACGTCCACGGTCGTGGTGATGGCGCGCCCGGCGATGTGCGTCGGCGGATTCGCCCGCAGCTGGTCGCCGACGGTCGGTCCGGTCTGATCCGGCTCGAACCACAGGCTGTGCTGGTGCGTAAGAAAGAGCCCGTGCTCGCGGTAGAGCGCCTCGAGGCGGTCGAGCGGGGTCTGGCCCTTCGCCAGCAGCCGTGCGGTCATCTCGGCGAACGTCACCACCGCCGATACGCCGTCCTTGTCGCGGACGAGCTCGCCGATGGTGAACCCGATCGCCTCTTCGTACCCCATGGCGAAGTGCACGCCGTCCTCGGCGAGCTCCATCGCCCGGTTGGCGATCCACTTGAAGCCGGTCAGCGTGGTGAAGCTCTGGGCGCCGGCGCCGGCCGCGACGCGCGACAGCATGCGTGACGACACGATCGTCGTGCCGACCGCGGCGGGCTTCGGCGTGTGGGCGAGGCGTTCGTCGCCGAAGAGCACGCCGATCTGGTCGCCGGTCAGGCGCAGGTAGTCGCCCGGTCCGCGGCGCACCGCGACGGCAAGGCGGTCCGCGTCCGGGTCGTTCGCCATCGCGAGGTGGGCGTCGTGTTCGGTGGCGAGCGCGACGACCGCGTCCATCGCCCCGTCCTCTTCGGGATTGGGGAACGCCACGGTCGGGAAGCTGCCGTCCGGATCCCGCTGCGACGGCACCGTCCACACGTTGCTGAACCCGGCGTCGCCGAGGATCGGCTCGACGAGGTGGGCGCCGACGCCGTGCATCGGCGTGTAGGCGATGCGCACGGCGGCGCGATCCAGGTCGTCGCCGTAGGGCGAGAGGGCCAGCGCCTCGTCGAGGTACCGGCGCTCGAAGTCACCGCCGATCGTCGTGACGAGATCGCTGTTGGTCGCGCCGAGCTCGATGGTGCGCCCGGCGAGGGCATCGATCGCCGCGGCGATGCCGGTGTCGAGCGGCGGGATGATCTGGGCGCCGTTGCCAGCGTAGACCTTGTATCCGTTGTAGTCCGGCGGGTTGTGGCTGGCGGTGATCATGACGCCGGCGGCGGCGTCGTGCACGACCACGGCCCGCGCGCACACCGGCGTGGCGGTCAGCGTGTCGAACCGGATCACGCGCATGCCGCGGGCGACGAGGACGGCGGTCGCGTCGTCGGCAAAGACGTCCGACATGCGGCGCCCGTCGAAGGCGATCACGACGCCCCGGGTCGCCGCGTCGGGCACGTTCGCGAGCAGGTAGTCGGCGAGGCCGGCGGTGGTCTCACGCACGACGACGCGGTTCATCCGCTTCGGCCCGGCGCCGAGCAGCCCGCGCAGGCCCGCGGTACCGAACGCGAGGCGCCCGTCGAACCGGCGGGCGATCTCTTCGGTGTCGTCGGCGTCGAGCAGCGCCTGCAGCTCGGCGCGGGTCACCGGATCGGGGTCGCGAAGGAGCCACGCGCGGGCAGTTTCGTGCAGGGGCGACATCAGGCAGCCGGGGCGTACGGGTCGTTGCCCGGGCATCCTGCCGCGCGACCGCCGCGGTTGCCAGCGATTCGCCGGCCAATCCGCGATGCGCGGCGGCATCTGCCGCGGCGGACCACAAAACGCACCGCGGCGCGCCCCCCGAAGAGAGCGCGCCGCGGCGGAGCGTACGAGCGTTGATCAGAACGCGGCGCTGAACTCGGCGCAGCAGTTCTGCTCGGTGCACGCGTCGTAGTCCTCGCTCAGCGGATCGCAGCCGTTCGCCTCGGCGCAGGCCTCGGCCTCGGAGTACGCAGCCGCGCACTCGGCGTCGTCGAGCATGCCGACCTCTTCGGGGCAGGCGGCGGCGCACGCGGCGCAGCTCTCGGGGTCAGCGAAGCACGAGCCGAAGCAGTCGAACGTGCACTGGGCGAGGGGCTGGACGTACGGGCAGCACGGGCCTTCGCAGACCTCGTTCTCGCAGGTGCCGCCGCCGCCGCCGCCACCGCCGCCACCGCCGCCGCCGGTGTCGATCTCGACGCAGGTCGCCGAGGCGTCCGCCGAGACGAGGGTCACGCGCCAGTCGCCCGAGAGCGAGCCGTCGTTCGCCTCGGTCGCGACGTTGTACAGCGGGACGTTGTTGAACGTGCCGTTGATGACGCCGCCGTCGTTCGGGCACTGGTTCACGGTGACCGAGCCCCCGTTGCCCTCGAAAATGCCGAAGGGCGTGGTGAACGAGATCGTCGCGTTCTGGCCGAGGGGCTGGTCGACGGCGATCGAGCCGGGCACCTCGTTGTTCGCGACGTCGGCGACGATCGTGATGATGCCGGCGCTCGAGGTGAGGGCGACCGTCAGGGTGCCATCGAGCAGCGAGCCGTAGTTCGCGCCCTCTTCGCTGCTCTCGGACTCGCCGTCCACCGAGCCTGCGGCGGTGCCGCCGGACACTTCGGCGTCGACCTGGTTGGCGGGGCCGGGGCCCGGGTCACTGCCGAGACCGCTGCCACCGCCACCGCCGGTGGTGCCGGTGGCGTCGTCGCCACAGGCGGCGAGGGCGAGGGCCGCACCGAGGGCGGCGAATGAAACGAGACGACGAATGCGCATGAGACCTCTGCGTCGTGCAAGGGGAGAGGGCATCGGGGTGCCCGGGATTCGAGCGCCCACAGGACGATGGGGGTGGCGACATTGTTCAACGCCGCCGTCGATTCGTCGATCTTCGCGCGATTCTGCGTGGTCAGTCGTCCCCGAAGCCGAAGGCGAGCTGCCCGGACGGGGGGGCGGGCTTCGGCGGGGGCACCGGGTCCTCGGGCGGCTCGATGTCCGAGCCGGCGCCGTCGTTCGGGCTCGCGTCCGCGGGTTTGTGCGGCGACGCGGTCGCCGGCTCCGGCGGATGCTGCAGCTCGATGTCCGGCTCGTGCTCTGGCGCAGGGGGCTCGAAGCGGACGCGGACGTCATCGGCGTGGCCGGGGATGGCGCCGACCTGCAGCCCCGGCGGGGCGACCGCCTGCACGACGCGGCGCGCGCGTCCGGCGTCGTTGAGCATCGGGTCGAGGTCGACGAGCACGACGCGGCCGTCGGGCTGAAACGACGCCCGGGCGACGAGCTGCCCGGCGTCGGCGTTCGACAGCCGCCCGCCGCGTCCGGGCAAGACCCGGCGCTGGTCGGCGGTGCCCCGATCGAGCAGCGCGTCGTCGTAGTGGGCCTCGAGCACGAGCACGTCGAGGTTCGACATCCACTCGGCCAGGCGACGGTCCGGGGTGGCGACGTCGACCGCGACGACCGCCGAGACACCATTGCCCTCGATGCGCCAGGCCACCGGGTGCGTGCCCCGCGCCGGCACGTCGAACGCGGTGACGACGAAGTCGCCGCAGAGCATCGGCTCGCCGTGGGTGACGGGCACCGCGTGCGGCGACCACGCGTACCGCTCGGACAACGACCGCAGGGTGCCCGGCGTCGCGAACACGCGCACCTCGTGCCGCTGCAGCAGCGCGGGCAGCCCGGCCACGCGCTCGGCGCGCTCGTTGGACAGGAGCACGGCGTCGATGTCCGACAGGCGTCGGTTGGAGCGGGCGAGCAGGCGCTTGAGCCGGTCGGGCCCGACGCCCCCGTTCACGATCACCGTGGACGTCGGCCCGAGCAGCGCCACGACACCCGCCCCGCGGGCGCACGCGATGCGCAGATCGAAGCGGGCGTCCGGCGTCATGTCAGGCTCCCGGTGCTTCGCGCCACCGGCGCAGTCGACGGGGCCACGCGCCGTCGGACCGGGCCGCGTTGCGCAGCTGGCGACCGAGCCCGGCGATGTGCTTCGTGACCCAGGGTTCGACGTCCGGGCCCCCGGTGGCTTCGATCGTCGGCCCGTCGTCGTCGAACGTCACGACGAACACCGCCGTCGCGTCGCCGGGCAGCAGGACCTGCGCCTCGTACGTCACGAGCGGCTCCGTCGCCGTGCGGCGAAGCACGAAGCGAGCGCCATGATCGGGGTGAACGTCCACGAGCAACCGGGGTGGTGGTGAGGCGTGCGCCAGGGTACGACGCTGCGCGAGCGTCGGTGCACAGTGTACGTCACGGGTCCGGCGGTTCAACTCCACCGCGACCCGGTCGTCCGATGCGCGTGCAACCCGGCGATGTCTTCGAATACGAACACACCTTCTCGCGCGAGGACGTCGAGGCGTTCGCGCGCCTGAGTGGCGACCGGGGGCGGCACCACGTCGAGCCCGACGCGCAGGGTCGGCTCATCGTGCACGGGCTGCTCGTCTGCGCCGTGCCGACGCGCCTCGGCGCCGAGATCGACTACGTCGCGCGGGACTCCCAGTGGCTCTTCATTCGCCCGATCTACGTGGGGCGACCGATGTCGGCGAAGGTGAAGATCACCGCGGTCGAGGCCGAGGAGCGGTGGTGGCGGATCGGCATGGACATCCGCATCCGCGACGAGAACGGGCGCATCGCCGTACGCGGCGAGTCCAACGGCGTGATCCTCTTCGACGAAGAAGCGCACCGCGGACCGGTGCCTGACGCCGTCAGCTGACGAGGGTCCGCGCGATCGCGGCGAGGGTGTCCCACGGGGTCGGCTTCGCCTCGAGCCCGCCGGTGACGAGGCGACCGACGATCAGCTGGAAGATCGCGTCGCGGCGGTCCGCGGGGACGTCGCCGAGCTGCCGCTCCATCGACGCGCGGTAGCGGGCGAACGCGCGCTCGACGAGGTCGTCCATCGCGCCACCGGGGTGGTGCCGGCGGGCGTCGAACGCGAGGTGGATGAACGACCGCAGGCGTTCTTCGCGCAGGGTGGCGAAGGCGAACGTGAGGTCGACCCGCTCGGTGGCGTCGCGCCCGGACTGCACGAGGGCGTCGGCCTCGGCGACGTCGGTCTCGCTGACCGCCGTGACCATCTGCTCGAAGATGGCGTCCTTGCCGCCGAAGTAGTGGTAGAGCGTGCCGGTCGAGACGCCGAGCGCCGTGGCGAGCCCGCGCATCGTGACGCCGCCGTAGCCCTCACGCACGAAGAGCGAGAACGCGCCAGCGAGCAGCTCGGCGCGTCGGGCGTCGTGATCGACGATGCGAGGCATGGACGGGTCCCGGTCGGGCGTGGGCGCGCCATCCTGGTCGTCGCGTCAGGTTGCGGCAAGGGCCCCTTCGCGAAGGTCGGTGGCGGCGACGTACTCCGCCTCGTGGTGCGCGATGAGTCGGTGCATCACGCCGAACCACAGCGGCGGGAACCACGCGAGCACCATCATGCCCGGGTAGCCCGTCGGCAGCTGCGGGCTCTCGTCGAAGTGCCGCAGCACCTGGTACCGACGCCGCGCGTTGGCGTGGTGGTCCGAGTGCCGGGTCAGCTCGAAGAGCACGATGCGGCCCACCGGGTGGTTGGAGTTCCACGAGTGGATCGGCAGCACCCGCTCGTAGCGTCCGTCGTCGAACCGGCGGCGGGTGAGCCCGTAGTGCTCGATGTAGTTCACCGTCTCGAGCAGCAGCGCGCCGATGCCGGCGGCGGCGACGAAGCCAACGGTCGCGATCGGGCCGAAGGCGACCGCGATCAGGGCGACGAAGCCGACCTGGGCGACCTGCAGGCGGACCATCTCGTTGCGCCAGCTGTAGACCCGCTCGCCACGCCGCTCGAGGCGGTCGCGCTCGAGCTCCCAGGCCGACAGCCACGCGCCGACGATGCTGCGGACGAAGAACGTGTACAGCGTCTCGCCGTACCGGGCGGACGCCGGGTCGTCGGGGGTCGACACGCGGGCGTGGTGCCCGCGGTTGTGCTCGATGAAGAAGTGGGCGTAGAGCGACGTCGTCAGCAGCGCCTTCGCCATCCGCTGCTCGTAGCGGCGCCGACGGTGGCCGAGCTCGTGGGCGACGTTGATGCCGAGCACGCCGCAGGCCATGCCCATGCTCATCGTCCACCCGATCGCCTCGACCGCGGTCGGCGCGCCGGCGGCGATCTTCGTCAGGTAGAGCGCCAGCAGGGCGAACTGCGTCGGCACCATCGCGTAGAGCACGAGGTCGTAGGCGCGGCGCCCGCGCTCGTCGCGCTCCTCGTCCGTCGTCAGGTTCTGCGTCGTGCCGCTCAGGACGAGCTCGAGCAGCGGGAACCCGACAAAGAGCACGACCGGCGCGAGAAACGCCCCCGGCCCTTCGAGCAGCAGGCTGACGAGGACGACCGCGGGGACGATGAAGCTGGCGAGGTAGCGAGCGGCACGCATGGAGGCCTCCGGATGTGATCGAACGCTTGTTATATTTACCGTGTGCCCAGGGGTCGTCAAGAGGTTGTCGAACGATTGTTCGATAAAATAGTGCGCCTGCGAACCTGCGGTGCGGACGGGCTCGATGCCCCGGGGCGGGACGACGGGGCTCGCGCACCATGCGCGCAGCGGCGTCAGAGCGTGGCGTGCAGGATGTCCACGGCGCGATGGGCGATGCCGTAGATCGTCTCGCTGGGGTTCACGCCGAGCGCGGTGGGGAACACCGACCCGTCGACGACATAGAGGTCGTCGACGTCGTGGTGGGCCAGCTCGGACGAGACGACGGACCGCGCGGGGTCGTCGCCCATCGCGCAGCCGCCCATCTGGTGCGCGGTGAAGATCGAGTGCTCGAGCAGGCCGAACGGGGCGTCGTCGAACCGGGCGATGTCGGCCTCGGACGTCACGACTACCGGGTCGAGGTGCGTCGACTGGACCTGCGTGGCGCCCGCCGCGAGGGCGATGCGCGCCATCGACCGGTGCGCGTCGCGAAAGGCTTCGACCAGCGCGGGGCGCACCGGGTAGTCGAGGTGGATCCGCCCGTCGTTGCGCAGGGTCACGACGCCCCCCTCGTCGCCGTCGACGAGCCCGTCGATCGACAGCGCGATCAGGACGCCGATGTTGGGCAGCTGGCGCATGAACTCCTGCTGACTGCGCCCGAAGATCGTCGAGCCGGACGCGGCGAGCATCGGCTGCAGCGGCGGCGTCTCGAGGAAGTACCCGACGCGGTCGGCGCCGCGGTCGACGAATTCGTGCGACGAGATCGACTGGGGCGCGCCGTAGAACCCGTTGATCGGCCGGTCGTAGAGCGCCGGCAGCGCGACCACCGGGTGCAGCATCGTCCGGCGGCCGAGCGGCGCCCGGTCGAGGCCCGATCGGATCAGGAGCGCGGGGCCGTTGATCGCTCCGGCGCTGCTGACGGTGCGGCGCGCCCGCACGGTCATCGTCGCGCCGGTCGGCTGGTCCGTGGTCGGGTCGTGCATCGTCACGGACGCCCCGGCGACCCGGTCCCCCTCGACGATCAGCGTGTCGACCCGGGCGCCGGCGTACACACGCGCACCGTTCTCGCGGGCATCGGCGAGGTAGGTGATCGCCATGCCCTGCTTGGCGTCGATCGGGCACCCGGTGCCGCACTGGCCCGAGTTCACGCAGCCGCGCACATTGCGGCGCAGCGGCTCGACCTGCCAGCCGAGGGCCTCGCATCCATCGAGCAGGACCTTGTTGTTCGCGTTGGCGCGCGAGGCGTCCCACGTGGCGATGCCGAGGCGGTCCTCGACCGCGTCGAAGTGGGGCGCCAGATCGCTCGGCGACCAGCCACGGACGCCATGCACCTCGGCCCAGCGCTCGAGGATGCGGTCGGGGGTACGAAAGCAGGTCGTCCAGTTCACGGTCGTGCCGCCGCCGACCGTGCGGCCCTGCAGCACGGTGATGCCGACCTCGGCGGACGCCCGAGCGCCGCGCTCCTGGTACATCCGCGGGTACGCGACGCTCTCGTCGCCGTGGAAGTCCGCGCGGGTGAAATTGCCACCGGCTTCGAGCACCACGACGTCGTGCCCGTGCGCGGCGAGCCCGGCGGCGAGCACGCTGCCGCCGGCGCCGGAGCCGATGATGCAGACGTCGCAGTCGATCTCGAGGTGGCCGTCGACGTCGGCCCAGGTGTGCACGGGTTCGGTCACGTCGGGTCCTCGTCAGCCGCAGCGTTGAGGGCCAGCGGCCCGGGGTATCCGATCGCCGCGAAGACGTCGGACGACGACCAGTACGTGGCGCCGATCAGGCCATTGAGGGCTTTGAACGCCGTCCGGCGCACCTGCAGGTTGCTCGTGCGCCACGCCTGCAGGATGTCGTCCTGCTCGTCGCCCGAGCTACCGGTGAACGTCGACGTGCGGCCGTCGAGCAGCAGCCCGGCCGCGGCATTCTCGAGCAGGGCGAGCGCCTGCTTCAGCTCGTCGACCGCGCCCGGGTGCATCGTCGCGAAGAGGGCGTCGAGCTTCTCGGGCACGTGGGCGTCCCACGCCGAAGGGAACCCGTCGCCGCCCGGCGCGATGCGGTCGGCCACGGCGGCGAGGATCGAGAACTCGCGCTCCGACAGCGCCGCGAGCTCGGCGCGCGGCGTACGCGTGATCGTGCGCTGCAGCGACAGCCCGATCCCGCCCAGCGCCAGCAGCGCTGCGCCACCGGCGCCGTACTTCAGCAGTTGTCGCCGCGTCAGGCCCACGCTCGTACCGGGGGTTCGGGTTCTGTAACGAGTGTGCGAAATCCCCGACCCCCGCGCAAGGGCTGGCGCCGCATCGTGGGCCCCGGTACCTGTGGACGCATGAAGACCGCATCGCTGCCCGTTCGTTTGTTCGCCCTCTGCCTCACCGCCGCGCCCCTGGTCGGCGTCGGCTGCGGGACGTCGTCCGGATCCGATGGCGCTGACGTCGCCGGCGATGCCGCCCCGAACGACGTCAGCACGGGCGATGCGTCGGCCGACGGCGACAGCGGCGCATCGGACGCGGGTGGAGCCGACACCGGTGGCGACGATGTCACCGAGGACGCTGCGCCGGACGTGCCGGACACGGCGGACGCGGGCGGGGACGTGCCGCCGGTCGATGCCGGGGACGTCTCGAGCGACATCGGCGACGCGGCGACCGACGTGCCAGAGGACGCTCCCGGGGACGCGGACGTCGGGGTGGACGCCGAGCCGGACGGTGGCGTCGACGCCGACGTGGCGCCCGACGTCGTCGAGCCGGTCGAGATCTGCGACGACAACGAAGACAACGACGGCGACGCGCTCCGCGACTGCGTCGACCCCGACTGCATCGGCGATCCGGGCTGCGCGATGCGGCGCGAGCTGTGCAACGACGACATCGACAACGACGGCGACGGCGCGACCGATTGCTTCGACCCCGAGTGCTGGATCGTGCCGGTCTGTGCGCCGCCGCTCGCCGAGGACTGCGAAGCCGACGGGGACGAGGACCTGGACGGTCTCGCCGACTGCCGCGATGTGGACTGCGCGTTCGAGCCGATCTGTGACGTCGGTCGTGACGAGATCTGCGACGACGGGATCGACAACAACTTCGACACGATGATCGACTGCTTCGACCCCCAGTGCGGTGAGCGTCCGGAGTGTCGTGTCGTCGAGCGGTGCTGGGACCGTCTGGACGGCGACGGCGACGGCGACCTCGGCTGCGACGACGACGAATGCACCGACCATCCGGGGTGCGCCGGGTACGGCGACGAGATCTGCGACGGCGGCGCCGACGAGGACCGCGATCGGTGGATCGACTGCGCCGACCCCGACTGCGACGGCGCCGAGGCGTGCCGCGTCGACGAGACCGAGATCTGCGACGACGGCCGCGACAACAACGGCGACGGGTGGATCGACTGCCTCGACCTCGAGTGCGCTCGAATCCCCGCGTGCGACGAACGCGAGCTCGTCGAGCGGCGGTGCTCGGATGGCGCGGACGACGACCGCGACATGCTCATCGACTGCGACGACCCGGACTGCGCGGGCGACCCCGCCTGTTGACGGGGTCGGGGCGGCCCGGACGGCGCGTCAGCCGTCGCCGGTCGACGGGGCGTCGGCCTGTTCGATCGCTTCGTTGGCGTCGCGCATCCACGGGCAGTCGTCGCCGAGCCGCTCGACGAGGAAGTCGACGAACCGGCGCACGCGGGTCGCAAGGTGCCGTGTGTGCGGGTAGACCGCCCAGATCGCCCGGTCCCCGTCGAGGTGATCGCGCAGCAGGGCGACCACCCGTCCATCGGCGAGGGCGTCGGCGACGAGAAAGTCCGGCAGCCGGGCGATGCCGAGGCCTGCAGACGCGGCCGCGACGATGCCGTCGCCGTTGTTCATCGTGACGCGCCCGTGGACCCGGACCGCCGTGCGGCCCCCGTCCGGTGTCGTGAACGACCACGTCGGGCCGGACGACGAGAGGGCGTAGAGGATGCAGTCGTGGTCTTTCAGATCACGCGGGGACTGCGGCACACCGCGGGCCGCGAGGTAGCCCGGGCTCGCGACGAGGTAGCCGCGGGTCGGGGCGATGCGCCGGGCGATGTGGCTCGAGTCCTCCAGGCTGCCGATCCGGACGACGAGATCGAAGCCCTCGTCGATCAGGTGGACGCGGCGATCGCTGAAGTCCATCTCGACGCGCAGGTGGGGGTACTGCGCGACGAACTCCGAGACGAGGGGCGCGATGTAGCGCGTGCCGAACGAGAGCGGCACCGACACGCGGAGCGTCCCGCGGGGCGAGTCGCTCGCCTCGGTGACGGCCTGCTCGGCGTCGGTGATCTCTTCGAGGGCGCGGGCGCACCGTTCATAGAAGGCGCGGCCGACGTCGGAGAGCGAGAGCCGGCGCGTCGTCCGATGCAGCAGGCGGACGCCCAGCATGTCTTCGAGACCGCTGACGAGCTTGCTGACGTGCGACTTGGAGACGCCGAGCTCCGCCGCGGCGGCGGTGAACGATCCGGTGTCGACGACGACGACGAAGGCTTCGAGGGCAGTGAGGTGGTGCACGTGTCCGGAGGGGGGATACAGTGAGTATGAATTTCGGTCAGTTACTGATCACCGAACAACGGTTCGGCAAGGGGCGGGTGAGGAGGGTAGAAAGAGCTTGCACCGCTCGCGTCCGTGCGATAGAAACCGCCCCCACCTTCGGGGCCGTAGCTCAGTTGGGAGAGCGCTAGAATCGCACTCTAGAGGTCGTGGGTTCGACCCCCATCGGCTCCACTGAAGGGCTCGCAAGAGCCGCGCACCCGGGACGCTTCACCGCGTCTCGGGTGTCTGCGTTTTGCAGCTTGCGCAGGCCGGTCGCGCGGGTCGGTCGTGCAGGCCGGGCGCGGTCGCCGAGAGGCGTCGTCGGCTGCAGCCGCGGGCCGGTCGACGGGCGGACCCGGGCACGCTTGCGGGCCCGGGCACCCGGTGGCAGGGTGCGCCGAGGATCGGCCGCGACGGGCGAAGGCGACACGCTGCGCAAAGGTGCGCGACGTGTCACCGAGGCGCCATCGGGCGCGGCTATCCGGATCCCGCGCCAGCTGAGCCGCTGCGCGGACAACGGAGGAAGCGATGCGACTGATCGATGTCGGGTTCCAGGCGACCTTTCGCCGCATGTTCGTCTACAACATCCTCTTCGAGGACGCCGAAGTAGACGAGAAGGTGCTCGCGCTCGACGAATCGTCCCGCGTCCTCAGCATCACCGGCGCCGGGTGCTCGGTCGCGGGCCACGTGAGCGGTCGCCCGCAGCGCGTGGATGCCGTCGACATCAACAAGCACCACCTCGCGCTCACCGCGCTCAAGGCGACGGCGGCACAGCACCTCGACTCGTACGCGTCGTTCTACGACCTGTGCGGACGGGGCTGGCACAGCGATCCGAAGGGCACGATCGGGCTCTTCGGCAACGAGATGCCCGACTGGATCCGGCGGTACTGGAAGCGGCACCACGACCGGTTCAACAAGTCGATGTACCACGAGGGGCTGACCGCGCAGATGGTGAAGGGCGTGCGCATGATGAGCGGCATCGACGCCAGCTGGCTGCGGACGTACATGCACGAGCCCGTCGAGAAGCGCATCGCCGCGGTCGACGAGTGGATCGCGCCGGTGCTGCGGTCGCCCGCCGTGCAGATGATCATGCGCTCGCCGCTGCAGCTGCTCTCGCTGGGCATCAACTTCTCGCAGCGCGATCGTCTGCTCGAGACGGAGCAGACCGACCTGATCAGCTACTTCCTGCGGCACCTGTACCGGGTCGCCGAGACGGAGCTCGAGACGAACTGGATCGCGTGGTGGGTGCTCGCCGGGCACTTCAACCACGACCGCGAGGACGCGGTGCCGCCGTACCTGCGCCGGGACCGGTGGGAGCGCTCGCTCGGGTCGCCCACGCGGATGCGGTACCACAACCGCAACATCTTCGACCTGCTCGGCGAAGGCGGGCGGGACGAGTGGTCGCACTACACTCTCTGCGACGCCCCCGACTGGATGCCGGAGCCGGTGCAGCGCAACCTGCTGTCCGAGATCCGCCGCACGTCCGAGGACGGCGCGATCGTGCTGTACCGCACGGTCGAGGACGACTGCATGGTGTCGAACCTCGGCCTCGATCGCTGGTTCGTCCGTCAGGACGACCTGTCCGCCGAGGCGACGCTCGCCGACCGGTCGCGGCAGTACAAGCACGTGCACGTGTACCGCGTCGCGCACTGATCCGCGCCCACCGGACGGGACGATGAGCCACGAACGCCAGCAGCACCGCGACTTTCTCAACACGTACTACGGCCTGTCGAAGTCGATCTACGACGTGACGCGCAAGTACTACCTGTTCGGTCGCGACCTCGCGCTTCGTCAGCTCGCCGCCGAGCCCTTCGAGCGGCTCGTCGAGATCGGCCCCGGCACCGGGCGCAACCTTCGCAAGCTGCGTGCGATGCGTCCGGACCTCGCCCTCGGCGGCGTCGAAGCCAGCGACGAGATGCTCGGCTGGGCCGAGGAGCGGTGCCCCTGGGCGAAGCTCGTCCACGGCTTCGCCGAAGACACCCCGCTCGACACCCTGCTCGGCGCGAAGCCGGACCGGATCCTGTACTCGTACTGCCTGTCGATGGTGCAGGACCCGCATGGCGCGCTCGAGCACAGCCGCCGGCAGCTCGCCCCCGGTGGCGAGGTCGTCAT
>Ga0070728_10005250_pt1 | contig 12925 bp, 10 predicted proteins | sample tdDd471_FD_66723 | JGI IMG/M metagenome (GOLD analysis project Ga0070728, IMG submission 66723) | Marine sediment microbial communities from the Atlantic coast under amendment with organic carbon and nitrate - tdDd47.1 | ecosystem: Environmental > Aquatic > Marine > Coastal > Sediment | place...
GGGCGCGGCCTCCGCGTACGCCTCGGGCGCGGCCTCCGCGTACGCCTCGGGCGCGGCCTCCGCGTACGCCTCGGGCGCGGCCTCCGCGTACGCCTCGGGCGCGGCCTCCGCGTACGCCTCCGCGGCCTGCGGCTCGGCCTCGGCGTACTGCTCCGGGACCTCGGTCTCGCCGGTCTGGGGCTCGTCACCCTCGTACGCGGCGCGGACCTGCAGGATCCGCTCGAAGTAGATCTGCGCCATCTCGTCGAGCTGGAGCGAGTCCATCACCACGTCGAAGCGGTGCTCGGGGGCGCGGTCCTCACCGTTGTCGAACGACCCGGTGCAGCGCCCCTGGCCCGCCAGCGCGGCGGAGCAGTCGGCGAGGGTCACGTGGAACTCGACCCACTCCCCTTCGGGAATGGCGTCGCCGCTTGGGAGCATCAGCCGCTCCTCGTCCACGCGAGAGTAGAAGCTCTCCGCGAGCTCCGAGATATCGGTGAAGGGCGTCGGGACGCTGATCGCGTAGGTCATCGTGACTTCTGGCTCTCGTCGTCAACTAGGTTTCGGGTCTTCATGGACTCGCCGAGCAGCTCTTCCACCTTCGCCTCGGCGGCGTCGAGCCGAGTGGAGCCGAGGCGGGACAGCTCGATTCCCTCTTCGAATACCGCGAGGGACTCCTCGAGGGGTAGATCTCCGCTCTCGAGACGCTCGACGACCTCCGTGAGGCGCGAGAGTATCTGTTCGAAGCTGAGCTCGGGACGCTCTACGCCCCCCGTGGCCGCTACACCTTCCACGGGGCGACATTGCCGCAGCCCATGCTTTCGGGTCAACCGTGATAGTTCGCTTCAGAGGCCGAAGCCGGCCCGGAACGCGAACAGATCGAACGCCGCGCCGTCCATCTCGAGGCGCAGGTAGCTGAACGACATCGCCACGTGGAGGTTGCGGACGATCCGCAGCGTCGCCCCGAGCTCGACCCCCGCGCCGCCGTACGCGTACGCCACGGTGCTGTCGAAGCGGCTGCCCACCACCGCCCCGCCGGTGCCGACGACCGACACGTGGGGCACGAACGGATCGAGGAGGTCGGTCAGCTGAAAGCCGATCGACACCGCCGCCCGCGCGACGAAGTCGTCGCCGGCGAGCGTGAAGTCCCGCCCGCCGAGCTCGGCGAGGAAGCTCGTGCGGAGCATCGAGATCGGCCAGTGGATGAACACCTCGACCGACGCGAGGTGGGTGTCGCCGCCGCCGTATCCGTCGGCGAGCTTCCAGTAGGTGTACCCGAGCTGGATCTGCGGCCCGTTCCAGGGGAGCGCCTCGTCTTCGTCGCCCTCGTCCTCCGCGGCGTCCTCCGCGTCGTCGGTCTCGGGCTCGTCACGCCCGGACGGATCGCCGAGCTCGCCGGCGACGCCGAGCGGGGGCGCCTGGGCGGCCGCCGGCGCCGCCCAGACGCAGAGCAGCGCGGCGAGCAACCACGCGGCGCGGGTCACGGTCGCGCTCCGATCCCCACGTGCCGGATCATCGCCTCGACCTCCGGGGTGTCGATGTCCGGCGTGCTCTCGAAGTCCAGCCGCAGGGTGCGCCCCCCCTCGAGCGGAAACGCCACCACGCGGCGGTAGCGCTCGAACGGATCGGGCTCGTCGAACGTGATGAGCTCGCTGCCCACCACGCCCTCGTCGGTGACGATCTCGCGCGGACCGTCGACGATCTCGCGACCACCGGTGCGCCGCGCGTCGCGCACCTCGCGGTCCATCTCCTCGGCCACGCTGCGACCGACGCGCGACGTGCGCAGCTCGTACTTGCCGGCGCCGCCGTCCACTCGCCCGGTCATCTGGAGGGTCGACTGGACGTTGAAGAACGCGCCGTCGGTCGACTCCGAGAGGATCTGCCACGGGGGCGACTGGTACCGGATGCGGTAGTCGCCCGAGGGCGCCTCCCACGTGGTCAAGCGGCTCAGGGGGTTGTCCCCCGAAGGGGCGCAGGCCGTCACCACGAGCGCGATGGTCAGGACCCGGAGCGCGCGATTCACCCCCGGACTCTGCGAGGCCCGGGCCGCCTCCGCAAACACTCAGGGCTCGAGGGCGACCTGGAGCTCGGCGACGCCGGCGGGGACGTCGGGGACGAACACCTCCCCGGTCGCGAGCGCGAGCGTGCGCAGCCACCGGCCGTCCGCGAGCGTCACCTCCACCGCGAAGTCGTGACCCCGCTCGATCCCCGGCGCGGTCGAGACCCGGGCGTACAGCATCGACCGCCCCGGGCGCAGGGCCGGCGCGGGGCGCCGACCGGGGCGCGCCGCCGCGACGAGGGCGGCGCGGACGCGAGGCTCCGCCTCGACCCGCAGGCGCGCCTCGACCGCGCCTCGGGCCGCGTCGACCGCGAGGACCTCGAGCGCCCGCGCCGCCGCGAGACGCACCGCGTCATGGGGATCGTCGAGCGCCGCGGCCAGCGCCCGCCACGACGCCCGGTCACGCGCGAGCGCGAGCGCGAGCGCCGCGCCCGCGCGCACCCGCGCGCGCGGCGCGCGAAGAGATCGACGCATCGCCCGTCGCGTCCGCCGCCGGGTGCGGGGCCCCGCGTCCGCGAGGCTGGCCGCGCTCAACCACAGGGCCTCGACGGCGGTCGACGGCTCCCACCACCTCGCGTCGATTCGGGCCGGGTCGACCGGCGCGCCCACGCGGAGCGCCGCCCGCGCGAGCGACCGGAACGCGACCGGGTCCTCCTCGACCAGGATCGCCTCCGTCACCGACCGACGGAGCGCGGCCGCGCGATCACCGAGCAGCTCCAGGGCGAGCCCGACGTGGGCGCGGTCCAGCGGATCGGCGCTCGCCAGCCCCCCGAGCAGGGTCTCCTGCAGCGTGGGATCGCGCGCGAGCGCGCCGAGCACGAGGCCGCGCCGCGACCCGTCGGCGCGCAGGTGCGCCCGGGCGCGCTCGACGAGATCCCGATCCAGCTCGGCCTCGTGCCGGCGCAGGCCGAGCGCGAGCGCGGGATCGAGCGCTCGCGCCGAATCGGCCAGCGCTCGCTCCAGCAGCGCGGGCACGCCATCGCCGGCAGGGATCCGCGCGAGCCCATCGGCGGCGGCGAGGCGATGCTGCGGATCGTCCAGGAGCGCGATCAGCGCGCGCCGCATCGGCGCCGTCGGCCGACCCAGCAGCGCGTCGATGGCGGCGCTCCGCAGCACCGCGGGCGCCTCGACCTCCGCGATCGCCGCCTCGACGCGGGGGGCCGCCGCGACCGGATCGATCGCGCAGAGCGCTCGCAGCGCGGCCGCGCGCTGCCCCGAGGTGCCTCGGTCCGCGAGGCTCGCCACGACGGACGCCTGCTCCGGCCCCGCGAGCCCGGACAGCGCCTCGAGCGCGGCGTGCACCGTGCGGGGATCGGTGTCCTCGAGTAGCTCGACGAGGACCGGCACGGCCCGCGGATCGCCGATCCGACCGAGCGCCCGAACGGTGGCGACCCGCGCGTCCGGAGGCGCGACGCGCGCCCGGCCCACCAGCGACGGGGTCGCCCGGGCGTCCCCGATCCGACCGAGCGCCCGCGCGGCGCGCTCCGCCGCGATCGGGATGGACAGCGCGTGCAGCAGGCGGGGCACCGCCGGCGGCCCGATCCGGACGAGCGCCTCGACGGCGACGTCGCCGACCTCGGAGGCTCCGAGTCGATCGACGAGGAGCCGGACCGCCGCGTCGCCGCCGATCGCCCCGATCGTGCGCAGCGCCGCGTGCTTGTCGTCGGCGTCCCACCCCACCATCAGCTCCTCGAGCGCCGCGATGGTCGTGGGGTCCGCCCGGCGCGCGAGCGCGTCGAAGATCGCCAGCCGGACGCGAGGATCGGCCTCGGTGCCCAGGACGTGGAGCAAGGTCTCGACGGCGCGGCGCGGCTCGCCGTAGCGGCCCAGGGTCGCCGCGGCGTCACGGCGGGCGGCGGCCTCGGCCGCCCCCGTGAGCGTGGCTCTCGCGCGCGGCCCGACGAGCCGCTCGGACCACCCCGACGAAGGGGGGGCGACCTCCAGCGGCGCCTGCGCGGCCGCGGGCGCCGCGACGATCAGGATCCCCAAGGCGAGCGCGGCGCGCATCCGGCGACGACTACACCATGAAGGCCATCACGAACGCGAGCAGGCCACCCATCAGGACCATCATGCCCCCGATGCCACCGAGGAGCGCGGTGACGTCGTCCGGCGGCGGTCGCACCATCGAGTCCTCGGTCCGGTGGCTGAGCCGGGGCGGCCCGGCGCCGTCGGCGACCGGCGTCCACCGGCGCGCGCCCGCGCGATAGGGACCGTCGCCCGACTCGAGCTCGGCCTCGACGGGGGCGAAGGTCGCCACGAGGGAGACCTCCTCGCCGGCGCGCAGCCGGCGCTCGGCGGTCAGCCCGCCGTCCGCGATCGCGGTCGCGCAATCGATGAGGGTGGCCGCCGGGTCCACCAGCACGCGGCCCGTGCCGTCCTCGAGGTAGAACGGGTGCGTGCGCGCGGCGTGCTCGACCTCGCGCAGGAGCGGGACGAGCCCACTCCCGATCGACCGATACTCGGCCCGCTCCGAGTAGACGCAGTCGGCTCCGTCCACCGCCGAGCGCGTGGTCTCGATCGGAACGACCCTCCCGACCACCCGAAACCGCCCGGGCTCGAGCTCGCCGATGGCGCACCCGCGCACCGCCTCCGGCACGCGCAGGCCTCGCCGCGCTCGCCATCGGCTGGCCACGAGCATGCCGATCCCCGCGAGAAGTGCCACGCCGACGATGATCCAAGGAGTCATGGAGCTCACCTGTCGATCATCTTCGGGCCGGTTCAGCGGATCGGCAACCGAACTTCCTTTGATCAACACTCTCGACGCACGACCCCCTGCCGAGGTAAATTCGCCAACGATGACGGGATGCAGCGCAGCCCGCACGCGAGGGTCGCGTGGGTGACGGGAGCGCAGTGGACGCGGGTCGCCCTGCCGACCCTGCGGCGCGCCCGAGCGGGCGCTCGCAAAAAGGCCCAGATCCGCTCATCGGTCGCGTCATCAATGACCGCTTCCGGGTGGTGTCGCTCATCGCGCGAGGCGGGATGGGCAAGGTCTATCGGGCCGAGCAGGCGCCGCTGGGCCGCGAGGTCGCGCTCAAGATCCTGAACCCGAACTACAGCGGGGACAGCGACCCCGAGTTCCACAAGCGGTTCTTCCTCGAGGCGTCGACCTGCAGCAAGCTGACGCACCCGAACACCGTCACGATCTTCGACTACGGTCGGACCGACGACGACATCTATTACATCGCGATGGAGCTGCTCGAGGGGCGCACGCTCCACCGCCTGCTCCGCGACGAAGGCGCGATGGACGCGGCCCGCGCGATGCACATCGCCCGGCAGGTCTGCCGCTCGCTGCGCGAAGCGCACGGCCTCGGCGTCATCCACCGCGATCTGAAGCCGGCGAACATCTTCCTCGTGATGCACGGGGACGAGAAGGACTACGTGAAGGTCCTCGACTTCGGCCTGGTGAAGGACCTCGGCGAGACCGGCGAGGACCTGACGCAGACCGGCCTGTTCATGGGCTCGCCGAAGTACATGTCGCCCGAGCAGATCCGCGGCGAGAAGGTGGACGCCCGCGCCGACGTCTACGCGCTCGGCGTGATCCTGTACGAGATGCTGACCGGCAAGGTCCCGTTCGACCGGCCGAACTCGGTGAACATCCTGATGGCGCACGTGCACGAGGCGCCGCCGCCGCTGCGCGAGACGTGCCCCGAGTGCAACGCCTCCCCCGGCCTCGAGTCGATCGCGATGAAGGCGCTGGCGAAGGACCCGGACGAGCGCTTCACCACGATGGACGAGATGCTCGTCGCGCTGAAGGAGTCGGCCAGCGACGCCGGGTTCTCGGTGACGCGCAGCGCCGACCTCGCGATGAGCGGCGAGGTCGCGGCGGCGGGGATCACCGGGCAGTTCGGCGCGCAGTCGGGCTCGTCGCCGGCCGTGATCACGGGCGAGGCGAACGCCGCGAGCGTGCTGCAGAGCGCGCCGCCGCCGGCCTTCGAGGACGCGCAGCCCCAGGCGAGCAAGCTCCCGCTCCTCATCGGGCTGCTCGGCGCGATCGCGCTCGGCGGCGCCGGGATCGTGGCGCTCGTGATGTCGGGCGACGACGGCGCGACCGGCGGGCAGCCCACCGTGCAGCTGCCGACCACGACCCCCGAGAGCACGACGCGGACCACGCCCGACCGCCCCGACCCTCCGGCTCGGACGGACCCACCGCAAGTGCAGACCGCGATGGTCCAGCTCCGCTCCACTCCCCCGGGGGCGACGGTGCTCGTCGGCGACCGCGAGCTGGGCCAGACTCCGGCGGACATCGAGTGGAGCGGCGACGACGCCGAGCTCGGGCGGCGCGTGACCTTCCTGTTCCGCATGGACGGGCACCGCGACTACTCGGTGACGCGGGTCCTGACGGGCTCGCGGCTCGAGGTCTCGGCGACCCTCGAAGAGATTCGCGCGGCGCCTCGACCCACGGGTCGGCGGCGGCGCAGGTCGGGGCGGCGGGGTGGCCGCTCGGGCGGTGACGACGACAGCAGCGGTCCGGTGAAGGGATACAAACTGGACCCCTACTGATGCGGCGTTGGATGATGGGGACGGGATCGGATTGGAGGGCTGGGTGAGAGCAAAGAGCTTTTCGTGGTACGCCGCGATCGGGCTCGTGCTCGCTGGGGTGATGGCCACGTCGACCGCACGCGCCGACGTGCGGACCGATGCGCGGCGTCACTTCCGGACGGGCATGGCGATGATCGCCGAGGGTCAGGTCGACGAGGGGATCGCCGAGCTGCTCGAGGCGTACGAGATCCTCCCGCACCCGAACGTGCTGTACAACATCGGGCGCGCCTACGCGGAGTCGGGCGCCTACGCGGAGGCGGTCGACTACTTCGAGCGCTACCTCGACAGCGATCCGCCCGACCGGACGGAGGTGCAGGGCTTCCTGGACGCGATCAACGCGCGTCTGGCGGCGCTCGAGCAAGGCGAGACGCAGGAGGCCGAGCCCGCGCAGCCCGCCCAGGCGGCGCAGCCCACCCAGACCGTCGCGCCCGTGGCGAGCGAGGAGGACATCGCCGCCCTCGAAGACAGCGCCACGCAGATCGACGCGCTCGCCGAGTCCACGCAGTCCGACGCGCTCCGCCAGCGGGCCGCCCGCCTGCGCGAGCTGGCGACTTCGCTCCGCGAGGGGCGGACTCAGCCGCAGCAGGTCGCCGACAGCGGCACCACGGGTGACACCGGTGACACCGGCACCACGGGCGACACCGGCGACACCGGCGACACCGGCGACACCGGCGACACGGGGGCCACGGGCGCGGGCACCGAGCTCGTCCTCGGCGAGCAGCGCGAAGGCGACACGTACGAGGAGACGGTCGTCTCGTCCTCACGCGCCGCGGAGTCGCCGCTCGACGCGCCGAACGCCACGTCGATCGTCACGAGCCAGGACATCCGGATGTCCGGCTACTGGAACCTCGGCGAGAACATCCGCCGCGTCCCCGGCGTCGACCTCCAGGTCACCGCGCCGGGCAACGTCCAGTTCTCGGTGCGCGGGCTGAACCAGCGCCTCAACAACCGCGCGATCGTCCTGATCGACGGCCGCAGCGTCTACCTCGACTTCGTCGGTGGGCAGCTGTGGCCGTTCATCCCGATCAACCCCGAGGACGTCGAGCGCATCGAGGTCATCCGGGGTCCCGCCTCCGCGCTGTACGGCGCGGACGCGTTGACCGGCGTGGTGAACATCCTGACCCGGCAGCTCGGCGAGGGGCGCTCGTACGTCACGGCGGGCGTCGGCTCGAACAGCCAGTACCGCGTCGCCACCGGCATCACCGAGCGCGTCGATCGCGTCCGGTTCCGACTCAGCGGCGGCTACGAGTCGGTCGACGCCTACTCGCGCTCGGTCGGCCCCGACCGGGTCGACATCCGGTCGAGCAACGAGGGGGCGCCCGACCTCGGGTACGCGCGGCAGATGTTCAACGGCGAGGCGCAGGTCCGCCTCGCCGACGGGTACTCCATTCGCGGCGGCGTCGGCATGGCGACGGGGACGGCGACCTTCCAGGGGTTGAGCCGACTCCGCGAGCTCGTCCTCCAGGACTCGCTCTTCAGCCAGACTCACTTGCAGGTCAACACGGCCTTCGGTCTGAGCGCGCGCGCGTTCTGGAACCGCTTCTCCGCGAACCACGCTCCGACGGGCGTCCGGCAGGGCGGCCTCGAGCAGGCCGAGGACGTCGCCATCCGGCGCCAGGACGTCGTCGACGTCGAGCTGCTCTACACGAACTCGTTCACCATCGTCGACGGGATCGACAACCAGATCATCGCCGGCGTCGGGTACCGCTTCAAGGAGCTCGACTGGGACTGGACGGTCCCGATCGAGGGAGACGGACGGGTCCAGACGCAGAACCACGGCAACGTCTTCCTTCAGGACACCCTGAACATCGAGGACGTCGTCCAGGTGGTGCTGTCCGCGCGCGGCGACCTCCACCCGCTGCTCGGTCCGCAGTTCTCGCCTCGCGGCTCGGTGGTCGTGCACCCCACGCCGCGGCAGACGATTCGCCTGTCGGCGGGCACCGCGTTCCGCTCCCCGACGTTCATCGAGTCGTACGCGAACGTCCCCAACCCGACCCCGCTCCGCGGCGTCACCGCGTTCGGCGTGGGCGACGAGGACTTGAATCCCGAACGTATCGTCTCGGTCGAGCTCGGCTACATGCTCCAGGAGTTCGACTTCTTCGCGCTCGAGCTGACCGGCTACTACAACCTGGTGTTCGACCAGATCCTGCTGTCGTCGAACACCGCGTACCGGCTCTACGACTTCCAGAACCGGACGCGCGCGATGTACGACCCGAACCTCGCGGCGTTCGGCCTCGGTGAGCTGCAGTTCGCCAACGAGGAGGCGGACTTCCAGCAGCTCGGCGGCGAGCTCGGCGTGCGCGTGTTCCCCGTCACCGGTCTGGACATCTGGGCCAACTACGCCATCCACGAGACGACCACGCTCGGCGACGCGCAGACGCTCGAGGGTCGCGAGCTCGACTCGCGCACCAGCGCCCACAAGATCAACGCGGGCGTCCAGTATCGTGCGCCCTTCGGCCTGGAGTTGTCCGTGGACTTCCACTGGGTCAGCGATCAGGTCTGGGTCGAGCAGGTGCTCGACACCGAGCGCGGCGGCACGGCCTTCGTCCCGTTCGAGCTCCCCAGCTACGCGCTGATGAACGCTCGCATCGGCTGGCGCTTCCTGGACGACCAGGTGGAGGTGTCGGTGGTCGGGACCAACCTGCTCATGGAGCATCGACAGCACCCATTCGGCCAACGGATCGACCGGCGGTTCGTCGGCAACCTGACGCTGCGCTGGTGAGGGGGGAGATGAACATGAAGATGCATCGCAACTTGGTTCCGCTCCTCGGCCTCGTCGTCGCGCTCGGCGCGCTCCCCGGCTGCGACGTCGACGCCGACGACCCCTTCACCGGCTCGGTCCCCGACCCGTCCGGCGTCCTGCACGGCGCGGTGCTCTACGCCGGCCCGCGGCCCAACTGCGTCTACGAGGGCGGCACGGCCACCGAGCTGATCGGCAACGCCATCCTGTTGGCGTTCTTCGACGACAACCCGCCGCCGCCGACCGGCAGCGCGACCAGCGCCGAGACGGTGCTGATCATCCCGGCCCGCGAGTTCTTCTCGCTGGCGGACTGCCTGCCGGAGTCGCCCACGCCGGAGGACCTGCAGGTCCCGGTCACGCGATCGGCCGCCTTCGACTGGCCGGACTTCGCGCTCGCGAACCCGCCCCCCCCGCCCGAGGGCGAGCCCGACAACCGTGAGTCGGTCACCACCTCGTACCAGATCCGGGGCTTCATGGATCGCGACGGCGACTGGAACCCCTTCTTCTCGGTCACGCGCCTCGCGACCGCGGGCGACATCGCGGGCGGCGCGTTCGTTGACACCTCGGCCGACCCGCTGATCTTCCAGCCGATCACCCTGCCGAGCGTGCAGGGGGCGCCGAACGGCGCCGAGGTCGACGGCGTGAGCGTCGCGCTCGCCGCGCCGGTGAACACCGAGCTGCCCGCGTTCTTCCTGGGCAGCGGCACCGACGCCACGAGCAGCGAAGACACGGTCCCGCTGGTCACCGACGCGGCGATGCGCGAGCGGCTGATCTACGAGCAGACCAACATGACGCTCGATCTGATCGACCCGGACTCCGAGTCCTGGCAGCAGACGCTGAGCGCGGCGGGCATGAGCATCGACGGCTCGCCCAACCGGCACGCGTTCTTCACGCTCGACGTGGACGCGAACCGCGACGGCGTGCAGGACCTGCACCCGACGCTCGGGTCGGCCGGCGTGCTGTGGACGCACCCGGTCGTGATCCTGCGGCGCGCGCGCAACCCGTTCGAGCTGGCGGCCGGCATCCCGGACGCGCTCGTCATCGCGACCGCGCGGCCGAGCCAGACGGGCACCAAGACGACCTTCGACCCGCGGATCGAGATCGGCGTCGCGCCCATCGCGGCCGTCGACACCAACCCCGCCGCCGAGTGCCAGATCCCCTACATCGCGCCGGGGAACGCGCAGAGCACGTACGAGCGGATCCCGGTCGAGTGCCAGGAGCTGCCCACGGGCAACTACGACATCAACGTCCTGAGCGGCATCGCGGGCGGCCAGACCATCAACTACCGAGAGCAGCTGCTCGAGGAGATGCCCGGCCTGCCCGACTCGGTCCTCAACCCGATCGTCGAGTCGCGCACCGAGAACGACTGGATCATCGAGGGCGGCACCTACTCGAGCCAGGCGTGGTCGATCCCCAACGAGCTCGGCTGCCCCGACCCGTACCGCCCGAACGCGCTCGACGAGAACGGCGACCCGACGACGGTGAGCCAGGTCGACGAGGACCCGTTCACCAACTGCGGCAACCCGGCCGAGGGCTGCGACGACTCGATGACCGCGATGCAGTGCTCGCAGGGGCCGGCCGGCCGGTTCTCCATCGTCGACCCCGACGGCAGCAACGCGCCGGACTCGACCGACACGAGCGACGGACGCAGCATCCCCGGCTGCGTGATGGCGCCCGACGACATGGGCATGCCGGCCACGGTGACCTACATGCCGATCCCCAGCGAGTGCTGCGGGCCGATCGAGCACCTCTGCGGTCTGCCGCTGTGTGAGCTCCGCCCCAACGCGGCGGTCGCCGACGGGCCGAGCGGCAGCCGGATGATCCGGGAGATGATCGTCCCGGGCGTCGACTTCGAGCGGCGCGAGGACGGAACCATCCGCCCGCTGTGCACGCCGTTCCTCATGCCGGCGTCGTGTTGCAGGAACGTCGACTGAGTACACGATGGGGGCACCAACGTGCCCCCGTCGTCTACCGAGATGTCCAGCGAGGTGCCCCTGTCGGTCGTCGCCCCCGGCAACTACGACGGGGTGCACCTCGGTCACCGCGCCCTCCTCGCGGCGGCGCGGTCGCTCGCGGGGGGCTTCGCGCGGGTCGTGGTGCTCACCTTCGACCCGCACCCCGCCCAGCTCCTCGCGCCCGAGCGCGCCCCCGCCCTGCTCACCACGATGGCGCGGCGGGTCGAGCTGCTGCGGGCGCTCGGCGCCGACCACGTCGAGGTGGCGACGTTCGATCGGGCGTTCGCGGCGCAGTCGGCCTCGGAGTTCATCGAGGACGTCCTGCGGCGCCGCCTGAACGCGCGCGGCGTCGTCGTCGGGCCCGACTTCCGGTTCGCCAAGGGGCGCGGCGGCGACATCTCGACGCTCCGCGAGGCGGGGCTGGACGTCCGCACGGTCGACGCGGTGCAGGTGGACGGCGCGGTCGTCAGCTCGACGCGGATCCGCGCTGCGATCCGCGACGGCGCGGTCGCCGACGCCGCGCGCCTGCTCGGGCGCGTGCACGACGTCGCGGGCGAGGTCATCGAGGGCGACAAGCGGGGCCGCACGATCGGGTTCCCGACCGCCAACCTCGCGTGCGAGCCCGCGCTGCTCCCGGCCGACGGCGTCTACTCGGTCGTCGCGCGAGGGCCGAGCGGCGAGCTGCTCCGCGGCGTCGCCAACCTCGGCGTCCGGCCCACGGTCGGGGCCGGGCGATCGGTCGAGGCGCACTTCTTCGACTTCGATGGAGACCTGTACGGACAGACCCTGCGCGTCGGGTTCGTGAGCCGGCTGCGGGGCGAGAAGAAGTTCGACGGCCTGGACGCGCTCGTGGCGCAGATCCGAGCCGACGCCGACCGCGCCCGCAGCGAGCTGGCCGTGGCAGACGAGGAGCGCTGGCGATGGGTCTGAAGGATCTGCTGAACAAGGTCATCTCGGGCATCGCCGGCGACCGCAGCGAAGCGACCGCCGCGGCGGCGCCGCGCGAGGACGAGCCCATCCGCACGCGGACCATGGCCGAGGTCCTCGTCGACCAGGGCCACCTCGAGCGCGCGATCGGCATCTTGCGCGAGCTCGACGGCGACGACGTCGTCGCGCGGCGCCTCGAGCTGCAAGCCCGGCTCGCGTGCACCGCCGGCGTGACGCTGCGTCGCGAGGGCGCCGCGGCGGGGATCGCGTGGAAGCTCGACGACGTCGGCGTGGAGCGGGCGCGCTTGGTGCTCGGCAGCGACGGGGCGCTGGCGCTGCGGGTCGTGCGAGTCGGCTCGGACGGGCGTGCGCGGACCGAGGACTCGGCGGTCGAGGTCGTGGACTCGGTCGGGCTCGAGGTGTCGGTCGGGGATGTCTTGGTCGTGAGCGTCGGGGTTCGGGACGGTGACCGGTTCGTTTCTATCGCACACGCGCGCGCTTGAACGCGCGATGGCCGGCGGCGTCGGGCGTGGGGCCGTCGTCGCGGCTAGACGGCGCCTTCTCATGGCAGCGTTGTAAGGCGTCCTACTGCGGCTGACTCTGAGCGTAGGCGCGCTATTCGCGCGCACGGATGCGGCGGCAGCGAGCGCGGTAGGGCACTCCGGGCTTCATGGACCTGGCTCGCCTAGACGCCGCGCCGCCGGCCCCACGCCCTCGGCGGGACGG
>Ga0070728_10005252_pt1 | contig 12925 bp, 7 predicted proteins | sample tdDd471_FD_66723 | JGI IMG/M metagenome (GOLD analysis project Ga0070728, IMG submission 66723) | Marine sediment microbial communities from the Atlantic coast under amendment with organic carbon and nitrate - tdDd47.1 | ecosystem: Environmental > Aquatic > Marine > Coastal > Sediment | place...
CGCTGCGGATGTACCGGCTCTGCCACTCCTCGCGCGCCTCGGCGAGGGGCAGGATGTCGCGCATCCCGGACGCGTTCAGGTCGAGGTCCGCCGCGTGGATGCTGGACCCCTCGGACAGGATGACCGCCTTCTTGATGTGGTTCTCGAGCTGCCGGATGTTGCCCGGCCAGCCGAACTTGCGCATGGCGATCGTCGACTCGCGGGTGAACTGCCGCTTGCCGACGCCGTACTCCCGAGCGAAGCGCTCGAGGAAGTACTTCGCGATGAGCACGACGTCCTCTTCACGGTCGCGCAGGGGCGGCAGCGTGAGGCTGACGACGTTGAGGCGATAGAAAAGGTCCTCGCGGAACTCGCCGTCGGCGATCATCGCCTGCAGGTCCCGGTGGGTCGCGGCGATCACGCGGATGTCGACGTGCTCGGCCCGGGTCTCGCCGACGCGCGTGACCGTGCGTTCCTGCAGCGCCCGCAGGATCTTCACCTGCAGGTTGAGCGGCATCTCGCCGATCTCGTCGAGAAAGAGCGTGCCGCCGTTCGCCGCCTGGAAGCGTCCGGCGCGGTTCGAGGTCGCGCCGGTGAACGCGCCGCGCACGTGACCGAAGAGCTCGCTCTCGAGCAGGTTCTCGGGGATCGCGCCGCAGTTGATCGTGACGAAGGGGCCGTCGCGGCGGTCGCTGCGGGCGTGGATCTCACGGGCGATGAGCTCCTTGCCGGTGCCCGTCTCGCCCTGGACGAGGACGGACACGTCGGTCTTCGCGACGCGCTCCACCCGCCGGTAGATCTGCTTCATCGCGTCGCAGGCGCCGATGATCGTGCCGAACCGGATGTCGTCGAGCTGCTCGCGCAGCTTGCGGTTGTCGACGATCAGCTCGTCCATCGCGAGGGCGCGGGACACGATGAGCGCCGCCTGGGCCGCGAAGATCGTCAGCGCCTCCAGGTGGTCGTTCGTGAACAGGTTCACGACGTTGTCGTTGCCGACGTAGATGAGGCCCGCGAGCTCGTCGCCGACGAGCATCGGGACGCACATCACGCTGCAGACCTTGAGGTTCACGACGGACCGGCTGGCGCTGAAGTCCTCGTGGTTCAGGGCGTCGGCGACGATGAGCGGCTTCTTCTCTTCGATGACCGTCGCGACGATGCTGTCCGAGAACTGCTCGAGGGCGCCCTCGACGTCGCCGCCGCCGATGTTGCGGGCGACCTTCACGTGCAGCTCCTCGTCCTCGACGAGGATGAGGAACCCCTTGTCGGCGCGGGTCAGCTCGATGATCGAGTCCATGAGCTGCTCGAGCAGCTCGGGCAGCTCGTACGACTGCATGAGCGTGCGCGACAGGTCGAGCACCGCCCGATAGGTCTCGAGCAGCTCGGCGCGGGGCGCGTCGGCGGCCTGATCCTCGTCGAAGAGGCGGAAGGTCAGCGCGGTGCGCCCGAGCTGGACGATGTCGCCGTGCTCGAGGTCGTGCTTGCGCGCCCGGTTGCCGTTCACCAGCACCTTCGCCGAGCCGAGGGTCTGCACGGTGAACGTGCGGCCGTCGTAGCGAATCAGTGCGTGGGTCTCGTCGACGTCCGGATCCGGGATGGTGAGGTCGTTGTCGTCACCCGAGCCGATGCTCGTGATGCGCTTGTGGACCTCGAACGTGCGCGTGGACCGCGCACCGGGGGGCTGAAAGACGAAGCTCGGCATCACTCCCGGGGGGCGACGTTACCAGGTCAGGCTAGGCAGGGGCGACCAGCGGACGCGGGCGCGCATGCGCGAGCCGCGGAACTCCGGCGGTGGTTCGTCGAGCGTACGATACTCGACGCTGCTGATCGACCGGTGGGCGAGGGCGCCGTGCAGCACGTTGGCGGCGATGGCGACGAAGAACCCGGTGCCGGTGATGATCTGCACGGTGCGGCGGCGCTCCGTGGTCGACGTGCGCACGATGGCGCCGGTCTCGCTGTCTCGCGCGGTCTCGTTCGCGATGTACATGCCGAGGCTCGTCGCCCCGAGGGTCAGCTCGGTGACGAGCCACGCGGTTCCGATGCCCGGCTCGCCGCGGGCATAGAACCCGTAGCCGAAGGGCGCCATCGACACCGCCCGCGGCTGCCGCTCGACGGATCGCTCGACGAAGACCGTCTCGCCCGGCGCCACGTCGGGCTCGGTGTCGCCGATCTGGTCGGCGTACGTCTCGCGCACCTGCTCGAAGTACCGGATCACGGTGTTCGGATAGATGAGCGGGTTCAGCTCGTGGCCCGAGTCCAGCTGCAGCAACGCGAGGAACGCCGCGTCGGCGAGATCCGTCCGCTCGGCGTAGACCGCGCTCGCGCCGAGGCGGCCGTAGGCGCGGATCAGCGTCCGTGGTTCGATCGGTGGGGCGGTCGGCAGCAGGTGCGGCTCGAGGGCCTCGATGACTTCGTCGAAGTCCCCGAACACCCACGCGTTCTCAGCCCGTTCGAGGGCGTCGGCGAAGCTCTCGCCTTCGACGACGGAGTCTGCATCCGACTGTGCGAACGCGACCCCACCGGCCAATCCGAACACGAGCGCGACGACCGCGCAGCTGAGGACCGAGCCCTTCATGCTGCGGACGATATCCGAGCCCACCGCGACGGGCAACGCGATGGGTCAGCGGTCGACCTGCAGGGTGAGGTTCTGCCCGGACCCGATGACCACCTCGTCGCTCCGCAGCAGGGCGCCGCCGCCGTCGGGGACGACGCTCACGCGCACGACGGCTTCGTATTGGCCCGGCCGCATGGGCAGATCGATGGGCTGCCCGGTGCGGCCCTCGTTGCGAAATGGACCGCCGTCTCGGGCGAGCTGCACGTCGCCGTCCACAGGGCTCGACACCGTGAGGCGAGCTGGCGCGTAGGCCACGTTGATCTCCTCCGCGACGTTGTCCGCCGAGACGACGACCACCTGCTCGACGCCGAACGCCTCCTGGTCGGGGAGCCACGCGGTGATCGTGTACGTACCCGGCACGAGCGGGATCGGATGATCATTCACGGCGTCGGCCTGCTCGAGGTACTGGCCATCGGGTCCACGAGGAACGCTGCCGTCGATGAGCACGAAGGCGGTCGGCGGGGTCACGCGCAGCCGAAACGGGATCGGCGTCGCTGCCGCGACCACATCCGCGACCGCATCGACCGCAACCTCGGGGCCGGCATCCCCCGAACCTTCCGTGCCCGCATCGGGGCGGGGCAGGTTGCCCGGGTCGATGCGCACCGTGGTCTGCCCGGCGTCGAGGCCCGTGACCGTATTCGTGGTGAAGCCGACGTCCGCGTCGGGTTCGTCGTCGTCGATCGTCGTGCACACCTCGACGGCGTGATCGGCGACCGCCGCACCGAGCGCCGCGGCGGCGGTCTGTGCGGCGCGCAGCGGGCTGTCGCCGGGGTCGGCGTCGGTCGCAGCGTCGCCGTCGTCGACCTCGGGTTCGTCGACGTCCGGCTCGTTCACCGCCGCGCCGGTGTCGGCCTCGGCGATCGCGGTGTCCGGCGGATCCGGCACCGGCTCCACCGGATCGCCGCCGCCGAACCGGATCGCGACGAGGGCCGCCAGCGAGACGAGCACGACGACGGCGACACCGCCCCAGGCGAGGCCTCGCATCCGGTGGCGCACCCGCGCCCGCTCGAGCAGCACCAGGGCGCCCTCGTGCCCGGGCGACCACGCGAGGATGCGGTCGGCGAGGCGCATCGACGTCGCGACGCGCCCCTTGCGCAGCGCCTCGGCCGCCTCGCGCTCGAGCTCGCCGAGCCGCCGCTCGCGAAACCCGTCGACCCACGCCGTCGGGTCGACGAACCAGCGCTCGAGCACCGCGTCGGCTTCGTCGAGCCCGGCGTCGCCGACGATCGCCTCGAGGCGCTCGACCACGGACGCCATCGAGGTCGGGCGGTCGTCCGGATCGGTGCGCAGGCAGTCGTCGATCAGGTCCGAGAGCGCCGGCGGCACCCGCGCGTCGATGCGATCGGCGGGGGTGTAGTCGCCGCCGAGGATCGCGTTGAGGATCACCGCCGGGTTGCGCCCGTCGAAGGGCAGGACGCCGGTCGCGATGTAGTAGAGCAGGGTGCCGAAGGCGAAGATGTCCGCCCGGTGGTCGACCGCGCCGCCCTCGATCACCTCGGGGCTCATGTGCGCCGGCGAGCCGAGGATCGCGCCGGTCTGTGTCAGCTTCGTCGCGTCCATCACCCGCGCCAGACCGAAGTCCATCAGCCGCGGATGGCCCTCGGACGTGATCATCACGTTCTCGGGCTTGATGTCGCGGTGGATGACGCCGCTGTCGTGGGCGTGGGCGAGGGCGCGAGCCACGACGAGGCCGAGGGTGGCGCCGATCTCGGGGGCGCCGATGCGTCCGGCGTGCTGCTCGACGTCCGACTCGACCAGCTCGCGCAGGGTCGGCCCGTCGATGAGCTCGACCGCGATGTACTGCACCGGCGCGCTCGGCGACGAGAAGCCGTACACCGCCGGGATGTTCGGGTGCCGCAGGCGCGCCATCGCCTTCGCTTCGCGCTCGAACCGGTCGCGGTTCTCGGGGCGGCTGGCGATGTGATCGTGCAGGATCTTGACCGCCACCTCGCGGTCGAGGCGCGTGTCGTTCGCGCGCCAGACCGTGGCCATGCCGCCATACCCGAGCTCGTCCAGCAGCTCGTAGTTGTCGACCCGGCGGTGATCCATCGTGCGCGCGTCCGTGTTCGCGGGGCCTTGTCGTCTCGGCACCCCCGCGCTTATGGTTCCGGAGCCGGGGCGGATCCCGATGCGCATTCGCACATCCCGCCCCCCGGTCCCCGGACGGCTGCGACGCCGTGATGCCCGGGGTCCCCAGAGATACCCCCGAACGCGCCATGCTTCAACGCTCCACGCTCCGTCTCGCCGCCGTCCTGACTCTGGCCGGCGCCACGTCCCTTGCCGCGTGCCAGCCTGCCGAAGAATCCGGCGACGAAGCGACGACCGAGTCGACCGAATCGGAGGCCACCGCCGAGACCGACGGTGAAGAGGCCGCCGCCACCGACGGCGACGAAGCCTCGGCCGGCGAAGAGGTCACGCACACCGTGTCGACCGAGATCATCGAGTCCGAAGAGGGCCGCACCCTCGTCGCGACCGTGACCCCGGCCGAAGGGTACCACTGCAACATGGAGTACCCGCGCTGGCAGGTGGCGATCGACGAGGACGCCCCGGCGCTCGCGGGCACCGAGGTGAACCGCGACGAGGCCCACACGTTCGAAGAAGAGCAGGTGGTCTTTCACATCCCGGTGGCCGATGGCGAAGCCGCTGGCGACGTCGCCGGACGCCTTCGGTTCAGCGTCTGCAACGACGAGGCGTGCCTGACGCCGACCGAAGACGTGCAGTGGACCCTCGCGTCCGCGCAGTAATCCACCGCAGTACTCCACCGCAGTACTCCAGGGCAGCATTCAGCGCTGTAGTCCAGCGCGCGAATCTGCCGCTGCGGCTCTGCGTCGGCTCCTTCGCATCGGGGCCACGCACCCTGGCCGCCGGCGCGGTCCCCTCGAGGGGCTCGCCGGCTGCATCGCCGCCGCCGGAGCGCCCTCGCGCCCCGGCGCCCGGCGATCCGTGGACCCGCCGTGACCCGAATCGGTGGAATCGTTACGCTGTGAGCCTACGTTGTCCCGAGGCGGGCCGAGCACGGTCGGTCTCGCGACGCGTCACCCCCGCCCCGGCTCGTGCATGGCTGCGACGGACGCCACCGACGACTTTCTCGCCTCGCTCTCCGAATCGGTCAGCGAGTCGTTCACCACCACGCGGACGATCCTCTCGTTTCGAGACTTTCTCGACCGCGTCGGTGATCACCCCGAGCGATTCGCACGCACCGCGGCCCAGTGGCTGCGTGACGCGATCCTCTCGTTCGGCACCGAGACCGTCACCCTCGGGGGCCGTGAGGTCACCCGGTACAAGGCGTTCGACGGAGTGTTCCAGGACGGCGAAGGCCGGGTCGTCGGCAACGAGAGCGCCCAGCGCGATCTGATGCGTCGGCTCGACACGTTCGTGCGCGAGCGCCGCGTGCATCGGCTCATGGTGCTGCACGGCCCGAACGGGTCGGCCAAGTCGTCGTTCGTCGCCGCCGTCATGCGCGCGGCCGAGGCGTACAGCCGCACCGACGAGGGCGCGCTGTACCGGTTCTCATGGGTGTTCCCGTCGGCGAAGACCGATGGCGGTGGTCGCATCGGCTTCGGCGCCGAGGCACGCGCCCGGGCGAGCGGCGAGTCGTGGGCGTACCTGCCCGAGGACCTCGTCGACGCCCGCATCGCCGCCGAGGCGAACGACAACCCGCTCTTTCTGCTGCCGCAGGACGCGCGGATGCAGTTCCTCGGGGAGCGGCTGGGCGACGACTTCGTGCTTGGCGACGTGATCCGCTACGGCGATCTCGGCGCCCGCTCGCGCGCGATCTTCGACGCGCTGCTCGCCGCGGCGGAGGGCGACCTCGACACCGTGTACCGCCACGTGCAGGTCGAGCGGTTCTTCGTGTCGCGTCGGTACCGGCAGGGCGCGGTGACCGTCGAGCCCCAGCTGCGGGTCGACGCCGGCGCCCGCCAGCTCACGGTCGACCGGTCGCTGGCGTCGCTCCCGGCCGCGCTGCAGAGCCGCACGCTCTTCGAGACCTTCGGGCCGCTCGTCGAGGGCAACCGCGGCATCATCGAGTACAACGACTTTCTGAAGCGCCCGGTCGAGGCGAACAAGTACCTGCTGTCGACGAGCGAGAAGGGCACGGTGTCGCTCGACACCGGCGAGATGCAGCTCGACGCGGTGCTGATCGCGACCGCCAACGAGACGTGGATCGAGGCGTTCAAGCAGCAGCCCGACTGGCCGTCGTGGAAGGCGCGCATCGATCTCGTGCGCATGCCATACCTGCTGGACTGGCGCGCCGAGCAGCGGATCTACGACGACCTGCTGTCGCGCACCGAGGTCGACTGCGCCGTCGCCCCGCACACGACCTGGGCGGTCGCGCTGTGGGCCGTGCTGTCGCGGCTGCGGCGCCCGGACGCCAAACGATACGCGAAGCCGATCCGCGGCATCGTCGAGAAGCTGACCCCGGTCGGCAAGGCGCTGCTCTACGCGGACGGGGATCTGCCCGAGGGGCTCAAGCCCGAAGAGCGCCAGCTGCTGCAGCAGGCGATCCCCGAGATGATGCGCGAGGGGCAGGCACGCCCCGACTACGAGGGGCGGTTCGGCGCGAGCGCGCGCGAGATGAAGGCGCTGCTGCTCGACGCGGCGCACGGCGCGACGACGCACGTGTCCGTCGCCAATGTGCTCGGCGAGATCGAGCAGCTGCTCGGCGACGTGTCGGTCTACCCGTGGCTGCAGCTCGAGCCGGAAGGTCCGTTCCGTCGGTACGACACGTTCGCCGCCGAGGTGCGGCGCCTGTGGATCGAGCGCATCGAGCGCGACGTGCGCCGGGCGACCGGTCTCGTCGACGAGACGGAGTACGCGCGCCTCTTCGAGCGGTACGTGCTGCATGTGAAGCACTGGCTCGGCGGCGAGAAGATCGCGGAGCCGAACACCGGCCGCGAGGTGCCGCCGGACGAAGGGCTCATGGACGCCGTCGAGCTCACGCTGGGGCGATCCGGCGAGCCGCGCGGGTTCCGGTCCAACATCATCTCGCGGGTGGCGGCCTTCCGGATCGACCATCCGGACGAGGCCATGGACCTCACGTCGATCTTCCCCGGCTTTCTCGAGCGGATGCGGCAGTCCTGGTACGCGTCGCGTCGCGAGCAGCTCGCTCGGGTGCACCGGGACATGCTCGTCGTGCTCGACACCCCCGGCGAGGTGCCCCCGGAGGTGCGCACCCGGACGGAGGTCATGCTCACGACCCTCGAGCACGAGTTCGGCTACACCCGCGAGGCGGCTCGTGAGGCGATCGGCCTGCTCGCGTCGGGCTGACCGCCCGTCCGAACGGCCAGGGTTCACGCGCGAACGTCGACTTCGATTTGACCGGGGCACACCCACGGTGCCAGGGTGCTCGCCGTGCGCCCGGTGGGGCGCGTGAACCTCGGAGGACGGACGTGACCACGATCATGCCGCATGCGCACCGGCGCCCGCGCCGTCTGCGGACGGGCCCCGGCCTTTTGCTCGGGCTGGCTCTGCTCGCGCTGGCGCTGCTTCTGCCGGCGACGGCGATGGCGGGACCGCGCTCGGACGAGATCCGCGAGCGCGTCGAAGACCTGAACGTCATGATGGGCGAGCTCGACACCCACGAGTTCGCCGATGAAGCCGCCCAGGAGTTCGCGCAGGCGCGGCTCGAGGTCGGTGACGTCCAGGCGCTCCTGCTGACCGAAGACATCACGCAGGCCGAGGTCGTCCTGCGCCGGCTCGAGGCACGCGTCGCGTTGATCGCGTCGACCCTCGACCGTGCGACGATCGAGGACCTCGCCAACGAGCGCGAGTCCGAGCTCTTCGAGATGCAGTCCGAAGCCGACGACCTGCAGCTGGAGCTCGAAGCCGCCAGCCAGCAGCGCGCCGCCCTGCAGGAGCAGGTCAGCGTGATCGTCGAGGCGATGGAGGACGACTCGTGAACGCCCCTCGCATCCTGATCGCGTGCGCCGCGTGCGTCCTCGTGGCGTGTGGCGGCGGGCGCCCGATGCCCGACGAGCTGCAGCGTCTCGACGACCTGCACCGCGGTGGGCTCGCTGACAACATCGCGTCCGTCGTCGTCGAAGACATCGAGGACCCGGCGGTGCAGGAGCTCCGCGCCAGCGCCCTCGACAACTATGAGTCGTCGGAGGTGTACCACGAGTACGCCATCGACGCGTTCGACAGCCGCAAGGACGACAACGCTGTCCTGCTCGCGCGCGTCGGCCTCATCTACTTCAACGCCGCCGAGAACTACCACCGGTCGGCCGAGGCGCGAGAGCGCCTGAACCTCGCCAACCGGTCGTTCGAGGACCAGCGGCGTCGCCGCAACGAGTACTCCGAGCGCCTCGATACCGAGACCGAGCTGATCCGGCTGCTGACCACGGTGCAGGCGCTCTTCGAGCAGAACGAGGAGCTGCGCCGCCAGCTCGCGACCGTCGAGCAGGAGGTCCGCACCGAGTCGCGGGCGCTCTACGCGATCCAGGAAGCGCGCATCCAGCAGCGCCAGGCCGAGGGCATGCGGGCCGACGAGGTCGCCGCGGGCAGCTTCGACACGGCGACGGCGACCCTCGCTCGGGCGCAGGGGCTCTTCGACGACGGCGAGTTCGACATGGCGTACCAGGCGGCCCTCGAGGCCGTCGAACAGTACGGCCGGGTCATCGCCGAGGCCGAGCCGCAGTTTCTCGAGGACCGCGACCGCCTGATGCGCGACGACCAGAACCGCGCGATCTTCGAAGAGGCGGTGCGCGTGTTCGGCGACGAGGCCGCGTTCATCGACGCCCGCGGCGTGGTCATCGTGCTGCCGGCGCTCTTCGACCGCGGTGGCGACGAGATCCGCGACAGCCGGGTGTATCTCGTGGACGAGGCGCTCCGCTTGCTGCGCGACTACAGCAACCGCGAGGTGCTCGTCGAAGGCCACACGCAGAGCAGCGGTGGATCCGAAGACAACACCAACCTGTCGCAGGCCCGCGCGGACGTCGTGCAGGACTACCTGCTCGAGCGTGGGATCCGGGCGAGCCGCCTGACGACGGCGGGCTTCGGCGAGGACGCGCCGCGGTACGACGAGCGCGACGCCGAAGGGCGGCGCAACAACGACCGCGTCGAGATCGTCTTCCTCTTCGAGTAGCGCCACCGGGGGTGGGCGACCGGGGCCAGCCGTGGTATCGCACGGCCCGAACCGCGGTCCCGGAGCTCGCCCATGACGCGCCACCTGATCACTGCTGCGCTGCCGTACGCCAACGGCCCGATCCACATCGGTCACCTCGTCGAGTACGTGCAGACCGACATCATGGTCCGCCACCTGCGGCAGGAGGGCGAGACCGTGCTCTTCGTGTGTGCCGACGACACGCACGGCACGCCGATCGAGCTGAACGCGCGCAAGCAGGGCATCACGCCCGAGGAGCTCGTCGCCCGCTCGTACGAGCAACACGCGGCCGACTTCGCGGCGTTCCACGTCTCGTTCGACGAGTTCTACACGACGAACTCGCCCGAGAACGAAGCCCTCGCGGGCCGCATCTGGTGTGCCCTGCGCGACGGTGGCTTCGTCGAGCGGCGCACGAGCCAGCAGTTCTACTCCGAGAACCTCGGGCGCTTTCTGCCGGACCGCATGGTCCGCGGCACGTGCCCGAAGTGCGGCGCCACCGATCAGTACGGCGACGCCTGCGAGGTCTGTCGCAGCACGTACGAGCCGACGGATCTCATCGACCCGGTGGACGCGATCGAGGGCGGCACGCCGGTGCTGCGCGACACCGAGCAGCTCTATGTGCGCCTCGCGGACTTCGTCGAGACGATCGAGGGCTGGATGCCCGATGGCATCGGGCAGGAGGCCGTCCGCAACTTCGTGAAGGCGTGGATCGAGAAGGGCCTCGAGCCGTGGTGCGTCTCGCGCGACGCCCCGTACTTCGGCTTCGAGATCCCCGGCGAGCCCGGCAAGTTCTTCTACGTGTGGATGGACGCGCCCGTCGGCTACATCGCCGCCACGCAGAAGTGGTGCGACGACCACGGCGAGTCGCTCGACGACTGGTGGGGGCCCGACGCCGACACGCGGGTGACGCACGTCATCGGCAAGGACATCGTGTACTTCCACACGCTGTTCTGGCCGGCGATGCTGCACGCCGCGGGCTTCCGCAAGCCGTCGGACGTGCACGTACACGGGTTCCTCACCGTCGAGGGCGCCAAGATGTCGAAGTCGCGCGGCACGTTCGTGCGAGCGTCGACGTGGCGGGAGCACGTGGACGCGGATTATCTGCGGTTCTACTACGCTGCGAAGCTGTCCGACGGCATCGACGACATCGACCTGAACCTGCAGGACTTCGTCGACCGGGTGAACGCCGACCTCGTGAACAACGCGGTCAACCTGTGCAGCCGCGTCACGAAGTTCATCGAGCGTCGCTTCGACGGCCAGCTCGCGCCGATCGACCCCGACCACGAGCTCTGCGGCACGATCGCCGAGGGGCTGCAGGCGTCACGGGACGCGTTCGGCCGCTGGGACTATCGCGGTGCCATCCGGGCGATCGCCGAGACCGGCGACGCGGTGAACCGGTTCTTCCAGGACCAGGAGCCGTGGAAGGTCATCAAGGACGATCCGGAGGCGGCGAAGGTCATCTGCTCGTACGCGTTCCACGGCGCGGTCGCCCTCATGACGGCGCTGCAGCCGGTGGTGCCCGCGACCGTCGGGCGGTTCTCGGCCGCGCTCGGCCTCGACGCGCTGACGTGGGATCACGCGAAGGCGACGTGGCAGCCCGCGTCCGTGCAGGGCCCCGAGATGCTGCTCGAGCGGCTCGACCTCAAGAAGGTCGAGGCGATCATCGAGGCCGAGAAGGCGGCGGCCGAAGAGGCCGCGCTGGCGCTCACGGCTGCGTCGGCGGACGACGTCGTCGAGGTCGGCACGTTCAAGGACGTCATCGAGTTCGGCGACTTCTCGAAGATCGACCTGCGGGTCGGCGTCGTCGAGGACGCGAAGGAGGTCGAGGGCGCGAAGAAGCTGCTGCAGCTCACCGTGCACTGCGGCCGTCGCATCAACATCTTCGCCGGCGTGCGCAGCGCGTACCCGGACCCGTCGGTGCTGGTCGGCAAGCGCGTGATCGTCGTGGCCAACCTCGCGCCCCGCAAGATGCGCTTCGGCGTCAGCGAGGGCATGCTGCTGGCGACGTCCGCCGAGGACGGCGAGGGCCTGCAGCTGGCGATCCTCGACGACGCGACAAAGGGCGGCTGGACGGTGCGCTGACCGGCAAACGCTTGCGTGTGACGTGAAGGCGTGGTGTTCGACTGGCCCCGATTCGTACGGAGGCCTTCATGTCGATCATCGAGACGCTGCGAGCCCGTGGGCTCGTCGAACAGATCTCCAACGAGCCCGCGATCCGCGAGCTGCTCGATGGCGAGAAGACCAGCGCCTACGTCGGGTTCGACCCGACGGCGACGAGTCTGCACCTGGGCAACCTCGTGCCGATCATGGTCCTCGCGCACCTGCAGCGCGCCGGGCACCGCCCGATCGCCGTCGTCGGCGGCGCGACCGGGCGCATCGGTGACCCGAGCGGCAAGGACGCCGAGCGCCAGCTGCTCGACGAGGCGACGATCCGGGCCAACCTCGACGGCATCGGCGCGCAGCTGCGCAGCTTCCTCGACTTCGAGGGGGACGACGCCGCGCTGCTGGTCGACAACTACGACTGGATCGGCCCGATGGGCTACATCGAGTGGCTGCGCGAGGTCGGCAAGTACTTCTCGGTGAACTACATGATCGCCAAGGAGTCGGTGAAGCGGCGCCTCGAGCAGCGCGAGCAGGGCATCAGCTACACCGAGTTCAGCTACATGATGCTGCAGGCGTTCGACTTCGCGCACCTGTACGCGAACGAGGGCTGCCGGCTGCAGATCGGTGGCAACGACCAGTGGGGCAACATCACCGCCGGCATCGACCTCGTGCACAAGAAGCACCAGGGCACGGTGTTCGGGATGACCGTGCCGCTCATTACCACGGCCAGCGGCGAGAAGTTCGGCAAGTCCGCGGGCAACGCGGTCTGGCTCGACCCCGAGATGACCAGCCCGTACCAGTTCTACCAGTACTGGATGCAGACGGACGATCGGGACGTCGCGCGCTGGTTCAAGCTCTTCACCTTCCTCGACATCGCCGAGATCCAGGAGATCGTCGCGGCGCACGAGGCGGACCCGGGGCGGCGCACCGGGCAGAAGCGGCTTGCGGCCGAGATCACCCGCGTCGTGCACGGTGAAGCCGGGCTCGCCGCCGCCGAGAAGGCGACGTCGATCCTCTTCGGCGGCGAGATCGCGGACCTGACGGACGCCGAGCTCAAGGGCATCTTCGCCGACGTGCCGTCGAGCGAGCGGCCCCGCGCCGACCTCGACGCCGGCATCGGTGTGATCGAC
>Ga0070728_10005256_pt1 | contig 12919 bp, 10 predicted proteins | sample tdDd471_FD_66723 | JGI IMG/M metagenome (GOLD analysis project Ga0070728, IMG submission 66723) | Marine sediment microbial communities from the Atlantic coast under amendment with organic carbon and nitrate - tdDd47.1 | ecosystem: Environmental > Aquatic > Marine > Coastal > Sediment | place...
TTATTGGCCTTTACCGGGCATAAATCACTTTTTGCGTCAACTGGTATTGGTGGCCTAGTTATCAATTCAGATATATACTTAAAGCCTCTGAAAGTTGGAGGTACGGGTATTCGCAGCGATTATTTATATCAGCCAGAAACAATGCCGGTGTATTATGAAGCCGGTACGCATAATACCGTAGGTTTAGCTGCTTTGGCTGCCGGAATTGATTATATAAGCGAAAAAGGCATAGAAAGCATACATAAAGCTAAGTCTGAAATATTTCATATAGTGATGAATGGTTTGAAGCATATTCCCGGAATAATATTTTATGGTGGAACAGGCCTTCGTAATAAACTGCCGGTTATAAATTTCGGGTTGAAAGGAATTAGTATCGCTGATATTGCATTTATTCTTGGTGAATCATTTGACATTAACTTGCGTGCGGGTCTGCATTGTGCTCCTTTAATTCATAATTCGCTGAACTCCTTGCCGCAAGGAACTGTACGGCTTAGCTTTTCGCATTTTAATACTCCCACCGAAGCGCTTTATTTAGTTGAAGCAGTTTCTAAAATCGCAAATAGTGTTGAAACTGAAATAATATCCGATCATTATGAAAATAATTAAAATTAAGCATATCGAAGATTGTTTTGACGGTTCGTATATCAAGGAATTGCTTTTTGACGATGCTGTCAATAGGGAGTTTATTCTGCAGTTAGGCCAAAAAGGTGATCTAAACTATTTGGAAGACTTTTCGCGGCCTTTTTTTAAAGTGATGTTCCGCGATGATTTTTACCTGAAAGGAGTACAGGGGAATTATTCTGTTAGAGTGTTTTTACGTGACCAAAAAGATATTGAACATATACAGTATTTATTAAAGGAAGGAGGTTGATATGGATTCTTAATCGAACACTTAATTGATGTTTTATTTATGCATTATTATTAATAATTGTAACCTAACCTTGAAATCAATTACTATGGCAGAAAAACTGTTAAAATACTACGATGATGCCAAAAAGCTAGGAGGCTTAAAAGCGCAAATGCGTTTGGCATTAATAACCAAAGTTCCCAGTGCAAAAGCTGTCAGTGCACCTGATTCATCTGATAATATTCAGAGTTTTGAAAAGGCAATGATGGAAATTAAGAAAGAATTTATGTAAAACCAATAACCCAACAATTATGGCTGAATTTTTAAAAACCAAACTAGGGATTGATCATAAATTCAATCCGAATAGCAAGCGACATTTCTTAAATAAAACGCAATCGGTGTATCATTGTCACCATTATTCTACTTTATATACACAGCTTGCTATTGATGCCGGTGAAACCGAATTGCTGGCAAATGCTTCTGAGGATAGTATTCACGAAGTTTTAAGCAAATACTTTAGAGAAAATAATATTACAGATATTGATGAAAGAGTACAGATTTCCTGTAAATATTATTCGGCTATGGGGCTTGGAACTTTGGATGTACAGTTCATGGGGAACGATTCAGGTAAGGTGGTATCTAAGAGTTCTCATCTTGAAGAAGGCTGGATTAAAAAATGGAAGAAATTCGATCAATCTGTAAATTATATCGGTTGTGGCTATGTTTCCGCTCTATTGGCAGCTGTTTTAGATAAGCCTGCCGGTACTTATAAAACATTCGAATCGGCTAGTATTGTAAAGGGAGATCCCCACACAGTCTTTAATTCATATAAAAAATAGGGAGGCATAAAAATGGCTATTGATCGTAAAAAGATAATTGACGATATGTCTAAAATTGAGGTTTTGGGCGGAGAAAACGGAATGATTGAAGCATTTAATGTATATGTTAATCAGTTACCAACATCTTTCTGGAATAGTTTTGCAGAAAGATTAACGGCAAAGGCTCATCCCGATCTGCTGCCAACTACCGAGAGCCTTCTTGTAAATGCGGCCCAGGAGTGTGGTTATCATACTGGTTACGGAATTATTACTTCGGAAGAATGGAATGCGGCTGTAAAGCCTATGGTAGAGTGTGTTGAGGATGTGCTGCATGGTGCATTTGCAGTTTTTACCGCCTGGGGATGGGCTCAAGCAGAAATTGTAGAACTTGTACCTGGTGAGAAAATGGTCGTACGTGCTTACGATTATTACGAAGCGGATGTGACAAAGCATGGTAAAACCGACAAAATGAGCGCTTATATGATTCGTGGAGTTTGTGCAGCCTTTATGGCATTGGCATATTCCGGTGATTATTCCAATAGTGGTGATAAAGTGAATGACTTTATGTGCGAACAAATTAGAGGAATAGAGTGTGGCGATGATTACGGTGAATTTATCGTTAAAAAAGCAGCGTAAAAGATAGTAATAAAAGAATGTGGCTTTTCTGTGTCATTTTTAGTTTGTGTTTTTTGTATTAAACAAATAGAATTTGATGAGGTAAGCTGCATCTCTTTTAAGTTTTGAAATATCACAAGAGAATTTAAAATATTTTCATCATTTAATTGGTTGGAAATTAATTGTCAGCAGGTAAGTATTAAAAAAATAAATCCTGAAGTATGAAAAATATGAGGATTACTATTCGAATAAGATTATTTAGTGTTTTAATTTTATCAGTATTGGTATTTATAGTTGTATTTATTCTAAATAATAAGTTTGTAAACGATTTGGAAAATTATTCAGAGTTGCAGCTAAGCCTGAACGATATTCAGTTTCATACCCAGGAGTTGCGTAAAGCTGAAAAAGACTACCTGAGCCGGGAACTAATTAATCAAGCTTATTTTAAAAGTGGAGAAAGTAAATACCTTGTTAAGTTTAAATCTGGTTATACATATATTCAACAGCAAATTAGTAGATTGGAAAAAAACAAACATGTTATCGAAAGTAATATCTCCTTCTCAAATATTAGTAGCGATCTTGAATTGTATATTCATTCATTCGAAAAGGTTGAAAAAGAAGCGCGCATACGAGGTTATGAAGAGTTTGGAGTTGTTGGTGATTTTAGGACTTCTGTGCATGGCCTGGAAGAATATATCGCCGGTACTTTAGCCAATGATAAGCTGCATGTTTTATTGCTTTCTTTACGGCGAAATGAAAAAGACTACCTGTTACGAAAAGATCTTAAGTATCAGGAGGAATTTCATGTTAATATTAAAAAATTAGTTGCCGAGTTGGATAAGCAAAATCTGAGTGTTAATCAATATACTGCTATAAATGATTTGATTAATATGTATGCAAATAAATTCGATCGGGTTGTTGCAGCCGATATGGTAATTGGGCTGAATGAAAATAGTGGCTTATTGGGTGAATTAAGAAATGCAGTTCATCAGCTGGAACCCGAAATACAAAAGCTGAACACCATTCTTGCTACTGCTATTGAAGAAAATAAGGCAAGAAATAGAATGGTTATGGGGCTTATCATTGGACTCATGATTATTGCTCTGGGGTCGTTTATCTTTTCGATGATACGGTATATTACGGCGACTTTACGAACAACAAATCGGTTTGTTAAACAAATTGGTGATGGTGAATTATACGCAAAAGCACCGCGGGCTAAAAACGATGAGTTTGGGCTATTGTCTGGTTACCTGGATGGGATGAGAAGCGAATTGCTTCGCGTGATTGAAAATGTAATGACAGTTTCAAATCATATTGCCAGTGCCAGTGAGCAGATAAGTTCAAGTTCTCAGCAGGTTTCCCAGGGGGCTGCTCAACAGGCCTCTTCCGCTGAAGAAGTGTCTTCGGTGATTAAGGAGCTTAATACGATTATGGATCAGAATGCTGAAAGCGCTAAAGAGACTGAAAACATTGCGAGAAATGCAACTGATGGCGTTAAGGAAGGTAAAGAATCTACTGATAACGCAGTGCTAGCCATGAACGATATTGCTGCACGCATTAGAATTGTAAACGATATTGCTTTCCAAACCAATATTCTTGCACTTAATGCGGCTGTTGAGGCAGCTCGTGCAGGACAACATGGTAAAGGTTTTGCTGTGGTAGCAGCTGAAGTACGTAAGCTTGCCGAAAGAAGTAAAATTGCTGCCGATGAGGTAGATACTATTTCACGATCGGGTGTAGAGGTTTCTGAAAAATCGGGTAAGCAACTCGAACAAATAGTACCGGAAATAGAAAGGACGGCTTCACTTATAAAAGATATTGCAGAATCAAGCCTGGAACAATCAAGTGGTGCTAGTATGATTTATGATGCCGTTCAGGAACTAAGTCAAGTTACTCAGCAAAATGCTGCCACTTCAGAAGAGATGGCTTCCAGTGCAGAGGAGCTTGCCAGTCAGGCACAAAACCTAAAAGAGGTAGTCAGCTATTTTAAAATAGACCAAAAGAAAGATTATGATACTAAACCTCAAACCATAAGCGAATTTAATGAGCAGGAACGATTAGCCGGCAAAAACAACGGTTTTAATTTAGCAATTGAACAGGAAGAGGAACTTCAAAAAGAATCAGATTTTGAACTTGAAACACGAAATTAAGTTTAATACGATTTCCATTTAACGAAGCGTTCTGCATTTTAGCAGAACGCTTTTTTTCATCCATGTGTTCCCTTTTAAAACAATAATAAACCTAAATAATTTGATAAAAAATCATCTTCCTTAGAGTAATTGTATCCAGAAGCATTCTGAATTCAGAACTTATGTTGAGCTCAGGTCAGGAATATATCGCAATAAAACGAATGATGGTTTCCGATTGGTAGGACCTGTTCCCAAAAAACGCAAACTGCCTTGCGATAAGTAGGGTGCTATGTTTTAAAAGCAAAACATAGTTTCATGTGCAATGGAAGCTATCCCAAAAAAAATAAACATGCTTCCTGAATGTAGAGAGGTATCAGAAATGTGCTAAGAAGGTTTTCAATGTATTGTTAGGTATTAAACAAAACTAAGAAGTGCTTCCTTATCTGTATGTAGATAGTATAAAATTATACTGAATACGCCCGAGGCATCAGACGTCACTAAATAATTCATTGGGAATACTCCCGAGGCGTAGGGAGGTAATAAATGAAAATGTGGGGAGGTTCCGTATGTTATTGAAGGTCTTATGATAAAGAAAGATATAGTAAATAGTTTAAATCCCGATAGTCCGGATATGCCGCACGATGATGATAGTGCAGATTAGTCAATTTTTCATAAATTTTTGAATAAGAATAGATACCTGAAACAATTAGCTTAACCGATTGTATTTAGTTATTAAGTGCTGATAAATACAAAAAGAGCATTCTAAATTCTGCATAATAACACTCAAAATTGTAGCCATGAAAAAACTTCTTGTTATTCTGTTTCTTATATCCGGGATGAATTTGACAGCTCAAAGGGCCGATAATACTCCAAAAGCAATAATAATTCCATTGCATATTAATCAAATGAGAGTTTCGGAAAAACGTCTCTCTGAGCATTATAATACGCCGGTACCACAGGATTCAAGCTGGTTTGAATATCGCACGGGATCAAAAAAAGTTTTAATTGTTGCCGGACATGCTGCAGCACATATGCGCGAAGAGAAAAGGCAGTATGCCGATGAAGGTACCGGATCGCTTGGTATTAAGTTAAATCATCTGGCAGATGTTTCGGTTTTTTTTACGAAATATCTATCGCCGTCAGATCCCAACTACTACGATAATAATGCATTTAAAGATTCTTTGGCGATTATAATTGATCAAATGAAGCCGATTATAGTAATCGATCTTCACTGCGCTCATCCGTACCGCCCATTTGATATTGATTTCGGAACAATGAACGGTAAATCATACCTTATGAGGGACGATTTGTTAAAGGATTTAAAAGCAGCTTTAAAAAATGAAGGGATAATAAATTTTTCGCAAGATTATTTTGCAGCGGTAAAAAATAAGACAATCACAAAGTTTGTTTCAAATAAAGGAGTTCCGTGTATTCAGTTGGAAATTAATGCTAATTATCTTTCACCCGATCTGGGTTTTGTCGAGGGGCAAAAAACAGCTCAATTACTGCAGGCGCTTATCCGTTTTATTGAGCATGTAGAGTAATCTTTTTAACAAATGCCTTGAATAATAATTGTGTAAATATGTGTTTGAGAATTATTTAATAGTGAATAGAAATTAAAAGCTGAACTATGAAAAAAATTAGTTTAATTATCTCGATTTTTATTCTGTGTGGATTTTCATCCTTTGCACAGGAAGTTGGTGTCAGGTTCGGTAGTGCCACCGGCGGTAATGCTGCCATCGACGCAGTATTTTCAACAAGTGAATTTAGTAGAATTCATGCTGATGTCTCTTTTGGAAATGGAGTAGGTATTGATCTTCTTTGGGATTTTTTATATAAGCCATTGGCTGAAACTCCTTTAAACTGGTATGTAGGTGTTGGACCGTATGCATTTATTGGCGATCCTTTCCAGTTGGGTGCAGTTGGTGAACTGGGCCTTGAATATCATTTTGCAGAACTGCCAATTGCAATTGGTGCTGATTGGCGACCCTATTTCAGGTTGATTGATAATACTAACTTTGGAGCCGATGGATTTGGTTTAAATATTAGATGGGTCTTTTAAATAAAACATTGGTTTAAGCCCATGTTTTTTTAATATTATATTTAAGTTCTCTTATCTAGTTTCATTTTCTATACTTTTATGATTTACAGATCATACACTTGCATATGTTTTTAAGGGCTATTCTCATAATTTCGCTATGTTCAATTCCTTAAGTAACTAAGTCTTTAAATAATAAAATCATATTTTCGATAAATGCATGTCAATTAATTATTGTGGATGAATGAAGAATTCTTAAAAAATCTTAAATTTATACCTTGTTTACTCTTATGTTTAAACCTGAAGGCTAAATAAAAGTCATTGATAACAAGTAAACCTGAAACTAAAACTAACAAAACCCTTATGAAGAAAAAAACACTTAATGCTTGTTTAGTTGCATTAATCATGTTGTTGCAAATACCAGCTGTTTTTGCACAACACAACGAAACAAACTCCTGGGTCCAGTTTCGTGGAATAAACAGAAACGGAGTTTCCTCGGATATCACAATTCCCGATAAAATGCCAAAATTGGTTTGGAAAAAAGAGATTGGTATGGGCTTTTCAGAAGTGACCATTTCCAACAATCGTTTGTATACCATGTTGGGTGAGCGAAATGACAGTGTAAGTGGTAGTACTTTTGTAGCCGCTTTCGATGCTAAAAACGGTAGTGAGATTTGGCGTACCAAAATCGATTCAACCTTTTTCGATGTCGATGGTTTTGGTGATGGACCAAGATCGACCCCTGCAATTGGTAAAGATTATATTTTTAGTTTTACCAGCCATGGAAAGTTAACTGCCAATGCCTTAAAAGATGGTAAAACCATTTGGCAAGTCGATTTTGTGAAGGAATTCGGAAGTACGCGTCCACGATGGGGTTTTTCTGCTTCTCCTGTATTGGTTGACGGTGTTTTAATCATGGAAGCCGGAGGTACCGATTCACGTGCCTTTATTGCCTTCGATATAAAATCAGGGAATGTTCTTTGGACAAAAGGGAATGGAAATGCCGGTTATAACTCACCGCTGGTTGCCGAAATTGAAGGCAAAACCAATATCATTTTTGCCAATGGCCGAACTTTGTACTCTTTAACAAGTAAAGGCGATACGCTTTGGACCTGGGCAATACCTGTTGGTGGACCAATGGCTATGCCTGTTGTTTACGATAATAATAAAATTTTTATATCAACCTTGCGTGGTGGTTTTGTAACTGCAGAAATTAAAAATAATACGGTTACACAACTTAAAACCGGTCCTACCATGAAGAATGATTATAGCTCTTCTTTATTCTATAAAGGGCATATCTATGGTTTCAATGTAGCTTCGCTGCAGTGTATCTCTCCGGAAACAGGCAAAAAAATGTGGACCAAGCGCGGTTTTGGTAAAGGCTCTTTAATCCGTGTGGACGATAAGCTAATTGTACTTTCCGATAAAGGTAAGCTGGCTGTGGTAAAAGCAGTTCCTGATGCCTATAATGAAATCGGAAGAGTGCAGGCTATTAAAGGGAAGTCATGGACTGCACCATCGTTTGCCGGAAAGCATGTATTTGTGCGTAACCTGACCGAAATGGCTTGTTATGTTTTTAACTAATATTTATAAAGAATTAAAAGATTATACAATGAAACGAAGAATAAACCAGGTGTTTAGCCTTATGTTGCTTCTGTGTCTGTCAAACGCAATTTTTGCACAAACAGCCGACGAAATCATTGCCAAACATATAAAAGCTCATGGTGGCGAAAAGAAATGGGCCAAGGTTGAATCCTTAAAGATTACAGGGAAGTTTACAGCTTTCAGTGTAGAAGAAGATTTTTACACGTACAAAACAAAAGCGGGCAATTACTATAGCGATCGCTATTTAGGTCAACATAAGATACTCGAAGTTTTTAGCGGGGAAAGTGGCTGGACCATTGATCCATGGCAGGGAATAAGCTATGCACGTAACCTGAATTCAGCTGAAGTAAATGTATTTTATCAAAAATCCGATCTGTTTACACCTTTCTATAAGTATAAAGAAAAAGGTTTGAAAGTAGAGTATACCGGTAAAGAAAATGTAGAGGGTGCTGATATGTTTGTGCTTAAGCTGACTCGTAAAAATGGTGGGCAGGAAACATGGTATCTTGATGCTAAAACCTATCTTGAGTTTAAGTGCGAATCAAACTGGGTCGATTTTGCTTATCCTTCGCAATGCGAAACTTATTTTGAAGATTTTCAGAAAGTGGATGGTTTAGTACTTCCTTTTTATGTAGAGCGTACTTTCGGGCAAAGAAACCGTGTGACAATTATTGAAAATGTAGATGTGAATCCGCAAATCGACAAAGCCATTTTCGAAATGCCTCGTCGCAAAGAGATGAAAAAGCTTGCTTTTTTAGAAGGTGACTGGGATGTTCAGATAGCTGTTATGACCCGCCGGGGAACTTGGTATCCGTTGGGGAATACAACTTCGAATATCGAATATGGAGCAACCAATATGCTGGAAGAGAATATCTCTTACGAAATGAATTTTCCTGTGAATATGAAGATAAATTATATTTATAGTGAGTCAACAGGTAAATACCGCCTTTCGGTTTTTAACGATTTAGAATCGTCCATCAATATTTTGGAAGGTGAATCTATCGATACAGCAATGGTAGTTGATGATTTGAATGTTTCGTATGGACAGAATGTACCAAGTACAGGGAATGTCCAACTATCTTTCAATAATATTCAAAAAGATGGATTTACGGTATTGCGTAAAATTTCCCGTGATAAAGGGAAAACCTGGATGCCAAGAGGTAAATTAATTTATACCCGAAAGAAATAAAATTACAATAGAATAACAAAGCTTCTTCCTTAGAAAAGGAAGGAGTTTTTTTATGTCTGAAATTTAACATGTGTTTGTAACAGTTTATGTAAGAGATGAATTGTGCGGAAGAAAATGTAACAGGTTTTTGAGAGAATAGTATCATTAGAAAATACCTTAATAAATCCTAAACAAAAACGCTTTGTTATCCGTAATAAGTGGGTAAATAAAATCCACTTTTTATGCTTAAAAAATCTACTTTTTGGAGGATTCTGTTTTTTTCTCTTGTGCTACAATTGCTTAGTGTTTCAGAAGCTTTTTCTACACAATTTTATGTGAGTGCTACAGGTGATAATTCAGACGGAACAACCTGGGCGAAAGCCTATGTTGATTTGGGGACAGCAATTTCAAATGCAGCTGTAAATGATACCATTTTTATTAAAGGAGGAACTTATGTAACCAATGAAGTTGCCTTAATAGAAGGTCTTAAGATCTTTGGCGGCTTTTCGGGGACCGAACTTTTTGGGGATGTTAATTTCTGGGAAAATCGCGATTATAATACTTACGAAACAATTCTTTCAGGTGATGTAAATGGCGATGACGATAATTTCACCAATACTGCTGATAATGCAGTGCGAGTATTAGAAAGCGGAGTTGCTAATGTTGAGATTGATGGCCTAACCATTACTGGAGGTTTTGCTACCGGGACTACTGGTGGTGGTATTAACCTTACCGGAGGAAGTATCAGTTTAGAGAATGTTACATTTTTCGAAAATTATGCAGCTAATGGTGGTGCATACTACGGAACTTCTACTACGATTAGTATTAATAATTCACTTTTTTACGGAAATGTTTGTACTTCAAATGGGGGAGCAATTTACAATAATGCTTGCCCTTTAACGGTTACAAATACAAATTTTATAAATAACAAACACTTCTCTAATACCTTGTCAAATACCCAGGTTTTTTATGGTATTGGTACTGCAACAGCCGATTTTATTAATACCATCGTCTGGAACGAAGTATATAATGATGGCTATATCTGGCCGGGAGAAAATACCGTTAATTTTTCATATTCTTATGTACAGGGGTCGGGAAGTGATAATTGGCGCACTACTTATGGTAACGATGGAGGCAATAACATTGACAACTACCCATGGTTTAAAGATATTGCTGCTCTCGATTTTTCAGTTTATGCCAATTCACCATTATTGAATAATGGAAATGCAACCTATGGGAATAATATAGGCCAGTTTCAGGGAGCAGGAACAGATTTAAATGAAGTTTATGTGAAGTCTGATGCAAGTGGGACTGGTGATGGTTTAAGTTGGATAAATGCTTATGCTGATTTAAAAGCGGCCATAGATGCTGCACCAAATGCTACGAAAATATATGTCGCAAAAGGAACCTATAAACCGCATGCCAGTAAAAGCGACTCATCTTTTACCATTCGTAAAGGTATCTGGTTGTATGGTGGTTTTGCAGGTGATGAGGTTTCAATAGATCAAACCGTATTGGATAACCGCGATTTCACGGTCAATGAAGTAATTCTGTCGGGTGACCTGAATGGTGATGACAATGGTTTTACAAATAATTTTGAAAATAGTTGGCATGTTGTTAAAATTAATTCATTAGAGGCTAATATTGTTATTGATGGTTTTACAATAGCACATGGTTGTGCCGATTTTTATTCTGTTGAAGATAATAAAGGAGCCGGAATTTATATTAACCTGGCTAATACTGAAATCTCGAACTGTAAATTCGAATACAATTATGCAGATTATTACGGAGGTGCTATTTATTCAATGAGTAGTAATAATATCTTTAAAGGTCTTTTTGTCTTGAATAATGAAGGTGATCTTGATGGTTCTTCGTTCTATATTAAATCTGGAAAATCTGAAATTATTAATTCAACCATCATTAAAAATGGTATTGAGGATAATAATGAATCAATTTATACTTCGGCAGCAACTGTGGATGTTATAAATACCATTTTTTGGGATAATTATCCAACAGTTGATTTTAATTCAACGACCATGAATGTTCAAAATAGCTTAATTCAAGGTTGTGGTGCCAGTGGAGCACAATGGAATACAGACTGGGGAATTGATGGAGGAAATAATATTGATGAGTTTCCGTTTTTTGTCTCTTTGGGTGAAAACGATGTTCGCCTGCTGGCTAACTCAGGTGCATACAACACTGGTAATGTAACTTATGGCAATAATATGGGCTATTTCCAGAATACTGCTGTTCCATTGCCTGATCCGTTTTATGTTAAAGCTGATGCAATAGGAAATAATGACGGATCTGATTGGACAAACGCCTTTACAAATTTAAAACAAGCCATAGACCAGTCTGTAACCACACAAAAAATTTATGTAGCTGCTGGGACTTATTATCCTGATGCTGCCGATCGTACTGTTTCATTCTACCTAAAAGATTATGTGGAAATATATGGTGGGTTTGCAGGTGATGAAACTGGTATTGATCAAACAGTAATTGATAACCGTGATCTGAAAAATAATCAAACCATATTGAGTGGAGATATTGATAAAGACGGAACACCCGGCGGAAACAGCTATAATGTATTTGATATTCGCAATGTGGATACCACTGCCATTTTAGATGGTTTTGTAATTACAAGAGGTTACGCTTCGGGAACCAGTCCCGATTTTGAAGACCGGGGTGCAGGTATGTTCTTGTATAAATCCGAACCGCAACTTCGTAATCTGCTAATTACAGATAATACTGCCAAGCAAGGTGGTGGTGCTTATTTTTACACTTCCAGTCCGTCAGTAATCAATTCGAGTTTTATAAATAATTCGGCAACCAGTAATGCGGGTGCATTTTTAGCATATTTCAATGCACTTCCTGAGTTTGTAAATACTTTATTCGCGGTAAATCAAGCAATACCAACATATTCAATTTCCAATGTGTCAAGTTCGGTACCTACTTATGAAAATTGCCTGGTTCATGGCTCAGGTGGTTCAATTAATTGGAATACAGCTTATGGTACTGATAATGGAAACAATTTAGATACCATTGCATATATGGTTAATGTTCCAGAAGGTGATTATAGGCTGCTTGAAATATCACCTGCGATTAGTTCAGGAGATGCGACCTATGGTAATAATATTGGTTATTTCCAGGGAAGCGGCGAAATTATGCCTGCTCCTATTTATGTGAAAGCCGATGCCGCAGGTAGTAATAATGGTTCCGATTGGACAAATGCTTTTACTAATCTAAACGATGCCTTAAATTTAACGGTTCCTTATCAGTCTGTTTATGTGGCTAAAGGAATATATAAACCGCATGCTTCCGATAAAACAATTTCTTTCGACTTAAAGGATAATGTTTCTGTATACGGATCTTTTAATGGTGATGAAGTCAGTATAAATCAAACGATAATTGATTCCCGTGATTTTGAGAATAATATTTCAGTATTAAGCGGTGATCTGAATGGCGACGATGATGGTTTTACTAATAATTCTGAAAATACATATCACGTAGTAAAGGCTGCAAATTTAGGGGCGTTAAGTTTGTTGGATGGTTTTGAGATTCGTCAGGGATATGCCGGCTCTAACTCTGTAACACGTAGTGGTGGTGGTGTTAATTGCGAAGATTCTTATACTATTTTTAAAAACCTGAAAATTATAAATAATGTAGCAAATAGTCGTGCAGGCGGTTTTTATATAGATG
>Ga0070728_10005257_pt1 | contig 12918 bp, 10 predicted proteins | sample tdDd471_FD_66723 | JGI IMG/M metagenome (GOLD analysis project Ga0070728, IMG submission 66723) | Marine sediment microbial communities from the Atlantic coast under amendment with organic carbon and nitrate - tdDd47.1 | ecosystem: Environmental > Aquatic > Marine > Coastal > Sediment | place...
GCCGGCGTGGGTCGGGCGGACCACGGCGGCCCGGGTCTCGCGCCAGCGCGCGATGAGGGCGGCGACGGTCTCGGCGCGCACGCGGGGGTGGTCGACGAGCGAGACGACGGCGGCGTCCCATCGGTCGTCGAGGCCGAGCGCGAGCGACGAGCGCATGCCGTCTTCGGGGCGCGGGTTGTCGACACGCTCGGCGTCCCCGATGGCGGCGGCGATGGTCTCCGCGTGCGGAGGGCCGACGACGACCACCACCTCGTCGCACCCGCCCTCGCGCAGCGTGCGGATCGCGCGCGCGACCAGCGGCTCGCCGTCGAGCTCGACCAGGGCCTTGATCGTGCGGGCGCGGCGGCTCGCGCCGGCCGCGAGCACGACGCCGCCGAGGGTCACGACGCGGCGAGGCGCTCGACGGCGCGGCGGGTGAGCACGCGCGTCAGGTGCCGGCGGTACTGCGGGTCGTACGGGACGTTCGCGAGCGGCTTGCACTTCGTGTACGCGGCGTCCGCGACGAGCGAGGCGACCTCGGAGAGCTTCTTGCCGACCACCGCGTCCGGGAGCTTGATCTCGCGCGGCTTGGCGCCGAGCACGCCCGCCACCGCGCGCGCGGCGCCGATGGTGCCGTCGTCGTTCAGATCGAAGCGCAGCGCGACGCTGACGAGCGGGAAGTCGATCGAGGCGCGCGGGCGCCACTTCACGTACGCGCACGCCCGGTCGCCCTCGGGCAGCGGGATGCGGACCTCGGTCGCGAGCTCGCCGGGCTGACGGCCGGTGTGCCCCGTGCCGTCGGCCGAGAAGTAGCTCTTCAGCTCGACCTCGCGCGCGCCCTCGGGGCCGACGAGCTCCATCGTCGCGTCCAGCGAGATGAGCACCGGCACCGTGTCGCTGCTCAGCGCAGCGACGCAGTTGCGGCCCTTGGGCACGACGTGACAGACGTCGCCCTCGGACTTGATGCAGCCGCCGATCGCGCTGCGCCACAGCTCGGTCTGGTTCACGTAGCGGCAGCGCGTGTCGAGGTGGATGTTCCCGCCGAGCGTCGCCATGTTGCGGTGCTGCGGCCCGGCCACGAGCCCGGCCGCGTCGGCGAGCGACGGAAAGTGCTCGCGCACCCGCGGGTCGGTCGCGATGTCGGCCAGCGTCATGGTGCAGCCGATCCGCATCACGCCGTCGGCGATCGTGATCGTGCGCAGCGCCTCGAGCGCGTGCAGGCTGACCAGCCGCGTCGGCCGCTCGAGGTGGTGCTTGAGGTTCGGGAGCAGATCGGTCCCGCCGGCGACGATGCGCGCGCCGTCTTCGGACAGCAGGCGCACGGCGTCGTCCACCGTCTCGGGCGCGTCGATCGCGAAGCGAGGCATCCTGAGCATCGGCTTACTTCCCCACCGCGAGCTGCGGCTTGTCGAGCTCTTCGGCGTTGCGGCGGCGCTGGGCCTCGATCGCCGCGAGCACGCGCTCGGGCGTGAAGGGCAGCTCGTCGAGCCGCACGCCGACCGCGTCGTAGATCGCGTTGGCGATCGCCGGGATGGACGAATGCAAGGGGCCTTCGCCCGCCTCCTTCGCGCCGTACGGCCCGCGGTCGTCCGGCGCCTCGACGATGAGCGCCTCGATCTCGGGCGTGTCGAGCGACGTCGGGATCCGGTAGTCGAGCAGGCTCGGCCCGATGTGCACGCCCTGGTGCGCCGGATCCACGTCGTGCACCTCGAGCACCGCCTCGGCCGCGCCCATGTAGGTCGAGCCCTCCATCTGGCCCTCGACCAGGCCCCGGCTGATCGCCTTGCCGCAGTCGTGCGCACACCAGATCTTGAGCACGCGGACCTCGCCGGTCTCCTCGTCGACCTTCACCTCGGCGACGTGCGCGGTCATCGAGTACGCGGGCGACGCGCCGATCGTCCCGCCGCGGTAGTCGCCGTGCCGGTCGGTCGGGGTCTTGTAGTTGCCCACCGCCGCGAGCAGCCCGTGGTCGGTCTCGGCCCACTCGAACGCGGTCGCGATGTCCACGCTCTGCTCCGGATCCTCGCGGTCGATCGCCATGCGGTCGGCGAGGACCACGCGGTTGCGCGGGACGTCCCAGCGCTTGGCGACGCTCTTGGTCACCATGCGCCGCAGCTCCTGCGCCGCCTGCAGGGTCGCGTTGCCGACCATCAGCGTGATGCGCGAGCTGTACGCGCCCAGGTCGACCGGGCACAGGTCCGTGTCCGCGCTGAGCACGCGGATGTCCTCCTGCGGTAGGCCGAGCTCCTCGCCGACGATGACCGCGACCATCGTGTCGCTGCCCTGGCCGATGTCGCTCGCGCCGCTGAAGATCCGCGCGCGGCCGCTGCGATCGAGCGTCACCTGGATCGCGCTCTGCGGCATCTCGTTGGGATAGATCGGGTAGTTCGTCCCGGAGATGTACGTGCTGCCGGCGACCCCGAGGCCGTGCCCCTTGGGCAGCTTGCCGCGGCGCTCCTTCCAGCGCGACGCGCGCTCGACCTCGTCGAGGCAGGTCAGAAAGCCCGTGCTGCCGATCGACATCTCGTTGATCGTCTTCTCGCCGGGCTTGATCGCGTTCACGCGCCGCAGCTCGATCGGGTCGACGCCGAGCCGCTCGGCCGCCTTGTCGAGCTGGATCTCCATCGCGAAGCGCGGCTGCACGCTGCCGTGGCCGCGCTTGGGGCCGCACGCCGGCTTGTTGGTGTACGCGCGCCGGCTGTGGAAGCGGTACGTCCCGAACGCGTACGGCGCGGTGAGCAGCTGGCCCGAGTAGTAGGTCGTGACGAGGCCGAAGCTCGAGTACGCGCCGCCGTCGAGGATCGTCTCGGACGCCACGCCGGTGATCGTCCCGTCCTTGGCGAACCCGGTGCGGTACTTCATCCGCATCGGGTGCCGCCCGCGGTGGCTGTAGAAGACCTCCTCGCGGGTGTACAGGAGCTTGACCGGCTTGCCGGTGATCATCGCGAGCTTCGCGACGCAGAACTCGAGGTCGAACGGCTCGGACTTGCCCCCGAACGCGCCGCCGAGCGGCGGCTGGATGACGCGGATCCGGCGGGCGGGGATCTCGAGCACCCGCGCGAGCTCGCGGTGCAGGTAGTGCGGCACCTGCGTCGCGCTCCAGACCGTGAGCATCCCGTCGGGGTCGATCTTGGCGAGCGCGCAGTGCGGCTCGATCGCCGCGTGCGTGGTGCCCTCGAAGAAGTACTCGCCCTCGACCACGACCTCGGACGCGTCGAGCGCCTCGTCCACGTCGCCGAACTCGAGCAGGACCTTCTTACTGAGGTTGCCCTTCTTCGAGTACGGGTTGATGTGCACGTCCGACGCGAGCGACTTCGCCGGGTCGAAGTGCGCCTCGAGCGGCTCGTACTCGACCTTCATCCGGCGGATCGCCTCGTTGGCGGTGTCCTCGTCGATCGCGGCGAGGCACGCGACGCCGTCGCCGACGAACAGGGCCTTGTCGAGGCACAGCGCGTTCTCGTCGCGGGTCCACGGGATGATCCCGTAGGGCAGCGGCAGGTCGGAGCCCGTGATCACCGCCTCGACGCCGTCGAGCGCGAGCGCCTCGGACGCGTCGATCGACAGGATGTTCGCGTGGGCGTGCGGGCTGCGGAGGATCTTCGCGTGGAGCATCCCGGGCAGCTCGAGGTCGTCGGTGTACTTCGCGAGGCCGCGCATGCGGTCCATCGCGCCGACCTTCCGGTGCCAGCCGCCGACGTGGTCCTTCTTGGTCTCGTCGGTCATTCGGCCGCCTCCCCGTGCATTCGCTCGCTCGCGTCGACGATGGCGTCGAGGATCTTGGTGTACCCGGTGCAGCGGCAGAGGTTGCCGGCGATCGCGTGCGCCGCCTCCGCGTGGGTGACCGCCCGGTCGGCGTCGCGCAGGAGCCTCTCCGCGCTCATCAGGACGCCGGGCGTGCAGAAGCCGCACTGCGCGGCGTCGTAGCGGTCCATCGCGTCCTGCAGCGGGTGCGCGGTGCGGCCGGCGAGGCCCTCGACGGTGCGCACGTCGCGGCCCTGCGCCTGGATGGCCAGCGTGAGGCACGACAGGACGGGCTCACCGTCGATCTGCACGGTGCACGCCCCGCAGTCGCCCTTGTCGCACCCCTGCTTGCTGCCGGTGAGGCGCAGGCGATAGCGCAGGACCTCGAGCAGCGTGTGGTGCGGCGGCGCCGCCACCTGCTCGTCGCGCCCGTTGACGCGCAGGGAGAGGAGGATGCTGGGGGTCGGTTCGTTCATATGGCGTGGGCCGGACAGTCTAGTAGGCTCGAAGACGTGAGCGAGTGGAACGCAGCGCGGAATCTCACCCGACCCAAGGTTCACGACGAGACCCTGCGTGACGGATTGCAAAACCCGTCCGCCCTCGATCCCACCGTCGATCAGAAGATCGAGATCGTCCAGCTGATGGACGAGATCGGGGTCGCCTCGGTGAACATCGGGCTGCCCGCCGCGGGGCCTCGGGCCTACGCCGACTGTATCGCGATCGCCAAGGCGATGGCGGCCCGGGGGATGAAGATCACCGCCGCCGGGGCGGCGCGCACGCTGGTCGGGGACATCGGGCCGATGGCCGACGTGACCCAGCAGACGGGGGTCGTGATGGAGGTCATGACCTTCATCGGCAGCTCGCCGATCCGACAGTACGTCGAGGGCTGGGACATCGAGTTCATCCGGAACAAGTCGGTCGAGGCGATCGCGTTCGGGGTGAAGGAGGGCCTGCCCGTGACTTACGTCACGGAGGACACCACGCGGACGCCGCCGGCGGTGCTGCGCGAGCTGTTCGTGGCCGCGATCGACGCCGGCGCGACGCGCCTGTGCCTGTGCGACACCGTCGGGCACGCGACGCCCGACGGGGCGTTCAACCTCGTGAAGTGGACGCGCGACCTCACCCGCGGGATGGGCGTGGACGTGGGCATCGACTGGCACGGCCACGACGACCGCGGCTTCGCGCTCGCCAACGCGATGGCGGCGATGGAGGCCGGCGCGGACCGGCTGCACGGATGCGTGCTCGGCGTCGGCGAGCGGGTCGGCAACACCGCGCTCGAGTACCTGCTCCGCAACCTCGAGCGCGACCCGCGCTTCGAAGGCGGCTGGAACACGGCGCGGCTCGCCGAGCTCTGCGACACCGTGTGGAAGACGACGCACTTCCCGCCGCGGCCCGACCACGTCTACGTGGACGCGCGGCCCGAGTCGCAGCGCCCGCCGGCTCAGGCCGCCGCCGAGGCGTAGCGCGCGCCGAGCTCGGCGCAGAGCGCCTCGAGCGCGACCTGATCGACCTCGGTGAACGCGGCGGGGTCGTCGCTGTCGACGTCGAGCACCGCGAGCAGCCGGCCGTCGGGGGTGCGCACCGGCACGACGATCTCGCTCTGCGTCGAGGTCGCGCACGCGATGTGTCCCTCGAACGCGTTCACGTCGTCGACGCGCTGCGTCCGCCCGGTGCGCGCGGCCGCCCCGCAGACGCCGCGGTCGAAGTCGATGCGCAGGCAGCCGTGGCCGCCCTGGTACGGACCGATCACGAGCGTCCGCTCGCCGACCGCCCGATAGAAGCCGGTCCAGTGGAAGTGGTCGAACGCGTGGTGCAGCTCGCACGCGACGGTCGCCATCGCGGCGACCCAGTCGTCCTCGCCCTCGAGCAGGGAGTGAATCGCCTCCTGGACGCGGCGATAGGTGTCTTCGCGCTCGGTCATGACGATGGAATACCGCGGCGGCACGGCCGGTGGTAGACCACGTAGCGGCAAGCTTGGGGACGCGCCGGTCTGCAAACCACGGCGGCGTTGGTTTGCACAGAGGTGCGTCCCCAAGTTTGCAGTCAGGGGGAGAGGTCGAGGTTGCGGGAGACGGTCTCGCCCGCGGGGACGCGGACCGTGCGGTTCAACATCGGGCCCTCGCCCTGGGGCTGCAGGCGGAGGCGGACCACGCCGGCGGGGACGGGCCGGCGGTACACGGGGGTGTTGCCGACTTCTTCGCCGTTGATCCACACGCGCGCCCACGGGCGGGTGATCAGCGTGAGAGTGCCCCGCCCCGCGGGGGGCGGCTCGCGCCGGCGGGCGCGGCGCGTGGGAGCGGGATCGGCGACCGGCTCGGGCTCGGCGACCGGCTCGGGCTCGGCGACCGGCTCGGGCTCGGCGACCGGCTCGGCGACCGGCTCGGGCTCGACGGCGGCGATCGGCGTCAACGCATAGTGCAGCTCGACACGATCGCCGTGCGCTTCGAACTCAGCCTCGAACGGCGCGTGGCCCTCGAGCGTGAGCGCGAGCTGGTGCGGGCCCTCGCGAACCGCCTCGAGCAGGAGCGGCGTCGTTCCGTCGAGCGGCTCGCCGTCGAGCGTGGCGCGCGCGCCGCCCGGCGAGGAGTCGATGCGCACCTGGCTCTGCGTGGGGACGGCGAGCCACCACGCGCCGGCCCCGAACCCCGCCGCCACGACGAGCAGCGCGAGCAGCGCCCAGACCAGGCCGCGGCCGCGCGACCGCGGCGGCGCCTCGGGCGCCTGCGACGCGGACATCGTCCGCGTCTTGGGCCGCATCTCGCTGCGGCTCGGATCGGACAGCTCGTCGACGTCGATCTCGACCGACGGCGGCGGCGGCACGCTCCCGTACAGCGTGCTCTCCTTCTGCGCGATCTCCGGCGCGAACCAGTCGCGCATCGTCGACGCGAGCTCGGTGCTCCCCCCGGGCAGCTCGCTCGTGGCGAGGAACCGGTCCAGATCGCGGCCCATCTCGGCCGCCGTCGCGTAGCGGTCCTCGACCTCGTGGGCGAGCGCCCGGTCGATGATCTCCTCGAGCGCCTCCGGGAAGTCCGGGTCGAGGTCCCGCGGCGACACGCGATAGCCGGTGTGGATCCGGTGCAGGGTCTGCGCGTCGCTCGACCCCTTGAACAGGCGGCGCCCGACCGTGATCTCCCACAGCACGACGCCGAGCGCGAACACGTCCGAGCGGCGGTCGAGCGTCGCCCCGCGCAGCTGCTCGGGCGACGCGTAGGCGAGCTTGCCCTTCACCACCCCGGTCTCCGTGTCGGTGATGCGGCCGGCCGCCTTCGCGACGCCGAAGTCCATCACCTTCACCTGCCCGTCGTAGGTGACGAAGACGTTGTGCGGCGACACGTCGCGGTGCACCAGCTCCATCGGCTGGCCCTGCGCGTCGGTGGCCTCGTGCGCGTGGTGCAGCCCGTCCGCGGCCCGCGCGACGATGTACGCGGCGAGCCCACGCGCGACGTGGCCGGCCTGCTTCACGGCGCGGCTGGCCACCGCGGTCAGCGGCTCGCCGTGCAGGTACTCCATCGCGAGGAAGTACCGGCCGCCCGCCTCGCCGAGGTCGAACACGTGCGCGACGTTCGGGTGCTGGATCGCCGCGGCGATCCGGGCCTCGTCGAGGAACATGTCGACGAACGCGCGGTTCTTCGCGAGCTGGTCGTGCACGCGCTTGATCGCGAACCACTTCTGGAACCCCGCCGGACCGCGGGCGCGGGCGAGGTAGACGTTCGCCATCCCGCCGTGCCCGATCTCGTAGACCAGCTCGTATCGCCCGAGGGACCGCTCCTGCTCGTCGACCCGCGAGGGCTCGAAGGCCGCGCTCCCGTCCAGCGGCGCGTGTCCTTCTTGCAGCGGTAGTGTCTTCTCGACGGCCACGGCGACTCGGTCGGTTACATCCGCACGATCACGGGGGGTTGTAGATCGTACTCGCGCTGGACGCCCACCGTCGGGATCAACACCGCCGCGGCCACCCCACCGGCCACCAGCACGCCGATCACGATCCAGAACCAGGCCTCCTCGACGACCGACCCGCCCCCGTCGTCGCTTGCCGCGTCGTCGAGCGGCGCCGTCGCCCCGGCCGCCGCGACGGTCACCGCGGGCAGGCCGCCCGCGATCGGCGTCTCGGAGCGAGCGAGCACCCCTCCGTGCGGGGTCAGCGCCTCGACCACCACGCGCAGCCGCGCGCCGCCGCTCCACGCGCTCGCGGGGATCTCGACGTCGCCCTCGAGCTGCTCGACCCGGGTGATCCACGCCTCGCCGTCGTCGGGGACCGCGCGCACCCTCAGCGCCGCCGCCGCGTGCGCGGGCACGTTGCGCACCGCGACGCGCAACCGCACCGCCTCGCCCGCGGTGGGCTCGGCGTCCGGCTCGACGTGCACGGCCACCGGCTCGGTCGACCCGCGCACCTCGTCGAACACCTCGCGCAGCGCCGGGCTCAGCTCGCTGGGCGCCTCGAGCTCCGGGTCGAGCGCGAGCGCGACCGAGAAGTCCCGCCGGGCGAGCGGCTCGTCGCCCATCGTCGCGTGCAGCACGCCCAGGTACACGTGGGCCGTGATCAGCGTCCGCGGCTGTTCGACCGCGCTGCGGCGCACCGCGTCGAGCGCCTCGACCGCCTGCTCGAGGCGACCCTCGCGATAGTGCGCGAGCGCGTCGTCCAGCGACTGCGCCGACGCCAGCGAGGGGACGATCGTGAGCAGCGTACAGTAGAGGGCGAAGCGCATTCGACGTCCGAGCGATCGGTAGCAGCCCGCCCCGATGGGAGCAAAGCGACGTGCGAGATCGGAGCGCTGCGTCACGGCTCGCACGCGCGGTCGAAGCGGAGCCCGAAGACGACCCCCCGATCGGGGTCGGCGACCCCGCTCTGAGAGATGGATCCGAAAACCGCGTTGACCGTCCCGTCGTGCTCCCAGACGTCGCCGTCGAGCGCGAGGATCTCCCGTTCGGGGACCTCGGACGACAGCAGCCACGCGGGCCCGGCGGGGGCGAGGTCGGCGCCCACGATCCGCGCGCGGAGCTCGTTGTTCACCACGTACGAGACGACCGCGCCGCCGCCGTCGATGGCCTCGACCACCACCCGCGTGACGGGGCCCTCCGCCTCGAGCGCCGCGTCGGGGGGATCGCCCGGCGTGAACCCACAGCTGTCGTCGCACGCGAGGCGGCGGAGCCACACCTGCGCCTCGTTGCCGTACGCGAGCAGGTACCCGCCGTCGGACTCCAGGGTGAGGCTCGCGTCCGAGCCGCCGAGCGTGCGATCGACGACCGTCGGCGCGAAGCCGACGTCCGATCGCCAGAAGTAGAGCCGCGCCGCGTCGCTGACCACGGCCCACGGGCCGTCGGAGCCGGAGATCGCGACCACGTCGGTGTTGCCGATCGCTGGGGCGGTCCGCACCGGCGTCGCCGCGGCCGCGAGGGTCAGCGAGCTGAGCGACGCCCCGACGGGCCCGTCGTACGCCCCGCGCCACCCGATCCGCGCCTCGCCGCCCGCAGGAGCGCGGTTGGCGAACGTCGGGCCGGCGGGGAAGTCGCCCATCGTTTCGAAGCGCTCCGAGAAGCCGCCCGCGAAGAGCCTCCCCGCCACGATGTCGATCGGGCCCCCGTCGACCTGCGCGATGCACCCGAGGGTGACGTCGTCGCCCGTGCCCACGCTCGCGCAGTGCAGCGGGGTGTCCACGGTCAGCCCGCCCACCGCGTCGAAGCCGGGCTCCTCGGCTTCGGTCGACAGCAGCTCGTAGCGACGCAGCTCGATCGCCTTCACCACGACGACCGGCGGCCCCCGGAGCTCGGAGTACAGGACCGCCAGGGACGTCTCGGACAAGCCGGCCGCGGTGACCCCCTCGACCGCGAGCACCCGCCCGATCCCCCCGGGAGGGTGGAAGTTGGCGGCGGCGAGGCGGGTCGGCTCGCACCGCTCGCAGGCGCCCCCGATGCACCGGCCGATGCCCTGCGGACCGCAGTCGACGTCGTCGACGCACTCGGGGCCCGCGTCGCGCGGACCCGCGTCGCCCGGGCCGGCGTCCTCGCGCGCGCCCCCGTCCTCGCCGGGACCCGCGTCCATCGCGCCGGCGTCGTCCGGCGTCCCGGGCTCGCACACGCCCGCCGCGCAGCGCTCGCCCATCGGGCACCCATCACCGCTCGCCGGCTCGACGACGATCCGCACCTCGTCGGGCCCGCCGTCGACCGCGACGCAGCCGTAGCCGATAATCGCGCAGGTCGCGTCGCGCACGGTCACCGAGACGGTGTAGCGATCCGAGGACACGCGACCGATCGCCGGGGCGTCGGCGCCCTCGGTCCACGTGCGCCGGATCCGCTCCTCACCGACCGGCGCGTCGACGGCCCCGCACCGCTCGCCGTCGCGCACCACCAGCTCGTAGCTCGCCGGGTCGCTCACCGCGCCGGCGGGCAGCGCCACGACCACGTCGACGCGCGAGGGATCGCAAGCGGACAACAGCGCGACGGCGGCGAGCAACGGAGGGATCGCGCGCACGCGCTTGCTCTAGCACCCCGGCCGTAGGGACGCCCCTTACACGCCAGGGAGCGAATCTTTCAGCGGGCCATCGGGTCGATCAGGTCCATCAGGCCGTCGAGCTGCTCGGTCGACACGTCGAGCTCGACCTCGACCCAGGCGCCCTCGCCGGAGATCGCGGCGGCGCGCAGCGCCTCGCCGAGGCCGCCGCCGCCCGCCTCGGTCTGCTGCGCCTCGCCGAGCTCGGCGCGCAGCTCGGCCGCGCGCTCGACGCTGGGCGCCTCCGCGATCCCGGTGACGTGCAGCTGCTGGCCGCGCAGCTCCGCGCCGACGCCGGCGTAGCCGGCCTCGGTGATCAGCCGGTCGAGCGGGTCGGCGCGCCGGTCGCGCAGCGCGCGGAACACCACCCACATTGGCCGGCCCGCGATCCCCGGGCGCTCGAGCAGCGCCTGCATCTCGTCGGGCAGCGCGGTCGCCGCCTGCTGACCCGCCGCGACCCGGAGCACCGGGTTGAGCTGCTCCGGGAAGGTCACGACGACGGTGTCCGGCGCGGTCTGGCAGAGGACCATGTCGTCGTCGACGTACCAGGCGCGGAAGCCGAGGCGATCGACGGGGGTCGGCGGACGCCCGCCCTCGCCGAGCTGCTCCACGAGCGAGTCGACGACGCCCTCGAGCCGCGGGCCGCGCCCGATGACCACGACCTGCGGGCGCTCTCCGTACATGCCGAGGCGGACGGTGTCGGTGTGCTCGAGCAGGACGCGGCCCGTGATGTTGCTCGGCCCGTCGCCGTCCATCGCCATGCGGATCAGCCCGTAGATGGGCCCGCCGCGCAGCGCGGCGAGGTCCAGGCCGATCACCGTGCGCACGCCCGCGGGCAACGCGGTCACGCGCTCGAAGGGCGTGTCCGGCTCGGGCGGCGGAGCCTCGACCGCCGGCTCGGGCTCGACGGGGTCGGGCGTCGCGCCGCCGCAGCCGAGCACGAGCAGGCCGGCGAGCGCGAGCGTCAGGCGGTCCACGCCGAGCCCCTCACCGCCGGCGGGAGCGCCTCGACCCACTCGTCGAGGAACTGCTCGGCGAAGGCCGAGTGCCCGATGCTCCCGCTCGTGGTCAGGCCGACCGCGAGGCCGTCGGTGAACGGCGCGATCGAGAGGCCGCAGCCGCCGTCGCCGGAGACGCTGAAGCTCGGGATCGCGGACGGGAAGGTCGGGATCGTGGGCTGCTCGCCCGCCGGGAAGCGCATCCACGAGAGGTACCCGCGCCCCGAGAGCATGCGGGCCGGCGGGAACCACTCGTCCATCCGATGCCCCGCGATGAGCGCGCGCCGGAGCCGATCGGGCAGCGGGAACGCGAGGATCGCGAGCAGCGTCCGCGTGAGCAGGCCGCCGCCCGACGACTCGCGCGCCAGGAACTCGGGCAGCCGCGCCCGCAGCGCGTCGGCGGTCTCGAGCTCGCCGGCCTCGCGTCGCAGCGAGATCACGCCGTAGAGCGGGCGCCGGCGCCAGCGCGCCGCCTCGACGGGGCGGCCGGGCGCGACCGGCACGTGGAAGGGCACCGAGCGCGACCCGCCGTCGCCGAGGTGGCGATCGAGCACCGTCCCGAACGCGTGCAGCGCCTGGGCGAACCGCGGCGTGGGCGACGCGATCACGCGCGACGCGAAGCCGACCGGCGGCGGCTCGACGCCGGGCACGCCGGCGAACGGATCGGGCGCGAGGTGCGCCGGCCCGAGCGCGCTCGGGCGCAGCACCTCCGACGCGATGCGGGCGTGCGCGTATCCGTCGATCGCGCAGTGGCAGGTCGAGACGACCTCGTAGGGGGCGCTGTCGGCCACGCCCATCCAGGGGCCGCCGCCGCGCGTCCACGCCGCGCGGTGGAACGAGCGGGCCCAGGTCTGCGAGACCGGCTCGACGGACACGGCCGCCGGCGCGGGCGTCGGCGAGGACGCCTTCGGATCGACGACCGCGAGCCCGCCGTCACCCTCGAGCGCCCGCGTCAGCGCCGCGGCCAGCGTCGCCTCCACGCCGGGGTCGTCCGGCGCGACCTCCGCGACGAAGCAAGCCCCGTTGGCGACGAACGCGATCGGCACCCGCCCGTCGGCCGCCGCGATCACCTCGTCCTCGAGCCACCCGCCGCGGCGGCGCAGGACCTTGCGCAGGCGCTGGCCCGGCGCGGTGTGATCATGGCGCGTGAGCGTCCGCGCCGTCGCGACGGCGCGGCGCGCGGCGAGCGCGATCCGGCCGGCGCGATCGGCCGGCGGGCGCGGGCCGTGCGTCGCCATGAACGTGTCGGCGACCGGGCTGCTCTCGGCGCGCAGCGCGGTGGTGAACGCCTCGACCGCTTCGTCCGGATCGAAGGCCCCGCCGCGCCGCGCCTCGGCGGCCGCGAGGCTCGCGACGAAGGCGCGCCAGGCGGGGGAGCCCCAATCGATCTCGGCGATCTCGTCGAACAGCGCCTTCAGCTCGTCCGCGGATCGGCCGCGCGATGCCCCCATGCGTCCTTGGGTAACAGCGAGGCCCCGGACGCACAAGAGATCGGGCGGTTAAGTGGGGTAAAGCTGCGGCGCTCGGAGCGGGGACGGGCACGGGCACGGGCACGGGCACGGGGTAGCAGGCGCTGACGCGCCTGCTACGGGCCGACGTCGATCCAGGTGTCGTCGCCCTCGACCATCGCGCCGAGCCACTCGCCGAGGGTCACGCCGCCGCTGCTGCTCGAGCCGAGGCTCTCGTACGTGAACGTGTGGCGCTCGCCCGGGACGA
>Ga0070728_10005258_pt1 | contig 12910 bp, 8 predicted proteins | sample tdDd471_FD_66723 | JGI IMG/M metagenome (GOLD analysis project Ga0070728, IMG submission 66723) | Marine sediment microbial communities from the Atlantic coast under amendment with organic carbon and nitrate - tdDd47.1 | ecosystem: Environmental > Aquatic > Marine > Coastal > Sediment | place...
TAGGTAAGCCTGAAGATACTAATAACACTTTGTTGTTTTCCCCCAATATTATCAAAGTCGTTAACAAATATTGTAAAGATCTTGGTCAACGCATGACTGGTAGTTCGGCACAAGATAATGAGAAAAACATGGGAACACTCATCCTTGATGCTCCAATAAGCTACATACTCGCTGGCAGCTACTACCTGACGCCACAGAACCTACCGTCATACATCAATCGCTTCCGCGTAATTCATTCTATCTATTATTCTGACATTAGCGATAGCTACATTGAACTCCACGATTTGATACGAAAGAATATCTGATTTGCTATTAAACTTGCCAGGATCAAGTAGTTGACTCTGGCAAGTTGAGCCTTGATCAGGTCTTCGAATTTTTGTTGAATGTGCCGTAAGCCTTGTTTGGTAATTCTTCGTCCTCTGGCAATTCTTCACCCTCCTGGACAGACAGATCATCAACTCGCAATTTGATAGTGAACCCATATTCTTTCATGAAAAATCTGGCAACGGTCAATATCGTGTTCAACTGACTGTCCAAGTGCTTGCTTTTTTCTTTTTTGGTGAGCCACGAAGAATCTTTTCCAATTGCAGTCGCGAAACTATTTCGATTGCCAGCCAAACTGATTTGTAGATATATCAAGGCGATACCAATCTCATTAAAAGGTAGCGGACCGCTTAAAGTAACTGGCAGTGCGTCGTTCTCACCTGTTGGTATAAGATGGAAAAATGGCTCGTATTTTAAGACATCGAACAGACGAATCGCTCTGGAAAGCTTGATGTTTCCGAATCGATCCCGAATATCCTGGGAAAGACTACTGGACTTTACACCAAGAGGTTCATAAATATCCCGATGAGACCATTCTTGAATCTTCCGCCGATGGACACAAGTATATATCAGATCCCCGAGATCCTTGAGTTCCACTGGTGCTATGCGGCGGCCACGTTTTAGAGATTCGTAAGCAGATATCTCCGTCTCAATACCATTGATTGCAGACTTGATATCACCTGTAACGTCGTCGTACTTATGTTCGGGAACATTACTTTCGCGCATTATTTTTTCAAGTTTACGCAACTCTTTCCGTAATTTGTCCAATTCTTTTTCAAAACGTTCTTTGCTTGCCTGTTTAAATATCATGATCGGCTCCTATCGTTTTTTTTCTAATTCATTCAGCTTGAGAGATTCTATCGAGAAGTGGATGATGAGTGACGACAGCGACACCGAGTAGACGCAAGGATGGTGGAGTTAGTCGAGTAAAGGTAAAGCGCATTGTGTATCAATAAATGTTTGTTATTTATCATTCCCATGACCCTTAGATAATGTTTTATATTCGACACCAACATAGCAGTTAAAACGTGATTGTCAAGGATTGTATACTTTTTTTCCAACATTTTTTTCTTTCACAATGACTAATTCTCAAACTCTAACAACCATCCCGTTAATCGGTAGACGTGAAAAATACATTACATAAATCACCTCATTACAAATATAGTATAACATTATTGCTTTGAAAACTACTATTATTTCTTATTTTTCTAGAAAAATTCCGGGTAGGCACAGGATATTTGCTTTCACGATTCTTGCGAATTGACACTGTCGCTGATAACGCGACGATGGAGAATGTTCATTCATCCACGGGTTAGCTCATAACATTTTATCGATAATCAAATAAACGCTTGACAAAGATATGTTATTTAATTATCCTATTTTGGTGATATTAACAACGTTGTTAATTTAACAAACATCACCCAGAAAAGTCAGGAGAGACAAAAATGAGTAGAATTAATTCAAGTGTGCAGAAAGATTCAGATTGTTCAAGCTCTGTAACCTGTAACAATGAAGATCCCGGTTCTCGAGAGCCTGGAAATCTTTTTCGAATCACGCGAAATATCGTAGGTCCGATTGGACCTGGCCCATCTTCCTCGCATACGATCGCGCCATATCTGGTGGCAAAGGAGGCTCGTAGTCGTCTGGGAGATACTCCTGATGATATTCTCATACTTGCATATAACTCGTTCGGGCTGGCTGGTGATGGGGATGGCCACGGAACTGTGATGGCTATTCTCGCAGCTCTGTTGGGATTCGATGTGGGTGACCCAATGATTCCCCAGGCAGAAGCATTGGCCAAGAAATTAGGGATCAAAAAAAATGTATTGAAGGTTCTTGATCCTAACTTCGATGAAAATTATTTTGAACTAAAAATCAAACATGGAGACACTAGATTGGAGCTTTCAGCTGTTTCGGTTGGCGGGGGAAATTACCGGATCGTTGCTGAGAACATTACACGTAAAGCTGCGTAAAGTAGAGGAGGACAAATGAAGAATAACATGAAAACGGAAATGACGGTAAAAGAAGCAGCACTGCTTAAATTACAGGAAGATTCTAACCTGACCTACAAGCAGATTGTGAACAAGGCTAAGTTACTCGAGTTGGAGCTACCGGAGATGGCCTATGAGCTGGACCGGGTGGTTGCGAAGCTGGAAGAACGGGATGAATTTTCAGACATCAATCTGAAAGCAGAATTCGATCAGGTACTGAAGATCATGCAAGATTCTGTGAAACATGGGCTTGCAAAAGAGAGTGAACTGAAAACGATGCCTGGAGATTATGCCACAAAGTGTCACAAATCGGAACTTTTCAAAGATCTGGAGGGTGTGGCGTTTGGGGCTGCTTTGGCTGTCGTTTATCACTCGGCGCGCCATGGAACTGTGGCTGCTGCTCCAACATGCGGATCCGCTGGTGTTCTTCCTGGAGTGCTTTACGCATTCAAAGAAGTTAATGGTGTTTCCAGCGCTCGTATTCTGGATGCGCTTAAGGTTGCAGCGATCGGTGGCTTGATTGCATTCAAACGAGGATCTGTTTCAGGGGCCAAGGCTGGCTGTGGAGCGGAAATGGGCATTGCTGCTATCATGGCTGCCATGGCGGCAGCTTGGCTTCTCGAATGCACTCCTGAAGAGATAGGTAATGCCGGTGCCTTTGCTGGAACCATGTTTCCCGGTCTTGAGTGCAGTCCAGAGAAAGGCAGAGTTGAATACCCATGTATCCTCCGGAACGGTTTTGCCACGGGTATTGCAATCAAAGCAGCGAAACTCGCCAAATCTGGAGCCAGTCCGAAGTATTCAATTGAAGATGTTGTTCTGCGGATTTTCGCTACGGGTGCTTGCTTGCCTGTGGAACTCCGTGAAACAGAATCCGGTCTGTGGATGAAGCAGATGGTAGACAAATATCTGAAATGCGCTTAATCTATATTAAATAGGAGATATATTCATGACAGAATTACCATGGATAAAGGAAAACCTTGTTAACTTGCCAGAAATATTCCACCGTCGTGGAATTCCCCAAAATGGTGAGAATAAAGTTATAAGTGATGAGCTGGATCGATTAAAGTCCTTGCAAAGCGAGATCCAATCCATCAGTGAAGAAAGCAATCGACTGGCAAAATTGCCCGATCCTGGAAAAATAAGAAAACAAGGCAAAAAGTTAAAGGCTAGAAAAACAAGCCTTAAACGAGAACTGGATGCCTGCATATCGGAACTTCAACCCATTATTCGGAGTATCCCGAACCGGCTCAATCCTACAGTTCCAGAAGGCAGCGGGGAGAAAGACAATCTTGTTATTCACACCCATGGCGAAAAACCACATTTCGACTTCGACCCTCTTACCCATGATGAACTCGGACTTAAACTCGGAATTTTCGATTTCGCACGTGGAGTCAAAGTGGCCGGAACCCGGTTTGCCGCATTGATCGGCAAGGGGGCTAAACTTGAACGAGCCTTGATGAACTTTTGCCTCGATTATCACACCCAAGAGAAAGGATTTACTGAAGTTTTTGCTCCAACAATTATCAACAGCACGGCACTTTACGGAACTGGCCAGTTGCCAAAGTTCGAGGAAGATCTCTTCAAGATCCAGGGTGAAAATATGTACATGAGCCCAACTGCTGAAGTACCTATAACGAACCTGCATGCTGGTGAAATTCTCAACAAGGAGCTTTTGCCTCTACGATATTGTTCCTATTCTTCCTGCTACAGGTCCGAAGCAGGTTCTGCAGGCAGAGATGTCAAAGGATATCTTCGCCAAAGGCAGTTCCAAAAGGTCGAAATGGTTGTCATTGCTAAACCGGAAGAGTCCTATGCAGAGCATGAAGCTATGACCGCGCAGGCAGAAGGAATTCTGGAAAAACTTGGCTTGCCTTACCGACGAGTTCTGCTGTGTGGAGGAGATACTGGATTTGCAGCTGCAAAATGCTACGATCTTGAGGTTTGGCTACCTGGGCAGAGATGCTACCGAGAGATAAGTTCCTGCTCGAACTGTGAAGATTTCCAGGCGCGTCGGATGAATCTTCGCTATCGTCGAAAAGATGGCATCATCGATTTCGTACATACCTTAAATGGGTCTGGACTAGCGCTTGGACGTCTGTTGATTGCCATTCTTGAAAACCATCAGAATGCCAACGGACAAGTACAGATTCCGCTCGAACTCCAGAAATATTTCGGTTCTGGAAAAATTTAATTAAATCAGGCTTTATCTCATGTAAGTATCATTCTTCCGTAAGTGAATATTTTCTTAATTGACAAACTATATGCAGAGTAGGTGGCGGGAGTTAATGCCCGCCACCTTATTTTAATGGAACATCCTTATGCTTGTTTACTTTTCTTAGTCATAATCTGGTGAAATTTCCACACTGCTACCTTTTGCTACCTTTATTAACTTAACGACCATTTAAAAACAAGGATTCGGCAAGGAACCGATTTGGCTAATGTGAACATCAATGCAGCAGGCGAAGTTGATTATGTCACCGTGTAATTTATAGCTTGGCCATAGCGCTTTTGTATGTTTCTTATAAAGCAGGTGAGAAAATCGGACCTTTCATGCACCACCAAATTTGATTTAGAAATGGACAGTCCGGAGATAAATCTCAGAAATTCCGTGTTATAAGTATAGAAGAAGACAACACAATCTATCTTAATTATATTCCCCGAAACGCAACACACTATTCTTTCGTCCACTATGGATGGAAGGCATTAGTCTGTCCATTTTTTACAAAAGGAGGCAATCTCATGAAACAAAAATTACTGACCAAAGCAATATGAGAGCAGATCCCGGCATTGCAAGAACCAGAAGGCAAGGGTATGGAAGCGGTGGCCCACCTCCGATTATTAAATGCCTATGGTCACCCCGCCATACTATCCACACTTATCATCCTCACATCGGGCAATCCGGTGAAGGTTTGTGTAAAGCCTTGAGATGTTAAGGGTTGGAAGCTCACAAAAGTGATACCACAGTTAATATAATGAAAATATGATGGAGAGCAACACAGTGCAGGCGCGGAAAACACTGCAGTTAGCTGATTGCGGAGTGATATTGCATAGAGCATGCTTATATCCCTGTACAACCTGATCCCGTTAGTACATCTAGCATGTATCGTATACAGGGAGAGCTATGGAGAATTTAGTAGGGGTCCCAGAAACCTAGCACTGGGCTATCTATGCAGGGTGTCAATTTTATTTCTAAATGCCAACAGAGTTTACTTTCGTTGTTGCTGGATCAGAAAATTTTGAGGCTATTTTGGCAGGTAGGTGGTTGTTTGATATGGCGAGATTTTTTTTGTTTTGTGCTCCGCTTTATACTTAATACTGTGAACTGTCAGTAGATACCAGGGTTTGGCAGGAACGCTTGATCGGATTTGTGATGTATTTTGCATTGTAAAAAACGCTGATGCATAACCAGACCTGTTTCAGGTTCCCAACATCCGGCATCATTGCCGGAGCAGGCTCCTGATCTTATAGTTTGGCAATTGAAGAACAAACCATCACACACCGAAACCTCGACAACTTGTCATGTTAATAGGTCAACCGCAAAAACTGACAAAACAAATGAACAGTATTATCACTGCGCAAAACTGCCCGAACTCTGGGTGGGTCACAGTTTTAAAGCCAACAAAGATAGATCCTGCCAGCAGTACCAGCAGCAAAACAATAAATACCGAAACAATTGTACCTAACATTGCAAACACACTGTGTATGGTTTCATTTTAACACTCCTTTCATGTTTGATTGTTTGTATATGTTGTGTTGTAGAAATAGAAAAACCCGGCTCATGTTAAGCCGGGCTTTGTGGAACAAATTACGATTTGTACTATTTTATTATTATGTCTCTTGCGCAACGAAAACCGAGAGATATGGTATTTGTATAGGTATGCTTTCCAACATAATACGACAATCTCATGTATTCAGTTGAAGAATAATGGCTTCCGCCACATACCATTCCCATACCATCCTGACAGCCGGTTCTTGGCGAACCATCGTCGGGTGTTCCCTCCAATGTCTCACTGTAACAGTCCTCAACCCATTCATGGGCATTGCCACTCATATCATACAAACCCCAGTCGTTTGGCAGTTTGGTGCCGACCGGATGTGTCCGCTGTTCTGAATTTCTGGTACCCCAGGCATGATCTTCCAGACAATCTGGTGCATCATTGCAAATGAAGATCTCCATGCGCCCGGCTCGCGCAGCATATTCACGTTCCGTATGAGAAGGCAATCGTGCGCCGATGTAATAACAGAAATCTCTGGCCTCAAACCATGTGACATTTTCAACCGGGCATATGGGGCAGTCTCTATTATGCGATGGTGTATCACCGGTGATTTGTTCGTACTGTTCCTGAGTTACTTCGGTGGTCATCATCTGGAAGTCGTTAATGTGAACAACTATCATGGGGTACTCTTGATCCAGGCATTCATCATCACCCGGTTGACAGCCGACATATGTGCTTCCACCGGGGATGTCCGCCCATGCAATTCCGAGATTCATGCCATCATCCTCTTCTACTTCGGCATCTGCTTCCATGTCACCTTCAATTTCCGATTCAGTGTCCGACTCCACTTCTACATCACCGTCAGAAAAAGTATCATCTTCGTGTAACTCCGCATCCTCTCCCAGCGATTCCGCCATTTCCTTTTCATCATCACCATCCACACCATCCAACTCGGCCTCTGTCTCAATATCAACGTCACCTTGCAGCAAATCTCCGTCCGACTGATCCAGATCGCCATCGCAATTACAAGAACTGAACACAGTTTCTGTGCAACCACCTGCTAGTGCTACTAAGCCCACGAGCATACCCGGTCGAGGCAGTGATTACCACCAATCAGTTTGACACTTTGCTTGATAAAAACAATGAAAGCTGGATGCGGGTAATAGATGACATTGACCTCTCCGAGTTTAATTCTGAAAAAAGCAATACGCAACTGATATATTTTCATGGTCACAGATGCCAGCCAAAAAAATGGGTTTTTACCCAGAATCAGTATGAAGATATATTCTCTACACGTCCACGAATTGTCACTCGTATCAGGCAACTTTTTTCCATGAATCCCGTTCTAATTGTTGGCTATAGCCTGTTTGACCCTGATTTTCACCATATATATAGACAGGTGAGTAAAGAAATGCGTAAATACAATCCTGTAGGTCTTGCGATACTTCTTAAAGAACCTCATGCTGCGGAAAAAACCCACTGGGAAAAACTTGGTCTGAAAATTGTGGTTGCAAAATTAACGAAATCCATGACTTATTCCGACTGGTTTGAAAAATTCTTTGCTATAAACCCTGATCATCCTGATTTTCAGATCACGCCCAGTAAATTCATCGGCGATTCAGAAAACATTGCAGGTTTTCAAAAGCGTCTTTCGTACTTTGGAGATGCTCTTTCTGATAAATATCGTAGAAACTACATCAACAATTTATCTACTTTCGATGAAGCAGAAAAAATGTGGCTAGCAGTTGTTGAACCTGAATTTACCGAAGAAGAATGGAATAATTCAATAACTACCAGAACTGTTGCAAACTGGAAAAAACTTAGAAAACTTCCTTCTGATCGTTTTAAAAAGGACTCAGAAATTTGCAGAATAGTAGATGGACTACTGAAAATAAATCATGATAATCTGAAACCTGTCAGCGACTGGTTGTCTCTGGCACTCAATTTCAGTGCCAAACATTCAAGAAAACATTTACCCCAAATAGCTATGTCTGGCAGGTATAAACACAAGAAAGTGGAACTTTCCGAAAATGACCAGAGTGGCTCTGAAAGCATTTTATATACCATTCTAGATCTTTTATCATGGGTAACCAGAGAACGGGCTATCAACAAAAACATAAACGAAAATATAGATTATGAAGAATTATTCAGAGGATATTTCTTGGTAGCAAAGGACGAGGACTTTTCAGATCTCAGGGATATTATCTTAGATGATATTAGAAAGGCTGGTTTTGAAGATAAAATGCCTGATGCAGTCGTGCATGATGACAGATATCTTCAATTCATGAAAAAAGGTTATGAGGCATATTTGAATGACGAAATCCCTGAGTACAAAGAATATTATGAAGAAGCATTGACTCTCGCAAAACAACAGAGTGATTCCTTCAGAGAATGGCTTGCACTTAGAGGAGCACGTGGCTATGTGAAATTTGGTGAGGAAAGTTATAGTTCGAGAGATGAAAAATCTGATATAGAAATAAGAACATTATTTAAGGAAATACAAAACAGGAAAACTGTAAAACGATGGCTGAAAAACGCTGAAAAAAAACGGCTGGAACTATGGAAGATGACAGCCGAGGAATATGAGCGAGAAAAAAACGAGAGGCAGTTTGGTGACAGAACAAGAGTTTTTGGTGCTACAGTACGAAATTACTGGAAACTTTTCAGAGAACTGGAACTGAACTTTTCCCATCCAAACCAGCAGAAAGAATTCATACAGCCACTTTTAAAAGCCAATGCCTTTGATCCTATGGAAGAGCTTGAATATAGACTGACATTAGAGAAAAAAGATATATCAAATTTCCTGCAAAAATTTGTTTCCAGACTAGAACCATATGATCTCGATAAACGAACGAAGCAGGATAATAAACTGGTGAACCTTGTACTTGATACCCCGGAAAAAAACAAAAGATGGCTCTGGACTTCTATTGAAGCAGTTTCCGGACTGGATTATCTTATCGAGAGAAAAGACCTTAAGCCAATCCTTGAACTCTTGCAAAAAGCAAAAGATGTATTCAAAGATGATCGCTATCTTGCCTTCAGATTACCCAATGCATGGCAATCGTACTCTCATCTGGAAGATTACGAGACTTTCTTTCCCAAATGGGAGGAATATTGTAATAAACTCAAGCCTGAAACAATGGAAGCAGAACGTTTTTGCAGTGCATTCTTATATATTCCCTGGCAGAATTGGATAAATGAAGATAAGTCCCGGGCAGACAGATTGCTCAAGTTTGTTCTAAAAGTTGACAAAGATTTAAACGTAAGTGATTTGACCAAAGGGCATAGGGGTGAACAGGGGATAATATCCGCCCTTGATGATATTACAAGAACAGCCGAGGAATCATCACTGGCTCCTGAACTCATAAAACAAGTCCATGAATTTATCGATGATGTATTCTCTCTAAAGCCTGATATGAGCAACTGGCAATCCTATTATTCTGCATATAGAATTAAACTGGATACTGAATCTGAAGATACGCTGCCAGAAATCTATGATAGCATTCTCACATCTTTGAAAAAACTATTTGAGGAAAATAACCAGACCGGAGATCACAATCCATACTTTCAATATGAGTTTTCATCTGCAATGGCCACTGAGGGGTTGCAAGCAATTTACGTAAATGAAAATCTAAGAGAACCATTAGAAGAAAAAGTAAAAGAAATTGTTGATTTTACATGGGAACGACTGCTTGAAAACAATGAGAAAATTCTACAGCATTTCGAGTTGAATTCACATCTGGCATATTCCTTCCTAAACCTTTGCGTTGAAATAATTAAAACAGAATCTACCTCTCCAAGGGCTGAATCCGCCAGAATTTGGCTACTAAAACTTATAGATAGTAATTCACAAATAATCCCGATGATTGCAAAAACTCTGGTGCCTGATTGCTGGCACGAGCAGAGAGGTGAGGTTATTGGTAAAATTTATCGGGCGGCAGGTGGCAACAAAGGCAAAGACAGCATGGAAAATGTTATCTCTGCAATAGGGTTGTTGTACAACTTGCAGAATATTAAATCGCAAGAATTTCCAGTTGAGTTTAATTTTTTAAAAGAAACAGCCTACCTTGGAATATCAAGTGACAACGAAATTATTGCAAACTATTCCGCCTTTGCAGTAATTAACGACTCACTTGATGTTCAGGACTCTTTTGAGGTTGACAGGACAATTGCTGCCATTAAACAGATAAGCCTTGATCCACGTGTGGCAGTGAGAATGGCGGCTGCATTCGGAGCAGCCAAAGGTAAAACTGAAGCCAAATCAGTGAAAATAAGCAAATTTTACGAGACCGTTTACGATAAAATGCAAAAAGAGAGTTACTTTCATATTCAGCAACAGATTAAAAGTGGACTTGAGAAAAGCAAGTAAAATGATAATGAACGGTGTCTTAAGTTTCTTGCTCTAACAGTATAAAAGATATATCAGCTTCAATAAACCAGATAAAGTTGAGGTACAGAACTACCACTGCATGGACAAATCAAACAGATACCATAATATAACTGGAATCACTCCATTCTTAACAATTCTTTTTTCATGCAAAAATACTATTTATTCCAGTAACATAAAGAAATTGCTAGTCTTTTAGACTAAAAGATTATTGACTATAACTATTCATTAGGGCATCATCCACAGCGACATAGAAGCCGCGAAATTGTGATTGGTAAGAGGTGAACCACTGATCATATCCGTCTCATTTTAAATGAGAATTATCAAGACTCGCAGTAGATGCCAATTATGGCTAGCTGGTTTACTTGATCGGATTGTTTGATCGACGATACTCACCCACCAGAGAACCTGGTTTGTAGCCTCCAAGCAAGTCGCACAACGATAATTTGTAGTTACGGCGCATAGCCTGACACTACCGGTGTGCTCGGAGGAAATTATGAAACGCTTATCGCAGCGTGGCTCTCGCTCGTCTGTAATTTGTAAGAAATTCAAAAATGTAACTATCAAAGGGTATGTTGTCCCACAGGGCAAACTACCACCAAACCCCTATCATCCTGATTCTGATGTCCCAAAAACAAAGCGACGTGATCGTCTTCTGGATGAGTTGGCTAAAGCCCTGGCTGAGATTGTACCAGCTTCAGAGGAAGGCAGTGACGAATTGTCTAAGGAGGAATCGACTTGACAATTAAATAATTATCGGTTATCCAAGTATTAGAGAACGCGAAGGAGACGATGATGCCGGAACGAAAATGTGGACTATATGCAAGAGTCTCAACTGTCAGACAAGCAATGGTTGAAGAGGGTAGCCTTGATGCACAGTTTGACTTATTGCAAAAGCGTGTTGAGTATGAAACTCAAGCAAATCCAGAGGAACCCTGGGTGGTCGCTGACAAATATCGAGATGAAGCTGCTTCCGCAAAGGATCTGCATCGCCCTGAGCTAAAAAGACTTATGGCCGATATAGAAGATGGCAAGATCAGTGTCGTAGTCGTTACAAAGCTGGATCGGATCAGTCGCTCTATTCGTGACTTCTACGACCTGATTGAGTTTTTCAATAAACATGGTGTTGAGTTTGTCAGCCTGAAGGAAAAATTCGATACAACCACCGCCTTCGGAGAGTTCCAGATGAACCTGCACCTCTCCATTGCCCAGCTTGAACGTAAACAAACAGGTGAGCGTACTGCAGCCACCATGAGCTATCGTGCTACTAAAGGTTTGCCCAACGGCGGGCGTATTTGCGGTTATGTTCCTGATCCAATGAAGAAAGGTCACTTGTTAATAGATCCAGAACATGCAGAGATTGTACGTACAGCATTTGAAAAATGTGCAGAACTTGGTTCTGGTTGTGCTGCACATCGCCATCTGATGAAGATAGGTGCAAAGAGTCCAGTATACATATCACGGCGCGATAAGAAGCACGGAGGGAAACCGTTTAATATTCCTGCTGTCCTGCGTATGCTGCGGAATGTAAAGTACATCGGCAAGATCAAGTACGATGGAGATGTTTTCGAGGGTCAACATGAAGCCATCATAGAGGAAGAGCTTTTCAACCAGGTACAAGCCACCCTGGACCGCAATAATGAGTTTCCCAATGCAACCCGTAAGGCAAAGACTCACACCTTCCTGTTGCAGGGAATAATCCGCTGTGGTCGCTGTGGTTCGCTCATGACACCACGCTGGTCCACCGGTCGGCATGGTGATCGGTACTTTTATTATGAATGCACTAAAAGATCGAAGACTCAGAAACAGGAGTGTGGTGTGCGCTACCTTCCAGCCAAGTCAGCAGAATCTTTTGTAATAGATCGTATGAAGGAAGCTGTGATAAACGAGGACGAAATCAACCGCATTATCAAGCGGGCAAACCGTCTACGCAGCAAGACTTTGAAGGGAATCGAGAAGGACATCAAAGCTACACGGAAAAGCCTGCGTGAGGTAGAGGAGAAAATCCAGAAGATAATAACGGCAGTGGAGAATGGAGAAGGTTTTGACTCGTTGAAGAGCCATCTTGCCGAGTTGGAAGGCACGAAAAAGGAGCTGAAGAGTGATCTGGACATGCTTCTGATGAAGAGGGACAAGACCGAGTCGGCGATTCTGTCAGCGGACGTAGTGACAAAAGAATATGCCTCTGTGCCGAGAATCGTAGATGAGCTGATTCTTTCACGTGACTTTGACAGGCTTAAACGGATTCTCAATCAGTATATTGAGGTCATCGAATGGACAGAAGATGAAAATGATAGTAAATCCGGTACCATGCGGATCATGTTGTTTGAGCATGGCAGAGATGATGATGGGCATAAAATAAAAGAACCCAGCGGAACATCTGAAGATGTTGCGCTGGGCTATAACAATTGGCGACCCCAGGGGGAATTGAACCCCCGCTGCCGGCGTGAAAGGCCGGTGTCCTAACCCCTAGACGATGGGGTCGCAAT
>Ga0070728_10005259_pt1 | contig 12909 bp, 12 predicted proteins | sample tdDd471_FD_66723 | JGI IMG/M metagenome (GOLD analysis project Ga0070728, IMG submission 66723) | Marine sediment microbial communities from the Atlantic coast under amendment with organic carbon and nitrate - tdDd47.1 | ecosystem: Environmental > Aquatic > Marine > Coastal > Sediment | place...
AGGTAGAAACTTTATTCCTGTAAATGTCTTAGCGCAAGATAATACTCATGTTATAATTTCTACAGCAGACAAAGAAAATCCTGTTAAAATAGGACAAAGGTTGGTGAAACCTAATTGAACGTAGTAGATAATTTAAAATATGTAAAAGATATCGTAAAATCTTCAGCAAACAAGGTTGATAGAAATGCTGATGAAATAACAATAGTAGCTGTAAGTAAAAAAGTATCTATAGATACTATAAAGTCAGTTTATGAAAGTAATCATAATGTATTTGGAGAAAGCTACGTACAGGAGTTTTTAAAAAAACATGAAGTTTCGCCTAAAATTAATTGGCATTTTATTGGACAATTGCAATCAAATAAGGTAAAATATATTGTCAACAAAATATCAATGCTTCACTCATTGGACAGACCTTCATTAGCAAAAGAGATTGGAAAGAGATATAAGGAGCAAAACTTAGCTCTAGATGCACTTTTGCAAGTAAATATAGGGGAAGAAATCCAAAAGGGTGGTGTTAATCCAAATGACTTATTTAAGTTTATGGATAGTGTTCTGGAAACAGGAGGCATAAATGTCTTAGGACTTATGTGTATTCATCCTTATGAAGAACCAGAAGAATGCAGAAAGTATTTTGTAAAAATGCGTAATTTGTTCGATAAAGTAGTTGATAGAGGATACCCAATTAAGCATTTGTCTATGGGTATGAGTTCAGATTATGCACAAGCGATAGAAGAAGGGTCTACCATTGTAAGAGTGGGTAGTGCTATATTTGGTCATAGAAACTAAGTTATGAATATGGCGTAATATTTGGAGGTATAAAATGGCTGCGAAATTAAGAGAAAATTTTCTTAAATTTATAGGTGTAAATGAGGAAATTGAAGAGATTGAAGAAATAGATACTGGAGATCAAAATTATTCTACAAGAAAACCAGTAGAAAATGAACGTGCTCCTCAACCTTCAGCTAGAAGTAGTGTATCTAGAAGAGGTGGAGTTACCTCTCCAACTATTGGAGGGAACAGAAGCACTCAATCCCAAAGCACACGTTTTACAACTAGTGCTTCACCAACACAAGTAGACCAAAGTAATTTTGTTCGTATGGTTGTGTTTCAACCTCAAACTTATGATGATACACAAACAATTATAGATAATTTAAAGGCGGGCAAACCTGTAATTGTAAATCTTGAAACCTTAAATCCAGATATTGCACAACGTGTATTGGATTTTATTGGTGGTGCAATATATGCTTTAGATGGAAATGTAAGAAAAGTATCAAAGGGAATATTCTTGCTTGCTCCAGAAGGTGTTGATATCGCAGGTAATTTTGCATCTGACTATGCATCAAATTCAAAACAAGGCAGAAGCCCTTTTACAACTCCTAAAGTATAGAGTTTTTTGAAAGGATAGTATAAGTGGATATAGTAAGATCAGTAGGCGTCCAAGTAGTAAATATACTTGTTAATTTGCTACAGGTTTATTCATATGTAATATTAGGAAGAATAATATTATCATGGTTTATGCCACCTAATAATAGTATAATGCAGTTTTTGTTATTTTTGACAGAGCCTTTTTTAGCTCCTATAAGAAAACGTCTTGAGCCGTTAATGAGAAGATCATCGATTCCGCTAGATCTATCTCCATTAATTGCGATATTGTTAATAAGTATTATTAGTAGTGTTTTAATGCAGATTTTTTAGTTTTTGACACAATTGGTTAATTGTGTAATATATAAAAATATTTAATATTTTTGTTTTTATGATATAATATTTGCTTATTAGTAATTTATGATGTCTAATTTATAGTATTTTTTTAAAATAATGCAATATTTTTTGAAAAATATTAGTAAAAACATTAAAATTGACCATACTAGTATTAGCTTTATTTTTAGATATTAATAGTTCATGTATGAATTTTATTATAATTTCTTGAGGGGGTACAGTCATGACGTTTGATACCGATGCAATTAACAATATTAAATTTACCCAAGGCTTCCGCGGTTATGATACTGCTGAAGTTGATGAGTTTCTTGATGATATGATTAGAGAAATCGAGAAGCTTAATAATACTATCAAAAACCTGAAAGAGGATGTGGCAAAGGAAAAGAGGAAATGCCAGCTTAACCAGCAAGAAATAGATAGACTAACAGAAATGAATGAGTCATTATCCGTTGCTGCTGAATCTGTAATGAATACTCCTGTTGAGCCACCAAAACCAAGACAAGAAGAACCACAACCAGTGATAGTTAAGAAACCATCTAGCATGGAAGATATTAAGGGTACACCTGAATATGAAGAAATGAAACAGATTCTCACAGATACTTTATTAAGTGCCCAACAACATGCCGAGAAACTTGTTAAGGATGCACAATCGCGTGCTAATAAGTTGGTTGAAGATGGTGAAAGAAAAGCAAAAGATAGAGTAATTGAGTTAAATGTTGAAATTGATGAAAGCCAAAATAAACTTAAGACAATAAAAGAAATAGTAAGTGATGTTAAGCAAAGATACAAAAGAGATTTTCAAAACCAGATTGCTGCTTTAGATAGTATAAAAGTTTTTGATGAGGTAGTAGAAGAAGATAAGATTGAGGAAATTATTTCTGAAGAGAAGATAGTGCAACCTGAACCTAAAGAACAGGTTATTGCAAAACATGAATTACCTCCAGTAGATGACTTGGTTTCAAATGAAGAACCTGTTGAAGAACCTATTATTGAAGAAAAAGTTGAAGAACAAGAAAATACACCAGAGGTAAAAGAGGCAGAAGTTAATACTTTTGATTTTGCGGCTGTAAAAAAATCATTTGCAAGTGAAGAACCTGTTAAACAAGCTGAGCCAGAGCCTGAAGTAAAATCTGAACCTGAAGCTGTTCAAGCCCAACCAAATACGACTCAGTTTGATGGATCAGCAAATGTAGAAGATGAAAACCAACAATACATTGAGCTTGCATTGTCAGCTTACAATGACAATAAACACCATAATACAGATTATCCTAATCCACCATCAAACATTAAAATTGATGAAGATGATGAAGAAGGCGGAATTTATCAGCCAGAAAATAGATCTGTATTAAGCTCTGTAATTGAAGAGATATTAAATAATAAGAGAAACGAAGATTAAGAAATTAGAGAGGCTAAGAACTAGTTAATGATAGTAGTAATAATAGCAATTGTAGTGCTTGTACTTGACCAGTTAAGTAAAGTATGGGTTATAAATACTTTAAAAGCAGTTAGAGATATTCCAGTTATAGATGGAGTATTGCATTGGCATTATGCAGAGAATACAGGTGCAGCGTTTAGCATGATGAATGATGTTTCATGGTTCCCTGTGCTTGTAGCAATAATTGCTGGTTTAGTTGCAGTATTCGCTATAGTTTATGTTTTTACTAGAAAATACAAGATGCATATACTAGAGGTTATTTCAATTGGTTTAATTATTGGTGGTGCAATTGGGAATCAAATTGACAGATTAAGATTTGGCTATGTTATAGATTTTGTGTATGTAAAACTTATTAATTTTGCTATATTCAATATTGCAGACTCTGCATTAGTAGTAGGTGCGATATTACTAGCAATATACATTTTGTTCATGCATGACAAACACGTTAAAAAGATAGAAGATGCAAAAACTGAAAGCTAATGAAAAGTCTATTGGCATTCGTTTGGATAAGGTAGTTGCTAAAGAGATCGATATATCTCGGTCTATGGCTTCTAAGCTAATACTAAATGGTAATGCTAAAGTAAATGATTTAACTAAAAAACCATCTTATATTGTTAGTTTAGATGATGAAATATGCATTCAAATACCTGAGAGTAAACCAGTTGATATAATACCTCAACAAATACCTATTGATATAGTTTATGAAGATAAACACATAATAGTAGTAAATAAGCAAAGGAATTTAGTAGTCCACCCTTCACCAGGTCATGAAGATATGACTTTGGTTAATGGACTGCTTTTTCATTGTAAAGATATAGTTGGTATTGGTGCAGAACAAAGACCAGGGATTGTGCACAGAATAGATAAAGATACTACAGGACTATTAGTTGTTGCAAAAAATGATTTAGCTATGAAATCGCTAAGCGAGCAAATAGCTAATAGGACTGCAAAGAGAAAATATAAAGCATTAGTTGAAGGTATAGTTAAGGAAGATGGATGTATAATAGCTAGTATAGGTAGAAGCAGAAATGATAGAAAAAAACAAGCTGTTATTAAAGAAGGTAGATATGCTAAAACTAAGTATTGGGTAGAAAAAACATTTAACCAAAACACAATGCTTGATGTTGCATTAGATACAGGTAGGACGCACCAAATAAGAGTACACATGTCCTATATAAATCATCCTATAGTCGGAGATGAACTATATGGCTATAAGAAGCAGAAGTTCACCTTAGATGGTCAACTGCTTCATGCATATTCACTAGAATTTATTCATCCATATTCTAATGAGAATATTCAGTTTAGTGCGCCATTACCACAAGATTTTCTTAAAGTGCTAAATGTACTTGAGAAAAAAACTACTAATCCTTAAGTTTATTCATTATATCTTTGAGTCTGCTTTTTTGTTGATCATCTAACATTGGCATAATATAATCTTCAAATTGATTTAATGATGAATTGTTAATGTTTTTGTTAGACCTTTTTTTCTTTATTATTTCGCCTAAGATTTCATCTCTAGACATATCTTGATATTGTTTAGTTCCTTCTTTAATACTTTTTACCTTTCTTTTATCATCATCTGTCATATTAATTTTCTTCTCATTTATTAAATCTTGTAATGATTTCTTTTTCATCAGGTTCCTCCACATATAAACTAGCCTTTATTATCAAAATATTATATTTTTGCATACTCTATTAATAAATATATAATAAAGGTTGATATTAAATGAGTATTCCAATTCCATTGATTTTAGCACTCTTAGCACAAAAAAATAATAATATTTCTCCTAGTACACAATCAAACGGAGTAAAAACTAATGCTATGGTGCCTGTAAATAGGAACAATACACCTCAAATTAATAGAGGAAGAAACTCTGGGAACATGGCTTCAAGGCTTAGTGGTGTTGCGCAACTTATAGGAGGCTCACGTGGAGCACAAATTGGGAATGTTGCCAGAATGGTGAATTCAGTTAATTCTATAAACAGTCCTATAAATGCACTTTCGTTACTAACAAAAAGTAAAATGAGTTCACCTATTAATAATTTGATGTCTGGTTCACCTATTAGTAGTTTAATGTCTGGCGGATCTGCGCCTAATATGAATGGAGCGTCGAATATTTATAATAATATAAATAAGATGCTTTCTAATATGGATAAGGATAAAAAGGATGAATTGTTATCCATGGCTCAAAGTATAATGGGACCAGATAAAAAATGATAAAACAAAAAAATATTTGCCCTTTTTAAGTTTTTAATGTAATATATGTAAGCGTAAATAAATACGTTTACAAATTAATACAATATATTAATATTATTAATTAAGACAAAAGGTTGGAAGAATATATGGGAAAAACGCTGATAGTAGCAGAGAAACCTTCTGTTGCTAGGGACATAGCAAGAGTATTAAAAGTAACAACAAGAGGCGATGGGTGCATTGTAGGTGAGAACCATGTAGTTACATGGGCTATTGGACACCTTGTTACTTTAAAGAGTCCTGAAGAAATGGATGACAAATATAAAACTTGGAAATATGAGCAATTGCCGATTATACCTGAACAAATGCAATTGAAAATTACTCCAATGAGAGGCGCATCCCATCAATTTTACAACGTAAAGAATTGGATGAATAGCAAAAACATAGATAATATTGTTTGTGCTACTGATGCTGGGCGAGAGGGCGAGTTGATATTTCGTCTTATATATGAGTTTGCAGAGTGTACAAAGCCAGTACAAAGATTATGGATTTCATCTATGACAGATGAAGCTATTAGGAATGGTTTTGCAAGCTTAAAACCATCCAGTGAATATGATAGTTTATTTTACAGTGCTAGATGCAGAGCTCATGCTGATTGGTTAGTTGGTATGAATGGTAGTCGTGCATATTCCTTAACATATGACAGACGAATATCAGTAGGTAGGGTTCAATCACCTACTTTAGCTATTTTAGTTGAAAAGGAAAACCAGCGTAAAGCATTTGAGAGCGAAGTATATTACGAACTTTGGGGATCATTTAACGGATATAAGGGCAGATATTTTGATGAAAACAAGAAGGACAATCCTCATTGGATAAAAGAAGAGGATTTAGAGAATTTCAAAGTGATAGCCAAAGAAATGAAGGGTAAAACAGCGGTTGTAGAAAAAGTTGAGAAAAACGATGAAACAAAAAAACCACCACTTTTATATGATTTAACTTCGTTACAAAGAGATGCCAACTACCACTATAGTTTTTCTGCTGCAAAAACATTAAGATTAGCACAAAGTTTGTATGAAAAGCATAAGTTAATTACTTATCCTAGAACTGATAGCAGATTCCTAAGTCACGATATGTCAGGATCATTGAAGACTAGATTATCTAAACTAAATATTGAACCATGGAATAATTATGCTGAAAAAGCACTACAACTTGAGGGTAACCCAAAAAGAGTTATCTGGGATGCAAGGGTTACAGATCACCATGCAATAATTCCTACTGGAAAAGTAGCTGCTATAAAAAAACTAGATGAAGATGAAAGTGCATTATTTGACTTAATTGTTCGTAGATATATGGCTGTATTCTTTGATGATCAAGAGTTGCTAAGAACTAATGTAATAACAAGATGCGAAGGTAGAGCATTTGAGTCAAAAGGATTACAAGTAGTTAAGGCTGGTTGGTCAGAAATTTATGAACCTTTAAAAAAGAAAACAAAATCAGATGATGAACAAAGTATACCTGAGATAGCAAAAGGTGATGAACGTCGTGTTACAGGTGGATCAGTTAAAAAGAAAAAAACAAAGCCACCAGCAAGATATACAGATGCTACACTGCTTAGTGCAATGGAACATGCAGGAAGAACATTAAAAGATGAGGAATTAAGTGAAGCAATGAAAGAATCTGGTCTAGGTACACCAGCGACACGTGCTTCTATAATAGAAAGACTTATACAAGTTAAGTATGTAAGACGTAGTGGTAAGACATTAGTCCCAACAGAAAAGGGGATGACACTAATTTCTATTCTTCCTAAAACTATGATTTCAGCTGAGATGACAGGGAAATGGGAAAAAGAATTAAGTGAAATTAGACACGGTGAGTTTAACCCAGATGAATTTATGGGTGGAATTAAAGATATGACTCGCCAGATAGTTAAAAATGGAATGGTTAAAATAGACGGTATAGAATTCCCTGGAGATAGCAGAAGTGCTACTGTCTCACAAAACAGAGAACCGCTAGGAGCTTGCCCTGGATGTGAAGATGGTAACATTATGGAGAATTCCAAGGCATATTATTGCTCTAACTGGCGTCTAAAAAAATGTAAGTTTACTTTATGGAAAAAGGACAAGTTGACTGAAAGACCAGAATTTACTCCTGAAATGACAAAAGAACTTCTTAAAAAGAATAAACTAGAATTTAAAGAAGGGGTTATTGAAGTAACAGACCAAGAGCCATATGTTATGTGGACACCAAGCGAGGAAAAATAGTGGGAGTTCGTTTGGAAAATTATTTGTTTCGAAGTGATGTAGGAACATATAAAGACATTAACGATATTATTAAAAGTGGCCGTGTAAAGGTAAATGGTGTTGTACAGAAAAATAATAACTATAAAGTCGATGCTGCATCTGATTTTGTAGATATTGACGAAAAATTATTAAGTTACAGAAAATTTGCATATATAATGATGAACAAACCAGAAGGCTATGTTAGTAGTGAGTATGATAGAAAATGTAAAACTGTCATGGATATAGTACCTGATTGGTGTTTGCGCAGAAAAATGAAACCTGTTAACTTGGTAGATAAAGATATGTCAGGTCTTGTATTAATAACAGATGATGTAGGATGTATTCATTATTTTAATTCACGAAAAAGAAATAACAATGTTGTATACCATGTTCAAACTAATAAGCCAGTAACAATTGAGCACGTTGAGGCTTTTGCTAGTGGTATGAGACTCAAGCACTTTGCAGGCGAAATAGCAACATTATCTAAAGCGAATAGTTACTATAAAAGTGAATATGCTGCTAGATTAACACTAAAAGAATCAAGTTTTAATGATATAAATAAAATGTTTAGAGCTTTAGGAGTTGGAGTTTTATCAATTGAATTAATCGCACTAGGAGATCTTATCTTGCCTATTGAGTTAAATGAAGGCCAGTGGCGCGAGTTAAATAATAATGAATTATTAAATATACGTATAAAAAACCCTTATTTTTAAGGGTTTTTATTTATATAATAATGTATATTTACTAATTAATTGGATATATTGATATTTAAGTTAACTTGTGATATAGTCAACATCGAGTTAGTTAAGATATTTTTTATCACGGCTTTTTCTTTATGGACAGACTTGTATTAATTTAATGAGGAGGACATAAATGGCCACTAAACAACAATATAAATGGAGCGAGATTAAGAAAGGATCGCCTTATTTTTCAACCATAAGGACAACTATCGAAACACCATTCTATAAAAACAATGTTTTATCAGTTAAAACTGTTAAAGAAGCATATAAACTAGCTTATGACAGTCAAGGAACAATCATTACAGGTATAGACGTGTTTGAACCGGAAAAGTTAGGGCTACCACAAGGTGCGAAAGTACTAGGTTTTAATGATGGTTCAGTTAAAGGGCGTTGTGCAGCAGCTCGTCGCATTCTTGATGAGTCCGCTGTTTTAGAAGAAGAGTATGCAGTAAAAATTCGTGATGCTATATACAACACACGGGATAAAGTAATGTATCACACACAAGCATACGTAGGACTAGATGAAAAATTCATGGTAAAAGCACACTTACTAATTCCAGAAGGTGAAGAAAACATAATGTATTCATGGCTATTGAATTTTCAATACCTAACAAATGAATACAACAAAAAATATTCAAATAGCAAACAAATTGAAGGAGAAGGAGATATTTATATATTCTCAGACCCTTCATGGTCACATCCAGATCATCCACTTGGACTAACATTTTTTGATCCTGAAAACAACTGTGCAGCTATATTAGGCATGAGATATTTAGGTGAGCACAAAAAGGGAACTTTAACTCTAGCTTGGGGTATTGCTAACCGTCATGGTTATGCAGCATGCCATGGTGGACAAAAACGATACAATCTAGCTAACGGAACTAAGTTTGTTGCTGGAGTATTCGGGCTATCAGGATCAGGTAAATCAACAATTACCCATGCTAGACATGGTGGAAAATACAATGTTACTGTACTTCATGATGATGCTTTTATAATTTCTACAGAAGATGGCTCATCGGTTGCTTTAGAGCCATCATATTTTGATAAAACTCAAGACTATCCAATGGATGACCCTGATAATAAATACTTGTTAACAGTGCAAAACGTTGGCTTCACAATGGATGAAGAAGGAAAGGTTGTTCTAGTAACAGAAGATATTAGAAATGGTAATGGTCGGGCAGTTAAATCAGTTTTATGGTCAGATAATCGTGAAAATTTATTTTCGGAGCCAGCAAATGCAATATTCTGGTTGATGAAAGACCCAACATTGCCTCCAGTAGTTAAAGTAGATGATCCAGTATTAGCTTCAACAATGGGTGCTACTTTGGCAACAAAGAGAACTTCAGCTGAGCACTTAGCTGAAGGTGTTGATTCAAATGCTTTGGTTGTTGAACCATATGCAAACCCATTTAGAACATATAAGTTAGCTAATGATTATGAAGCATTCAAAAAGCTTTTCGCAGTGAACGGAGTTGATTGCTATATATTGAATACTGGTGCATATATGGGTAAGGACATAACCAAGGAGTTAACTTTGCATTCACTTGAAGCAATTATTGAAGGAACTGCTAAGTTTACAGACATGGGTCTTTCGGGGATGTCATATCTAAAAGTAGAAGGCTACGAGCCTGATTTTAAAGATACAGAATGCAAAAAACAATTTGTTGCACGTATGCAAGAACGTGTTGCTTTTATAGAAAGTAAAGACACAGTTAGGGATGGATACGACAAATTACCTGCTGAAGCATTGGAAACAATGAAAATTGTTGCTGCAGAGGCTGAAAGACTATAATGTTTAGATGAATACTAGTAAATATTTAATAAGGATAGTTATTTTATAATTATCCTTATTTTTATATATTTATTTCAATTTAGTGAAAAACTAAGTTGATTAATTGTTAATCTTATTTTATAATATAAACATACTTCTTTTGTTAATTAAAATATGCAATACTTTAATCCAGTATATAAAAATAAGTTAATATAACGAAAAAAGTAAATTTATCGTATGTTATGATATCATAATAAGTAAGGAGCAAAGCATGGACTCTATAGACGTTCAAATAATTAACATTTTGCAAAAGAATTCTAGAACCTCTATCAAGCAAATTAGTGAAAAAGTTATGTTGTCAGCACCTTCTGTTAAAGAACGCATTAACAAAATGATAGCATCAGGTTTAATAAGAGAGTTTACTACAGTTCTTGAACCTAAGATGCTTGGCAGGAATTTAACTTCTTTTATGTTTTTAACATTAAAGAGACCAGAAGAAAATAATAAATTTTTGGAATTTATTAACAAAGAATGCGAGATATTGTCTTGTCATTATTTAACTGGTGATTTTGATTACATGATTCAAATCGTTACAAGTAATTCACAACGACTTGAAGAGCTACTTTCAAAAATCAAGAGGACTCAAGAAGTTGCAAGAACGAGAACAGTTATTGCTCTATCTACAATAAAGGAAAAACACTCAGTTTTACCGTAACGTATTTAGGAGGAATTATTATGATTATCGCAGTGCCAAAAGAGATTAAAAACAACGAAAATAGAGTGTCACTAACACCTGCTGGTGTTCACAAACTAAAACTTGATGGACATAACGTAGTGGTTGAAAAGGGTGCTGGAATTGGCAGTGGCTTTACAGATGACGAGTATGTAAAAGAAGGTGCTCAAATTCTAAACACTGCAAAAGAAGTGTTTGATGCCGGTGATATTGTTGTAAAAGTCAAAGAACCTCTAGAGCAAGAGTACGATTTGCTTAAAGAAGGTCAAACTTTGTTCACATACTTGCACTTGGCACCAAATTATGAGTTAACTAAAGCATTGGTAGATAAAAAAATAACTGGAATTGCTTATGAGACATTGCAATTGGATGATGGTGCACTACCATTGTTGATTCCTATGAGTGAAGTAGCAGGAAGAATGTCAATTCAAGTTAGTGCTATGCTTCAACAAAAATATTATGGTGGCAGAGGGATGCTATTAGGTGGAGTACCTGGAGTATTACCAGCTGAGGTTGTAATAATTGGTGGTGGAGTAGTTGGTAGCAATGCTGCACAGATGGCTGTTGGTCTAGGAGCTAATGTAACAATTATTGATATGAACCAAAGAAGACTAGCTGAACTTGACTTTATGTATAAAGGTAGAGTTAATACTTTAATGTCTACACCATTGCAAGTTGCACAAGCAGTTGCAAGAGCTGATGTATTAGTAGGTGCAGTATTATTACCTGGCGCAAAGGCACCAAAAACTGTAAGTGAAGATATGGTTAAATCTATGAAAAAAGGTTCAGTTATAGTTGATGTTGCAATTGACCAAGGTGGTACTGTTGAAACAATAGACAGAGTTACAACTCATGATAACCCGGCGTATGAAAAACATGGAGTTATTCATTATTCTGTTGCTAACATGCCTGGAGCAGTTGCGTATACATCAACACAAGCATTAACTGGTGTAACTTTACCTTGGCTTGAAAAAATAGCTAATGAAGGTGTTGAAAGCGCTATTAAAAATAGTAAGCCATTAGAATATGCTTTGAATACCTACAAAGGGTATGTAACATGTAAACCAGTTGCTGATGGACTAGGGTTTGAATATAAAGAATTTAATCAATTATAAATATTATCAGAAGGCTATCAAAAGATAGCCTTTTTTGACGTTTCTTAATATCGTAATTTTGACTTTTAAAAATTTGTATAGTGTTGTATAATAATCTTCGTAAGTTTAAATTAGTATGGTAGCATGGAAGAAATCAAATGTAATTTGAGGTCTCTATGTAGAGGAGGCGTTAAGTGTTCTATAACAAAGAGATAGAAACTAATTCAAGAGATGAATTAAGAAAAATTCAATTAAAGAAATTAAAAGAGACTATCAAACATGCATATGAAAATGTAGATATGTATAGACAAAGATTTGATAGTTTAGGCATTAAGCCAGATGACATTAAATCATTAGATGATTTAAAAAAGATCCCATTTACAGTTAAAGATGATTTAAGAGACAATTACCCATTTAATTTATTTGCAGTACCAAAACGTGAAGTTGTTAGAGTACATGCATCTTCAGGTACAACAGGCAAACCAACAGTTGTAGGATATACAAAAAATGATATTAATATGTGGACTGATGTTATGGCACGATTAATAATGGCAACAGGTGTAACGAAAGATGATGTAGCACAGGTTGCATTTGGATATGGTTTGTTTACAGGTGCTTTTGGTTTGCATAATGGACTGGAGAAGATTGGTTGCATGGTAGTACCAGCTTCATCTGGAAATACAGAAAAGCAAATTATGTTGATGAAAGATTTTGGGACAACTGTTTTAATATCTACTCCTTCATATGCTCTTTACATTTCAGAAATTATGGAAAAGATGGGCATTGACCCTAGAAAAGATTTAAAGCTGCGTATAGGATTATTTGGCGCAGAAGCATGTAGTGATAAAATGCGTGAAGAATTAGAATCTAGACTAGGCATTTTGGCAACGGAAAACTATGGTTTGTCAGAAATAATTGGACCTGGCGTATCTGGAGAATGTTACCTA
>Ga0070728_10005262_pt1 | contig 12906 bp, 9 predicted proteins | sample tdDd471_FD_66723 | JGI IMG/M metagenome (GOLD analysis project Ga0070728, IMG submission 66723) | Marine sediment microbial communities from the Atlantic coast under amendment with organic carbon and nitrate - tdDd47.1 | ecosystem: Environmental > Aquatic > Marine > Coastal > Sediment | place...
TTTGCCGAATTACCCCTGTGAACTTCACTTGTCAAATTATTTTGTTATTTGATACCGCGTTATGTCTGTAACGCTAATGGAACCGAGTATCTTTGTCGAACGATTATCGCCGGACTCGGTGGGCCTGTCCTTGTTGCGCCGTGCGCGGTATGGTTAACTGACTGGCGGACAGGCATCACCCTGCCGGCGATCAGCAGAACCAGGAGCCCAGGTGTCCCAACCGCATGACGAGTCCCAACAAGTATCCCCCACGATCTTCGTCGTGTCCGATGGGCGCGGCGATACCTGCAATCAGCTCGTGAGATCGGCTCTGGTCCAGTACGCCCAGCAGCCCTGCGAGCTCGTGCGCTGGGCTGAGATACGTACACCCGAGCAGGTGAACGAAGTGATCGAGGCGGCCAGTGACCGGCACGCGACTATCTTCTACACTCTGGTCAGTCCCGAGACCCGTCGGGTGATGCGCGATCGATCCGAACAGCAGATGGTTCCTTCGGTGGACGTGCTGGGACCGGCGTTCTCGGCCCTGCATGATCTGTTCAAGCGGGATCCGGCCGCGACTCCGGGCCTGTTCTACGCCTCGGAACGGGAGCAATTCGACCGGCACGCGGCCATCGACTACACCCTCAAACACGACGACGGCCGCCGACCCTATGGGCTGGACAAGGCCGACGTGATCCTGGTGGGAGTTTCCCGCTCGTCCAAGAGCTCGACCTGTTTCTACCTGGCCTACCGGGGAATCAAGGCGGCCAATGTACCGCTGCTGCCCAACGTCCCTATACCCGCGCAACTGAAGGAAGTCAGTGCGGAGAAGATCATCGGACTACGGGTCAACGTGTCCCGTCTGATGACCATTCGCGAGGCGCGCGCCGCCAATCTGGGCCATCGCCATACGGACTACTACCTGGACAAGCGCGAGATCGGCCGGGAGGTCCTGCACGCCCATCAGCTGATGGCCGTCAACCAGTGGCGCAGCTTCGACGCCTCCTACATGGCCGTCGAGGAGATCGCCCGGGAAGTCATCCGATTGCGGAAACTGGATTGAATCGCCCCGCATCCACGCTTTTTCCACCTGCTTGCTTCCCCTGGAGCCGCGGTTGGGGTAAGTTCTCCGTGCGTTGGCCGGACCCGCCAGCGGCGTCGAACCCGATCATTTCCCGATCCCACGGGACAACCGAGAGAGGCCCTCAGTGATGCAGGAGAACAAACCGGTCGGCTTGGAGCTGCCAGAGAATGCGCGGCGTCCCTTGCAAGAGGGAGAAGAGTACATTCCCATCGTTCCCGACGAACAGGTAGTCGAGGTCACGACCCGCTCGGTGGGTCTCGGCCTGATCCTGTGTGCCATCTTCGCCATGGCTGCGGCCTACGTGGCCCTGAAGCTGGGCCAGGGCATCGAGGCCGCCATACCCATCGCGATCCTGGCCATCGGCTTCTCACAGGCCATGAGCCGGCGCAGCACGGTCCTCGAGAACGTCATCACCCAGTCTGTCGGCGCCAACTCCTCTCATGTGGTCTCCGGCGCCGTGTTCACCATTCCGGCGTTGTACATGCTGGCCCGTGAAGGGGTCATCGCCCACGAGCCCTCGGTGTGGCAGGTCATCATCGTCTCGTTCCTGGGCGGCTGTCTGGGTGTCCTGTTCCTGATCCCTTTGCGCCACCATTTCATGAAGGAAATGCACGGCCACTTTCCCTGGCCCGAGGGCACCGCGACCACCGAGATCATCCTCTCGGGTGAACGGGCCGGCGGCCAGGCCAAGATCCTGGCCGTCAGCGCGGCAGTCGGCGCGATCTACGACGGCGTGGTACAGACCCTGCACGCCATGTCCGAGCAGATCAGCTTCAAGTCCGTCTGGATCGGCGGTTTCCTGGAAACCCAGTTCATGCGGATCTCACTGCTGAACAACGCGGCCATCGTGGGCGTGGGCTACATCATCGGTGTGCGATACGCGGCGATCATCTGCTCCGGGTCCTTCGTCTCGATGTTCTTGCTCGTGCCCCTGGTCCACGCCATCGGCCAGTATGTACCCGAGCCCATCGCCCCGGGCATCGTTCCCATCGGGCAGATGACCATCGAGGAAGTGTTCCGCAACTACGTCCGCATCATCGGCGTCGGCGGCATCGCGGGAGCCGGCATCCTGGGCATCCTGCAGTCGTTGCCCTCGATGATCCGCTCCATCGGCGCCAATCTGAAGGGCATGCGCAGCAAGGACACCCGCCAGAAGGTGGACATCCCCCGCGTCGACCGATCGCTGTCCGGGTCGTTTGCCGGCGTGGGTGTCGTGATATTCATGCTCAGCGCCCTGGCCTTCTTCACCTTCGGTCTGGGTGTGGAAAAGGCCTTCGGATTCGCTCTGGTCGGCACGGTGCTGGTGACGGTCATCGCCTTCCTTTTCGCTCCAGTTTCGGCCCGGGCCATCGCCATCGTGGGGACCAATCCGGTCTCGGGCATGACCATGCTCACGTTGATCATCACCGGCTTTGCCATGCGCAAGATGGGACTCGTCGGCAGCGAAGGCATGTTCGTGACCATGATGGTCGGCGGCGTGGTCTGCACGGCGTTGGCGGCATCGGGCGCCCTGGCCTCGGACCTGAAGGTCGGTCACTGGATCGGCGCCACTCCCGCCAAGCAGCTGGGCCTGAAGTTCGTCGGCACCCTGGTCGCCGCGGTCTTCTGCGGACTGGCCATGTGGCTGCTCTCCCAGTCGGGCGAGGGCTTCGGAACCGCCTCGATTCCGGCGCCCCAGGCCTCGGCCATGAAGGAAATCCTGGTCGGTATTTTCGGCTCGGAGGCCCAGCCCCTGCAGTGGTATGCCTTCGCCCTGGGTGTGATCTTCGCCGTGGTCCTGCGCATCATCGGCGTACCGGCCCTGGCTTTCGCCCTCGGCATGTACTTGCCCATGCAGCTGAACATGCCGGTTCTGCTGGGCGGCATCCTGTCCTGGCTCGTCAAGAACACCGGTGGGGTCAGCGCGGCGGTGGCCAAGCTGCGCCACGATCGCGGCATCCTCATCGCATCGGGGCTGATCGCCGGTGGCGCCCTGATGGGTGTCTTCGACGCGTTCCTGGGTGTGGTCGTCTACGGCGGCGACCTGGAGCGAAAATCGGCGCTGTACCTCCTGTCGGATCATGCTTTCGAGGGTGTGGCCGGCGAGGCCATAGCCCTGGTCGGACTGCTGGGCCTGTGCCTGTTCATCGTCATGTGGTCCAAGCGCGCGGCGCGATGACCTCTCCTTAAGAGTCCGCGAACGAGCCCCCGCCGCATCCGGCGGGGGCTTTTCATCAGCCGAGTGACAAACGGCTACACGAGATTGATCTGGGCTGCAAGTGTATGCTAGGATGAGGATTCGGAGGGGGAATGCGCTGCCCGACACACCTCATCCCCCGAGTCCGCACCATGGCCCAGGGTTCGCATCATCCCGTGTTCCTCTTCGTGTGCCGACGTGTACCGCGACCACGAGAGGAGCAAACCATGCGTTGGAGCCTTGTGACCTTGCTGGCCGGTTTGATGCTTCTGGCTTCCTGTAGCCCCCTTTATGAACCACCGGAGAATCTGGTCGACCTCGAGCAATTGCCGGCTTCGTACGGCGAACTGGTCGATGTCACCCAGTACAAGGACACTCACTGGTACGAGCTGTGGTTCTACAACGAGGAGACCGGCGCCATCACCCATGTTCCGTTGTACCGCTCGACCTGGCAGGTCCGGCCGGAGCGGGTCAGGACGATTCTACGCGACGGACCGATGGTTTCAGGGGAGGACCAGCCATGAACCAGGAACGAATCATCAGCCTCGTCAATCGGGTGCTGTTTGTCGGTGCCTTCGTACTGTTCGCCGTCGCCGTACTGGAGAAGGTCGCCAATATGCAGCAACAGACGTTGATCGGTACATCCTACACGCCCGGGCGACTCTTCGAGTTCTCGGCAATCATGTTGCTGTTCGTCATCACCTTGACCGTGCGCAGTATCCGCGAGACGATGAAGGACCGTAGCTGAGTCGCCGCCGGAGTGCGGAACGAAGAAAGAACACGACATCCCTTTACCGGCGGCGTAATGGCAGTAGACTGTCTACGTGACCGGAACGCGCGGTGGCGGCCGCCGAGGTTCATCCGGCCCGGCACCAGCCCATGTACCAGACCCACTGGAGATCGAAATGCCGATTGCAGCGCAGCGCACGCCGAAACTGGACCGGGACACGCCCGAGGCCAAGCGGGAGGAGATTCGTCGCTACTTTCACTCTACCTGGGATCTCTATGAGCGTCTTTTCGATGTGATGGCCTCCGACGAAGCCTACCTGCGGCGAGCCGACCCCCTGCGTCACCCGCTGATCTTCTACCTGGGGCACACCGCCGTATTCTTCGTCAACAAGCTGGTGCTGGCCAAGATCGCCCCGGAACGCATCAATCCGCGCTTCGAGTCCATCTTCGCCATCGGCGTGGATGAAATGAGTTGGGACGACCTGAACGAGCAGAACTACGACTGGCCGGCTGTGAGCGAGGTGTGGGAGTACCGGCGGCAGGTCAGGGACCTGGTCGATCGGACCATCGACGAGTTGCCTCTGGAGCTACCCATTACCTGGGAGGATCCCTTCTGGGTCATCCTTATGGGCATCGAGCACGAGCGCATTCATCTGGAAACCAGTTCGGTGCTGATGCGTCAGCTGCCCCTGGACCTGGTACGATCGGACGAGAACTGGCCCATTTGTCAACGCTCGGGAACGGCGCCGGCCAACGAGTTGCGGGACGTGCCGGGCGGCAGCGTCGTGCTGGGCAAGCAGCGCAATCACCCGCTGTACGGATGGGACAACGAATACGGCACCCAGGAAGTGAAGATTGCCGCCTACCGCGCGTCCAAGTACCTGGTGACCAACGGCGAGTACCGGGAGTTCGTCGCCGCAAATGGCTACACCACCGAGCGCTGGTGGACGGCCGAAGGCTGGTCGTGGCGGCAGTACCGTCAGGCCGAGCACCCGGTGTTCTGGGTGCCCGACGGAGATGGTGACTACCGGCTGCGCTGCCTGACCGAGGAGATTCCCTTGCCCGCTGACTGGCCCGTCGAGGTGAACTACCTCGAGGCCAAGGCTTTTTGCAACTGGAAGTGCGAGATCACGGGCCAGCCGATCCGCCTGCCGACGGAAGAGGAGTGGTACCGCCTGCTCGACCACACGGGCATCCCCGACCAACCGGATTGGACGACCGAACCCGGCAATCTCAACCTGGCCCACCACGCTTCGTCTTGCCCGGTGACCGACCACGTGACCGCTGGATTCGGCGACGTCATGGGCAACGTCTGGCAATGGACCGAGACTCCCATCAGTGGCTTCCGCGGTTTCGAAGTCCACCCACTGTACGACGATTTCTCGACTCCGACCTTTGACACCCAGCACAACCTGATCAAGGGCGGCTCCTGGATCTCCACCGGCAACGAGGTCACCCGGGATTCTCGCTATGCCTTCCGCCGGCACTTCTTCCAGCATGCAGGTTTCCGATACATCGAGACCGACCAGCCGGTGGATGTACGCGAGGACATTTACGAGACCGACGATCTGATCTCCCAGTACTGCGAGTTCCACTATGGGCAGGAGTATTACGGGGTGCCCAACTTCCCCAAGCAGACGGCGGATATCTGCAAGGAACTGGCCGCCGGCGCGACAATTCGTCGGGCTCTGGATCTGGGTTGTGCCACCGGCAGGGCTGCATTCGAGCTGGCTCGTTTCTGTGACCATGTCACGGGCATAGACTTCTCGGCCCGTTTCATCCGCGTGGGCCATGAGATGCAGCAGAAAGGGTACGTCCGCTACGCCATCCCCGAAGAGGGTGAACTGGTCTCTTACCACGAGAAGAGCCTCCACGAAATGGGCTTGAGCGAAGTTCGCGAGAAGGTTGAATTCTGGCAGGGCGACGCCCATAACCTGAAGCCCCGGTTCAAGGACTACGACCTGATACTGGCCTGCAATCTGATCGATCGACTATACGAGCCGGCGCTGTTCCTGGATCGCATCCGGGAGCGTCTGAATCCGGGCGGTCTGCTGGTACTGTTTTCACCCTACACGTGGCTGGAAGAATTCACGCCGCCGGAGAAGTGGCTGGGCGGCCGCAAGATCGACGGCGAGAACGTCACGACCCTGGATGGCCTGCATGCCGCTCTGGACCCCCATTTCACGAGGGAAGGCAATCCGCGGGACGTGGAGTTCGTGATCCGCGAGACGGCCCGCAAGTTCCAACACACCCGCAGCAACCTGACGGTGTGGCGAAAACACCGGTAGACAGGAACGACAACACTGCATGAGACAGAAATCCCCCGGCACCGCAAGGCGCCGGGGGATTCTCTCTAACGGACGAGAGCGAACAGCAACTACTTCAGCAGTACCATACGGCGGCTGAAGTTCTGGCCGTCGGCCTCCAGGCGGTAGAAATACACGCCGGTGGCGACGGACTGGCCGCTACTCGCGGTACCGTCCCAATAGACGGTCTGAGGACCTGCAGGCAGGTCTCCCTGGACCAGCGTCTTGATCAGACGCCCGCTCACGTCGTACACGCTCAAGCGCGCGACACCCGGCTTGGCCAAGTTGAACTCGATGCGGGTCTTCGGATTGAAAGGGTTCGGGTGGTTCTGGCCCAAATCGGTCACCAGCTGGACCGGCAGGTCGCCGTCGTCGACTCCGGCCACGCCGGAGAAGCCCACGATGACCAGGTCGTCGATGGCCGCTTCGATCAACGATCCAGTGCTCTCGTCCGAAGCCACGAACTTCAGCTGCACCTGTCCGGGCATGGCGAAGTGGTCGGCCAGATCGACGGTATAGGGCACCCAGGCGTTGGTCGATTCCATGGTGTGTTCCAGGACGACCCAGCTGCTGCCGCCGTCGTTGGAGATGCTGACATCCCAGTAGTCGGCGCCGGGAGCGTTGCCGCGGTTGTTGGAGTACCACTTCCAGTAGCGCACCATCACGTCGTCGTACCCGGATAGATCGTAGATCGGCGAGAACAGGGTCGTCTTGCCGCCGTCGACATCCTGATAACCGTCGCCCTGGCCGGCCTGGTGCTGACCGGTGACCCAGCAGATGGTGCCGTCGACGGTGTGATCATCTTCGGGCTGAGCCGAAGTCGCCACCGGGTTGACCCGCACCCAGATACCGGATGTGGCGTCGTCACCGGTGTCACCGACCGACCAGCCACTGTCCGTTTCCACCGGGTCGATGCTGGTGGCCACCAGGAAGTCGAAGACCACTTCGGGAGCCAGACTCGGCAAGGTCGCCGAGTTGCCCACGGCGTCCTCGCCGGAGAAGTAGTACTCGACCAGACCGGATGTCGGCGAGGGAATCTGACCCTCGTAGAGATTGTCGTAGCCCAGATCGGTCATTTCCACCTGAGTCCAGGTGCCGCCGTTGGCACGCCAGGACAAGACCACCGAGCCGTCCACGAGGTCGGCCTCGGTGGAGAACACCGACGTCTGGACCGTGAATGGGGCCGTATTGTCGGTGGTGTCGGTCAGGGGAATGTGACTGAAGAGCACACCGACCAGGATCTCCGGACAATCGAAGTTGTGGTTGTCCGCGGCCTCGCAGTAGTAGGCGTGGTTGGGCGTACCGTTGTCCAGATTGCCGTCGTCATCGTCGGCAAAGAAGGTCGCAAAGACCTGATCCGGCTGGGTGGTCGGCTGCAACAGGGTACGGCCGTAATGCCAGTTGCTGGCGGCGATGAACAGCCCCTGCTCATCACCGTAGGCGGCCTTCAACAGGACGTAGGCATCCCACTGGAATCCCAGGATTACCCGGCCCGCCGAATGGACCGACTGGCCCTGGACGTCGTCGGGATAGATCAGGTCATTGTCGGCGTTACGCAGACCGGAATCGCATTCGTCGAGATAGAAACCGCGACCGAGGGCCGCATCGTCGGTCATCAGGCAGGCCAGGATGTCGCTATTGCCTTCACCGAGTCCCTCGTCACCCTGCCAGCCCAGGATATGGTCCTGGACACCGTGACCGAACTCGTGGAATACCACGCCCTGGATCTCGCCGGTGTTGCCGTAGGTGGCGCTGGCGACACAGAAGTTGATGGTGCCGTCCCACCAGGCGTTGCCCGGGCAGTAGCCGTCGTTACGGCTGACGTAGGCGTTGATCCGCTGGTTGGAGTAACCGAAACCAGGGGCGAAGAGTTCGAAGAAATCGTGGACCTGGTTGACCGCGTCGAAGGTGTCACGCTCATCCTGCTGCGAATTGAGATCGTGGAACGACACCTGGAAGGGCTCGTCCGGCTGGGCGACGCCACTGAAAGCAGCCTCGGGGCCGGTGAAGTTGTTCATGTCGACGTAGGTGCCGTAGAGGTCGGCCGAGACCGTGATCGATCCGATGTTGCCGGGAATACTCCAGCTACCGTCGGCGTCGCTGATGGTCTGGCTGCCGCCGCCGTTGATCCGCAGGTAAGGTACGGTCTTGACGGTTGCGTCGTTGCAATAGGTGTCCTGCTGAACCAGCGATCCGGTGTCGCCACCATGGTCGAAGTGGATGTCATTGTAACGCCAGAGGATGCGGCCATCATGGGCATCCACGTGAGTCACCCAGATACCCAGAGGCTCGTTGGTACGTACCCGAATGCGATAGGCAAGATGGTATTCCATCTCCGTGGGCGAGGTGGGCACCGGCAGCACCAGCAATTCCGCCGCACCCTCGATGCGATCGCTCGCCATGTCGAAAGGCACGCCGTCGATGGCGATCTGCTCGGCCGAACCGACGGCCAAGCTGGGCGTCGGGTCCACATCGATGTCGCGATAGTAGTCGCTACCCATCAGCAGAAGGCGACCGTCGTCGGAGAACGCCACCAGGGTCTTGCCCTGCCAGACGTCCAGACCGTGATAGGTCTGCTGGAAGTGGCCGACCCACTTGCCCTGGGCGTGGGGCGTGGCGCGCAAACGTAGATTCTGTAGATCGGCCCGGAAGATGTCCGGGTTGTCAGCCATGACCTGGCGCGCCAAAGACTCGACCTGCTGGGCCGAACGCATACCCGCGGTCAGGGGCTGGCTGCCGCCGTAGACGTAGTGGGGCGTCCGGGTGTAGGGATTCTGGGAAAATACTTGCCAGTTTCCGCCGTACTTCTGATTCAAGGACTCGGTGGCCTGGCGGCCTTCGGCTGCGTACAGCAGACCGGGCTGGTCCTGGATCGCGAAGCGAGGCATTTCGACTTCATACATCTCGTTCTGGGCCACCGGCTGAATCGCCAGGACGGTCTGGGCGAAGACCGTCATTGCCACAAGCAGAACCAGGGCAGTGACACACCGTTGAATTCGCTGATTTTTCATTGAAACACTCTCCGTGACTGGGATTCAACAAGGATATCGTGAGCGGTAGGTGTCGGAGTCGAGATGATGCATAATCAAAATTGAGTCGCGACCCGACCGACGGCTCCATCGAGCTCCTTCCAGCAACTACCGGTACCAGCTGCTAATTGTAGCATAAAATGGTGTTCGAATAGTAGAGCGGTCTTGCCAAACGACCATTTATCCACCATATCCGCGTCGAGAACAGGACTGCAAACCCCTTGATTCAGGCTGTATGGCCGAGGTCCTGGAGCTGGTCGCGTAGGAGGCTCCGGGCCCGGTGCAGCCTCGAACGCACCGTGGATTCGGGTAGATTCACCGTCACGGCCATTTCGGCATATGACTGATCGAGGTAGTGGCGGAGCACCAGCAGAATGCGATACTCGTAGACCAACGACGCCAAAGCCCGGTGTACCTGCCCTGTCTCCTCTCCCTGCAACAATCGATCCTCGGGCGAGGGATCCCCTGCCGGCAGGTCGTCCCCCAGAATCTGATTGTTCTTTTCATGTTTAATGGTGTTCAAGCAGGCATTGCGGGCGATAGCAAAGAGCCAGTTGTAGAATCGACGGGTGGGATCGTAGGATTCCAGTTTCTCGTAGGCCGCGACGAAGGCCTGCTGGGTGATGCTGGCTGCCCGATCATGGTCACCAACGACCCGCAGTACCGAATTGAAGATGGGACGCTCGTATTTCTTGATAAATTCCGCATAGGCCTTCCGGTCGCCCGAAAGCACCCGCTGAACGACGAGACCGTCGCCGCTGGACATGGAACCTATCACTTGCCGAGTCGCAAACCCACGGCCCCGAATACGCAGATCCGGGGCCGCGGGTTGCAACAGATTTTTCAATTCGCGTCAACGCACAAGCATCATTCGATTGGATTCCACCAGATCCCCCACCTGCAACCGATACAGATAGGTCCCGGAAGCGACCGGACTGCCGTGGTCGTCCAGACCATTCCAGTGCACCGACCGGCTACCGGCGTTCATGACCTCGGCCGCAGCCAGGGTTCTCACGCGGCGACCCGAGATGTCGAACACTTCCAGCGTCACTGCTGCCCGCTCGGTCATCATGAAGCTGATGTTCGTGGCCGGATTGAAGGGATTGGGCTCAGGTTGGCTATCGAAGCCCACCGGATTATCCACTTCAGGCAAACCGGGGTCTTCCAGCACGTTGATCTTCTTCAATGAGTAGCAGAGGCCATCGTTCAGCGAGGCCATGACGATGCCGCATTCCTCGTTGAACCAGTAGTTGCAGGTCTCGATCAGGCCGTCCGGATGCAGAGTTTCTACCCGAACCCGGTAGCAGTCGAATGATCCGGCCAGGCAGTCGATGGTCATCTCGCCCAGACAGGCGAAGAGGTAATGGATAGGCCCGTTTCCGTCCAGGTCGGGTCCTACTCCGCTCCAGACCTTCCCCATGGCCAGCGGAGTGTCCACCCAGACCACCGGATCTTCCAGATAGAATGATTCATGCTCTCCGTGGAACAGAACCTGTCCATCGTCGTCGGAGGTAAAAATCATGCGCTTGCTGTTGATGACATTCTGGTCCTCCAGACACTCGAAGGTCTGAATGAGTCCACCGTTGTATCGGCCCTGGACCAAGGTGTGCAAGCGGTGAGACACACCGCCGTTGTCGGTATTGTCGCAAACGTACCACTTTTCGAGATCGGGAGTCAGATTCACGTACCCGGGGCCACTGGCCCAGACCTGGATGGTCCAGACCGAGATCAGGGCGAGGCAGACCAGCGCAATTCTAGCCGTTCTCATGGCTTTCCTCCTTGTCCAGTAGTTCCCCTATCCCATCTGAAAGCGGCAAACACGGTCGGCAGGAAGCACAACATCTCTGATCGACGGTGCAATGCTGGAAAGACACTGCTTGTGACTTACAATCGAGCGGACACATCGTTCGCGACTTTCTGAAATTCGGGGCAGCCGTAGGGAGAATTCGCTGGTAGCCTGTACAGTGAAGGTCGCGGCGGCGCCCCAATGACCGTGATCCACGGCCTCGCAATCTCGACTGTAACCCCAGGAGGAAACCACGTGGATTGGGCCCAGAAGATCGACCAACTGACCGTCGGTTACCGCGACTCCCTGATCTTGTTATCTGCTTGTCACACAGGGGTTTTTGACGCACTGGACGACAGCTGGCGGGGAGTGTCCGAGCTGGCCTCAGACCTCGAACTCGACGAACGCGCCCTCGACCTGGTCCTCCATGCGCTGGCCGCCATGGGCATCCTTCAGCAGAACGGTGATCAATTCGCTACCCAACCCGGGGCCCGTCCGTTTCTGCTGTCGGACAGTACTGACACACATGCCAGCATCATGGGACACAATCTGACCATGAGTCGCAAGTGGGTACAGCTAGAAGAAGTGCTACAGTCCGGCGAGCCGGCCCCCGGTCCCGCCCGCACCGAGCGCCAGGAGCGGGATTTCATCTGCGGCATGGAGAATGTATCGCGACAAAGCAGCCTGGAAGTGGTCGGAAAGGTGAACCTGGGCGGCGCCAGAAGGCTACTGGACCTGGGGGGTGGCCCGGGCACGGCCGCCATCACCTTCGCGAAAGCCCGCCTGGATCTGCACTGCGTCGTGTACGACCTGCCGGGACCGGTGGTCATTGCCGAAGAACAGATCGCAGCTGCCGGTCTGGGCGACCGGATAGAGACCCGGTCAGGCGACTTTCTCGTCGACGAACTGGGCGAGAACTTCGATATCGTCTACATCTCCAATATCATCCACATGCTGGGGCTCGACGACACGGCCCATCTGTTTCACAAGGCATTCCAGGCACTGTCGCCGGGCGGCCGCGTGATGGTGAAAGATTTCTTTCTCGAGGATTGCCGATCACGGCCGGCGGCAGGCGCCCAGTTCAGCATCAACATGCTGGTGGCCACTACCGCAGGCAAATCCTACACGCGAAGCGAAACAATGGCGTTGCTGGCCGACGCAGGATTCGCCGATTGTGAGGTCATTGACGTGGCCAAACACAGCCAGGTCCTCATTGCCAGGAGAGCGAACTGATCCGTCGCCTGCAGCGACTCACTTCTCCAGGGCGATGAGAAATCGCCAACCGCGCCCGTCGCTGCCGTCTCCCACCGGGTGGGCCGCGTACAGCCGCAGCTTGTTGAGGCCGCGGACGCCGGGAATGTCCATGCGCTTGCCGAAGCCGAAGCCCAGATCCAGCCTTCCTGCCTGGGTGCCCTCCGTCGGCCAGGGTCCGGTCTGGTTCCAGGTTCGCCCCATGTCCGCGAACAGCAGTGGCTGCCAGCGCATGTTCTTGAGCACCGGAAAGTGCAAGGCCCGCCAGAGATCGAAATCGAGCCGCAGGTCCACGGAACTCCACCATCCTGCATCACCTGTCAGTTCGGCCGCCGGATAGCCGCGCAGAGTGCCGTGATCACCCAACCACGTGCGCCACTGACGGGGCCCCTGTTCGGACAGTGAGCGATAGTTGCCTCGCAGTACCCAGTTGTTGCCCAGGGGATCTATCCAGTCGAACTCGCCCTTGAGGTCGAGTTCTTGCAAGTCCCTTCGGGTATCGGAAGCGCCGCTCTCGAAATCGGTGCTGCGGGCCCGATGCCAGGCCAGCGTACCGTGGAGGGTCA
>Ga0070728_10005265_pt1 | contig 12899 bp, 13 predicted proteins | sample tdDd471_FD_66723 | JGI IMG/M metagenome (GOLD analysis project Ga0070728, IMG submission 66723) | Marine sediment microbial communities from the Atlantic coast under amendment with organic carbon and nitrate - tdDd47.1 | ecosystem: Environmental > Aquatic > Marine > Coastal > Sediment | place...
ATGATGCGACGTTTTCAAATCTTGCCTGTGAGGCAGGCATTGATGTGATATTGGTTGGAGATTCGCTCGGAATGGTTTTGCAAGGCCACGATAGTACGCTACCCGTTACGATGGACGATATGGCATATCATACGCGCTGCGTGAAGCAAGGAAATTCAAGCGCATTGATAATGGCAGATATGCCGTTCATGTCTCTCAATTCTATTGAAAGTACACTGGAAAATGCGGGCCGCCTTATGCAAGCCGGTGCCCATATTGTAAAACTGGAAGGCGGCGAATGGCTTGCCGAGACCATCGAAGCGCTCAGTGATCGAGGCATTCCTGTCTGCGCTCATCTGGGTTTAACCCCTCAATCGGTCAATAAACTTGGGGGATACAAGGTACAGGGTAAAGAGGCCGACAAGGCCAATGCCATGATCAATGCGGCAAAGGAACTTGAGAAATCTGGTGCAGACATGATCCTTCTGGAATGCGTACCGACATCTCTGGCAGAACTGGTCACTAAGAAAGTGAAGGTTCCCGTAATAGGAATTGGCGCCGGAAACGTCACCGATGGTCAGGTACTTGTGATGCATGATCTATTGGGTGTCAGTTCCGGGCGTACGCCTAAATTTGTGAAAAACTTTATGAACGAAGCCAGCTCCATACTGGGGGCATTGAAGCAATATAACGATGATGTGAAATCCGGCGCATTTCCATCTGCCGAACACAGTTTTTCCGGGTAATATTATGCAGGTCGTCCACACCTTAAAAGAACTTCGGGAAACGGTAAGCAAAAACCGTTTGTCCGGAAAGCGCATAGGCTTTGTGCCTACCATGGGTAATCTCCATGAAGGGCACCTTTCACTTATTGATGCGGCCAGAAGGGACTCCGATTTCGTCGTTTGCAGCATATTTGTCAATCCGATGCAATTCGGCAAGAACGAGGATCTTGACGCCTACCCAAGGACTATAAGTGAGGACACCCAAGCGCTTACTGACAGAAACTGTGATCTGCTATTCGTTCCATCCGTTCGCGAGGTATATCCGAATGGTCTCGAACAGGAAACGCGTATAGACGTTCCCGGTGTCAGCGCCGGTTTTTGCGGCGCCAGTCGCCCCGGGCACTTCGTCGGTGTCGCTACCGTCGTTTGCAAACTGTTTAATATGGTGCAACCTGATGTCGCAGTATTCGGCAAAAAGGATTTTCAACAACTTGCAGTGATTCGAAAAATGGTTCAAGACCTCTGTATTCCGGTGGACATACAGGGACTTGATACCTCAAGGGAATCCAATGGATTGGCACGTAGCTCGCGCAACGGTTATCTGACAGACGACGAACGCTCCTTTGCGGCCACTATTTATCGTCTTTTGACAGAGACAGCCCGGGAAATAGAACAGGGCAATCGTCACTACAAAAAACTGGAACAGGCTTTGCTGGACTCTCTGGATGAAGCCGGATTCAAGATCGATTATGTAGGCATCGCTGATTCCAAAACACTGCTTCCCGCCAGTCAGGACAGTGTCCGTGTCGTTATTCTTGTTGCCGTATGGCTAGGAACAACCCGACTTATCGATAACATTGAAGTGGAAGGCTTGAAACAATAGCACGCCCTGTTGGGGACGCTATTTTTAAGGTATTGAACACGAATGTTCAAGCAATAAGGAAATGCCCATGTTGTCAGAAATAGCGTCGCATCTGTTTTCACAATTGGAAACGCATTATCAGGATATTCAGGCATGCCATATGCGAGATTGGTTTCGCACCGATCCCGACCGAGCTGTTCGATACTCGCTAAGCGCACCTTATCTGTTTCTCGACTACTCAAAAAATCGCATTCAGGATGAAACGCTGGATCTTTTACTTCAGCTTGCTAAAGCATCTCGCCTGGAAGAACGAATTGAAGAGCTTTTTTGCGGGGCAGCGCTGAACAACACAGAATGTCGCCCGGCGCTCCATACTGCTCTCAGGATGCCCCAAAATGAATCACTTATTGTCAACGGTAGCGATATTGGCGCACAGATCCACGACACAAAACGTCGCATGGGTGAATTGGTAAACGCATTCCACGAGGAACGCCTGCTTGGGCATAGCGGCAAAAAAATCAACACCTTGGTAAGTATCGGTATCGGTGGATCCTACCTCGGCCCCAAGATGATCACTCAGGCGCTTGCGCCCTATTCGATCGACGGCGTGCGCGTACTTTATATTTCAAACATCGACGGTGCCGATCTCGATGGCGTAATGAGCGACATTAGTCCTGAAGAAACGGTTTTTCTGATTCAATCGAAATCCTTTACGACTCTGGAAACATTGGAGAATGCCAAAGCCGTGAAGGCGTTTTTGCGCCATAGAGGCTGGGAAGACCAGGACATTAGTAAACACTTACTCGCCGCTACGTCCAATATAGAAAAGGCAGTGGAATTTGGTATTGAAAAGGACCGCATATTGCCGATGTGGGATTGGGTCGGAGGTCGTTACTCGCTCTGGTCTGCAATTGGTTTACCGATCATGTTTCAGGTCGGTCCAGCGAACTTTGATGCCCTGCTAAAGGGCGCTAATGATATGGACAACCACTTCCGCACCCAGCCGCTGGATCAAAACATGCCTGTGATTCTTGCATTGATCGGCATTTGGTACAGCAACTTTTTTGGCGCATCGACACATGCGGTCCTACCCTACGATCATTCGCTTCGTGACCTTCCCTCTCATCTCCAGCAGCTGGATATGGAAAGCAACGGCAAGAGCGTTGACCGTGCGGGTCAGCCGCTAGCCTTCAATAGCGGCCCGGTGGTTTGGGGAGGCGCAGGCACAAATGGGCAGCATGCTTACCATCAGTTGATGCATCAGGGCACACATTTAATTCCTGCGGATTTCATTATTCCCATGCAAAGCCATTTCAGAATCAGTAACCATCACACGCACTTGGTTTCGAACTGTTTGAGCCAATCACAGGCTATGATGCAGGGTTTAACTATTGAAGAAGTCAAAAGTCAGATGATCGCCAATGGCGCTTCGCAGTGTGAAGCAGAGCGACTGGCCCCCCATAAAATCATTGCGGGTAACAAGCCAAATAATGTCATAGCGTTGCAACAACTTACGCCCGAATCACTGGGTGCACTGGTGGCGATGTACGAACATAAGGTGTTTGTTCAAGGTGTAATATGGGATATCAATTCGTTTGATCAATGGGGCGTAGAGCTGGGAAAAGCACTTAGCTCGAAACTTACCCAGGCACTGGTTAACCCGAACGCAACTCCCGAGTGCGATAGCTCAACGGCTCAATTGATTCGTTTTTTCCAACAGGCCTCAGACGGACACGCTTAATGATCGGTGGTCTGTTTGTGATAGCCCGATTGATAGTCTGAGCCGGATTCGGTCGAAATCCACCTGCCCTGCCACTCAAAATTGATCGGCTTCAATATCTGATCAGACTCCAGATTCCTCGCTAGCTGACGGTACACAACGTGAAACTTGGGGTCCGGTGAATCAGGGTTCAATTCGGCCATAGGGAAGAGTACGAAGGCATTGTAATAGAGCTCCGGGCGCGGCAACTCAATTCCCGAAAACGTGCCCACTAATCGATCAAAGCAGACAATGTCGATATCAAGGGTACGTGAAGCAAACTTCTTACCCCCTCGAGCTCGGCCATGGAGATCTTCAATGCGCTTCATTTCTGACGCAAGCTCTGTCAACGACAGCTTGCAATCGATTCCAACGATCAGATTCAGGAAGGCATCACCTGTGAATCCAACCGCCTCACTTTCATAGACCGATGAAATCTTTAGTGACCCGAATAGCCTGGAAAGCTCATCCAGAGCAGATCGTATGTTATGGTCCCGGTCAATATTGCTGCCCAGACTAAGATAAACTGGCTTTGACATCCTGAGATCCACTACGCTCGACCTTCCCTGTCAGACGATTCAAACACGCAGGACATAGTCACCCCCACTGCAGTGGCATCCGGTATCGCACCGGGTTTTCTGATTTTCAGACGATAGGCAATAACCGGAAATTTGCTCTGCAGCATCTGTTCAATTTCCATTGCCAGCGACTCCAATAGATTATAATGCCTGTCATCAACGATAAGCCTGATCTCATCACAAACATCGGCATAGTTGATTGTGTCTCCCAGCGTATCGGAAGTCCCCGCTTTGCCAAACCTGCATTCAATGTCCAGATCAAATATCAAGGTTTGCCTGACCGTTTTCTCCCAGTCGAAAACCCCGATGGAGGCCGGAATAGCCAGCCCCTCAATAAAAATACCTTCTGTGCGCATCACAAAATCCAAACGATAGAGCGGAAAAATGTCAGCATGCCAAGGGAGGCAGTTCATCCATTGGCCAACGTGGTCTGACACGTATGCCATCATCTTCTGACTGACCCGCGATGAGACGCTGACACCCGGCATAAGCGATCATTGCACCGTTGTCCGTGCAAAATTCCTGGCGAGCATAAAAGACTCTTGCATTGTGTTTCTCGGCCATTTTATCCAGCGTTTCCCGTAAGTGAGTATTCGCACTGACTCCTCCGGCGATAACCAATGTCGAGTATCCCGTCTGCTTTAAACCCCTTTGGCATTTAATTCTCAGCGTATCCACAACCGCCTCCTCAAAGGCCAGCGCGATGCGTGCTTTTTGGGCTTCAGTCAACCCGCCGTTTTCTTCTGCTTTCTGAATCGTATTCAAGGTAAACGTTTTGAGGCCACTAAAGCTGAAGTCCAGTCCTGGTCGATCCGTCATGGGCCGGGGAAAACGGTATCCACCGTCGCCGTACTGCTCTCTTGCGACTTGCGCCAATGCTGCCACACGTGGCCCACCCGGATAATCCAGGCCCAGCATTTTGGCAGCCTTATCAAAGGCTTCTCCCGCGGCATCATCAATGGATTCGCCAAGTATTTGATACTGCCCGATGGCTTGCACGGCGACCAACTGCGTATGGCCTCCGGACACCAATAATCCAAGAAAGGGGAAGGAGGGAGGCGTTGCCTCCAGCATTGGGGCCAAGAGATGTCCTTCCATATGATGTACCCCGATAGAGGGTATATTCAGGGCAATGGATAATGATTGTGCAATCGCTGCTCCGACCATTAGCGCACCCACAAGCCCGGGCCCTGCCGTATACGCTATGGCATCTATATCCGACCTCGACAGTTTTGTCTCTGACAATACCTGCTCAATCAAAGGCAATGTTTTACGAATATGATCTCTGGATGCTAGCTCGGGCACCACGCCGCCATAGTCCGCATGCAGATCAACCTGCGAATACAGCCTGTGTGCCAATAAGCCCTGTGATTTATGGTACAGCGCAATGCCTGTCTCATCACACGACGTTTCAATTCCGAGCACGATCATTCATTGGCCTCGATTACACGGTGGGATTTTGCGCGCAAGGTTACCAGATATTCCGTGATGAGCCCACTGCCCTGGCGGCCGGGACTCAAGTGCTGATAATGATCAGCCAAATCTGTTTGTTTGCTCAGGAAAGGTGCAGGCTGAACCCCTGTTTCTTCAGATAGTCTTTTTCACTCTCCAGGTTGGCCAGTGTAAGTGGTCGGGATGCCAGCCAGTTCTCACCCATATCAAGCCAAAGATTATGTCCCTTTGCCTTAAGTTTAAAGTCTGTTTCTTCAGAGTTTCGTGCAGCAGTCAGTACAACCGCCAGCCGGAACAGTACACAGAGTTTCGGGAGGAATTCCTTTTCCGAATCGCTCAATTCACTAAACAGTTCAGGAGAAAACTTTCTTCGGTGCGTGCGCACAATCAAGGAGAGATAGAGTTGATAAAGTCGAGTAAAACCGGGTAGATCGGAATGTTTGATCAGATACGCCCCGTGCTTATGGTACTGAGTATGGGAGATCGTTAATCCCACCTCGAATATACGACTTGCCCATCGCAACAACAATTCATAATCGGGGTTCATCAGGTTCCATTTTTTAGCCACTTGACCCAATGCGTGCACTACCGTTTTTTCCAGATAAGTGGCTGCCTGTTGATCAACTCCGTAACGAAGTTGCATGGAATTAATACTGCGCTCCCGGACATCTTCGTGCCTGATCCGACCCAAAATGTCATACAGAAGCCCCTCTCTTAAGGCGCCACTGGTGTATTGCATACTTTTTATGCCAAACACCTCAAAACAGGCATACAGAATACTGAAGCCGGCAGGAAAAATTGAGGCGCGCTCCTTCTTGATTCCGAGCTCCGGTAAGTTTTCCGTGTTTTCGACACTCACCAAGCGCTTTCTGATTTGTTTCAGAACGTCCAGGTTTAAAATTTCTTCCGACAAACCCAAGTGCGCAGCACATTGAAATACCGCCTTAATGGACCCCGAGGAACCCACACAGCTTTCCCAGCCAAGATTTTTGTACTGGTGCTGTATATTAAAGAGTTCACGCGACGCCTGGGTTATCGCCTTATCGAACGCTGAATGACTAAGTTTTCCATTGGTAAAGTACTTGTCCCGGAATGAGACACACCCCATATGAAGGCTTTCCAGCGCCTTGGTTTCAAAACGCTCTCCAATGATCAGCTCTGTGCTGCCACCGCCAATATCGATAACCAGGCGGTTGCCCGCATCGTCTGCGAGTGTATGGGCAACGCCAAGATAGATGAGCCGCGCCTCTTCCCGACCTGAAATAATCTCAATGGGGAATCCCATAACCTTTTCTGCTTCTCGCAAAAATATCTTGCGATTTTTTGCAACGCGAAGTGCATTAGTACCGACAATTTGCACAGATGACGAATCAAGGTCACGAATCCGTTGATAGAACCGTTTCAAACAATCCAACGCTCGGTTTAGGGACGCCAGATCCAGGTTCCCATAAGCATCTATTCCTGCGCCCAACTGAACTTTTTCACCCAAACGATCAAGAATCCTGACTTCTCCATGATCAATTCGGGCGACAACCATATGGAAACTGTTCGAACCCAAATCTATGGCTGCAATGTGTTCTGGTTGATATTCCTGTGCTTCGGAAGGCGACTGGGGAGACAACACGTCCTTGAAATCCTCTGCTGAGACTATATATTACTCGTATTCACAATCATTCTAGGTCATTGGTCCTGATTAGCATAGCGAGTCAGTACCTTCGCAGATACATTCAGTTTGGAAGCAATATCATGAGCGATAACATTATCAATGTAACAGACGCGTCTTTTGAGCAAGAGGTGCTTAATTCAGACATACCCGTGCTGGTAGATTATTGGGCAGAATGGTGCGGCCCATGCAAAATGATTGCGCCTGTGCTGGAAGAAATCGCCGATGATTATGCAGGGAAGATCAAGATCTGTAAGTTGAATATTGATGAGAACGAGCAAACACCTCCGAAGTTCAATATCCGAGGCATCCCCACTCTGATGCTATTCAAAAACGGCAACGTTGATGCAACGAAAGTGGGTGCATTGTCAAAATCCCAGCTCACGGCATTTGTAGATAGCAACCTGTAGACAGAAGCAGTCAGGATAAAAAAACAAAGCGGCTTTTCACTGCGGTGGAAAGCCGCTTTTTTACATCCGGAGGGCTAGGTATTGCTCCAATCAAACGTTTCAATTGACGCTGGCATCCTATCCGGCGGGCGCGCTCAGCGAATGAACGGTGTCCAAAAGGGTCTTCAATTTTACAAAGGCAAACCCATGGCTTGCTGGATCGCCAATAATTTCAAAAAGGCCTTGGGAAAAGATGCGTTGATAAACTGCAATAGTGATGTGGATGCATATCATGATATAAGTCCCCGCCTTTGTCACGACAGGAACAACAAACGCGCAGGACCGCTGGAAGGTCTGTTGAGTTTAATGTCGGCAACCCACGCAGATTATCTGATCACAAGCCCTTGTGACACGCCCTGTTTATCCGATGATTTTGTTCCCAGACTGCTTCAACGACTGGATATGGTTCTAGAAAATTCGGACAAAGACGAGCACGGGAAAATACTAATCGGCGTAGAATCGGAGCATCGAAAACACCCTCTTCATCTTTGTATTTCAACGCAGTTGAAAGTTTCTCTCCGGCAAGCGATTGATACTGGCCAGAGCCGCGTCATGTCCTGGGTTCTGTCCCAACAACCAATTTGGGTGTCGTTCAATGATTCACCGGGCAATTTTCAAAACTTCAATACAATCAGCGAACTGCAAACAGCCAATTCCGAGTCCTGAGAGTGTGACTAATACGAACGGTTGATCCCTATTCATTTATTCGTATTTGTTATAACAATCTGTGACAAATAACCGCTGCCTATAAATTGATCTTCCACCATGTTGCCTGTATCCTTCCGTAAATTTTTCAAACAGTCGTTTTAAAGGCATTCAAATCATGATCTTAGATGTACATATTGCGTTCCTGGTCGCTGCGCTATCTGTTATGTTCGGATTGACGTTTTCAATCGGACAATTCCTCGATTACAAAATAAACGAGGTGCAGAAACGCAAAAATCAGCTTGCCTCAAGCGACTTGGACGCGGAAGCATTTAACGCCTGAAACAAAAAACCCGAGAAGCCCCTGATGGTACATCGGAGCTTTTCGGGTAATTGCTAAATCAACGCCATTGGCGTATTACATACTCAGTGTTGCAAAATCTGGCTCAAGAATAGCTGTAAACGATCCGTCTCGGGACTCTCAAAAAACTCATGCGGCGTGTTCTGTTCAACGATTTCACCACCGTCCATAAAAATAACACGATCCGCCACTTTTTTAGCAAAGCCCATTTCGTGTGTCACACACAGCATCGTCATTCCTTCCTCTGCCAGTTCTACCATGACATCCAGAACCTCTTTTATCATCTCTGGATCCAAGGCCGAGGTTGGCTCATCAAACAACATTATTTGCGGTGACATACACAGTGATCGGGCGATAGCAACGCGCTGTTGCTGACCTCCGGACAGCTGGCCGGGAAACTTCAAAGCCTGATCAGGAATCTTGACCCGCTCCAAATACTTCATTGCTGTCGCTTCAGCTTCTTCTTTAGGTTTTTTCTGGACCCAAATGGGTCCCAAGGTCAGATTTTCTAGAATCGTTAGATGGGGGAAGAGATTGAAATGCTGAAAAACCATGCCCACTTCACGTCTTATGGCCTCGATATTTTTAACATCTTCAATCATTTCTACGCCATTAACGATTAACGAGCCTTCCTGGAATTCTTCAAGACGGTTGATACAACGAATCATGGTGGACTTACCTGATCCGGAGGGGCCACAAATTACAATTCGTTCGCCTTTCTTGACCGTCAGGTTGATCTGTTTCAGAACATGAAAACTGCCATACCACTTGTTCAGGTCTTTTATGATGATAACGTCTTCGTCTGAACTGACCGATGATACTTGTTCACTATTTGTCACTATCTGCTCCTCAAAAGACTATGATCGGTGGCTGGTATCCAGTTTTCTTTCAATATTTGCACTGATAAGCGACATTCCGAAACAACATACCCAGAACACCAGTGCAACGAACAAATAACCTTCTGCGGCGTGGCCGCCAAGCCAGTTTGAATTGCTCAAAGCTGTTTGTGTCGTGCTCAGGATTTCGAAAATGCCGATAATCAACAGAAATGTCGTGTTTTTGAATAGCATAATAAATGTGGCCAGAATATTTGGCATTGAGACCTTTATGACTTGCGGCAATATGATCAACAGAGTTTTTTGCCAGTAACTTAAACCAAGGGAATCTGCCGCCTCGTATTGACCCTGTGGTATGGCAGCAAATCCTCCCCTGAACACCTCGGCCATATACCCTGACATGAACAGTATCAATACAATCCAGACGCGAAGTAATTTATCAACGTTTGTGCCTTCGGGAAAGAACAGCGGCAACATTACAGAACCCATAAAGAACAGGGCCAGAACAGGTACCCCGCGGAAAAACTCAATCAGAACAATACACACACTCTTGGTAAATGGCATATCCGATCGGCGACCGAGTGCCCATAGAAAACTGAGAGGAAAAGCAATAATAATACTGGCTGACGCCAGGAAGATGTTCAGCGTGAATCCACCCCAATAGTCTGTACTAACAAACTCCAGCCCAAATAACCGGCCATCAAGAAAAGCTGCGCCCACAAAGGGAAATGCGAGGAATAGCGGTACTCCGACTTTGTTCCTCAGGTCTTTCGGCAACAAATAAGGAGCAGCAATGACTGCGCCCAGGACAAGGATAGCGAGATTGATTCGCCAGATCTCGTCGGTCGGGTAGCTGCCATACAGGAACTGTTGCATCCAGGCTGATACAAACACCCAGCAGGCACCTTCGGATGTGCAGGCCGCCTGGGTTTCCCCCTCCCAATCAGCATCGATAAACAGCCAACTTACAAGATCTGGAATGATCGTGGCCAGGAAGGCGAGTATCAGCAGGGTTACCAGTGAGTTTAGCGGTGTGGGGAACAAGTTATTTCTTATCCAACCGATGGGTCCCGCAGTCTGGATAGGTGCAGGTCTGGCTGGCAAGGGTTTGAATTCTTTCATATTCGGTACCTATTTCCTTTCTACCAGCGCTACGCTTGCATTAAATCGATTCATCAGGAACGAAATAATCATGTTGATGACAAAATAGACTGCCATAGTCATAAATACGATTTCGATCGCCTGCCCCGTCTGATTCAGAGATGTACCCACAAAAACCGTAAAGAGATCCGGATAGCCAATGGCCGTCGCCAAGGTCGAGTTTTTGACGAGACTTTGGTATTCGCTGTTTAACAAAGGAACAATCACGCGCATTGCCTGTGGCACAATGATCAGACTCATGATCTTCCGTTCTTTCATACCGATACTTCTTGCGGCTTCCGTTTGCCCGTGGGGAACAGATTGTATGCCCGCTCTAACGGCTTCGGCGATGAACGTGCCCGTGTACACTGACAAAGCGACCGTCAATGCCATCAGCTCAGGAATAACGGTCACACCACCACGAAAACTAAAGCCTTTCAGTTCCGGATATTCCAGATAAAAGGGGATACCTGTGATCAGCATGGCCAATAACGGAAGGCCCAGAATAATCGCCAGACCTGTACTTAAAACCGGAAACTGTTCGCCGGTTTCATCCTGACGCTTTTTAGCCCATTTTTTTATGTACCAGGTAATGCCCAGCCCCGCAAAAAATGCAAACACAACCCAATTGGATCCGGGCTCTCCTACGACTTCAGGGAGAAAAAGACCGCGAACATTCAGGAATATGGACTCGCCAAAACTCATGCTTTCTCTCGGACTGGGTAACGCAGCAAGCACAGCGAAGTACCAGAAGAAAACTTGTAGAAGGAGCGGAATATTACGAAAGGTTTCCACATAAATAATTGATAGTCGATTAATCAACCAGTTACGGGAGAAATATGCGACCCCCATAATAAAGCCAATTATGGTCGCAAAAAATATACCTACTGCGGAAACAAGAATTGTGTTGAGCAAACCGACCACAAATGTTCTTCCATAGGTCGATGTTGCATCATAAGGGATCAGTGTCATCAGGATATCAAAACCTGATGCAGTAAAGAGGAAATCAAAACCGCTTTTGATTCCACGCGCCTCCATATTGGCGAGCGTGTTAGAAACTATGTTGTAAAAAAAGTAGCCGAGTCCCAGCAAGAGCAGGAATTGGTAGATCAGCGCTCGATTTCTCGGATTGTTAAAAAAGGATCGATTTGCAGTCGCCACCTGACTCTGATTGCGTTGCTCTTGTGACATAAACTTGCCCTGTTATCTTGTTCTCATTTTTTATGCAAGAATTATGCTTGGAGATAGTTTGCCTATCTCCAAGCATTCAGAGACTAGCGAATGGGAGGAGAATAAAGGATGCCTCCATTGTTCCACTGCGCGTTCAATCCACGAGAGATTTCCAAAGGTGAGTCCTTGCCCACGTTTCTGTCAAACATTTCTCCATAGTTCCCAACCTGCTTGACGATGTTATATGCCCAGTCTGCGCTCAGACCAAGTTTCTCGCCTGCATCACCTTCGGAACCCAGCAACCTTTTCTGGCCAGGTTTACCAGATGCTTTCATCTCATCCGCATTGGCACTTGTGACACCAAGAAATTCAGCTTCAATCAGTGCATTCATGGACCACTTAACGATATTGAACCATTCATCATCACCCTGACGAACAACTGGACCCAGTGGTTCTTTGGATATTACTTCTGGAAGCACGATGGCCGAAGAAGGATCTTTCAGACCAATCCGAATTGCATAAAGTTGGGACTGATCAGATGTCAGTACATCACAGCGGCCACTTTCAAATCCGGCTCTAGTTTGATCTGAGGTATCAAAAGTCACGGCCGTATACTTCATATTGTGCGCGCGGAAATAGTCCGCCAGATTCAACTCGGTTGTGGTTCCTGCTTGTATACACGCTGCGGCACCATCGAGCTCCAGGGCACTTTTGACCCCCAGCTTTTTGGAAACCATGAAACCTTGCCCATCGTAATAATTGACGCCCGCAAAATTCAAACCAAGAGACGTGTCCCTTGTATGCGTCCAGGTTGTATTTCGCGACAGTAAATCAATCTCACCAGACTGTAGTGCCGTGAAGCGTTCTTTAGCCGTGAGAGGTTTGTATTGGACCTTTTCAGCATCTCCCAAAACGGCTGCAGCAACGGCTCGGCAAACATCTACGTCCAACCCACTCCATTGACCTTTTTCATCTTTTTGAGAAAATCCTGCCAGACCAGTACTGACTCCACAGGACAACGAACCACGTTTTTTTACCGACTCAAGCGTTACATCTGCAGAGACAGTTTGTGCTGCACAAGCGATGCTTACAGCAGCAAATACTGAAATTAACTTTCTTATTTTCATATCCAAAACCCCTTTTGGTTAGTGTTGGCAGTGTGGTTACACCGAAATCAGATTATCACAGCCTCAGTTAATTGTAGAGAGATTCACAAATAGGCCCGAGATTAACCGCTACCATGATTTGATACGTACTCACTTTGGCTTCCGTCCCTTCTT
>Ga0070728_10005266_pt1 | contig 12899 bp, 9 predicted proteins | sample tdDd471_FD_66723 | JGI IMG/M metagenome (GOLD analysis project Ga0070728, IMG submission 66723) | Marine sediment microbial communities from the Atlantic coast under amendment with organic carbon and nitrate - tdDd47.1 | ecosystem: Environmental > Aquatic > Marine > Coastal > Sediment | place...
CTGTGCCGCTTCATCCGTGACCGAGATGATGACAACCGGGATGTTCGCCAGCTTCGGATCCTCCTTCAGCGCCCCGAGGACCTGCCAACCGTCCATTTCCGGCATGGCAATATCCAGCAGAATCAGGTCGGGCGCCGTTGTCCGGATCTCGACAAGGCCACTTTCACCATCCAGTGCGACCCTTGTGCGGAAGCCGCTGCGTTCAAGCACCCGGCGATAGATATCCAGCGCGTCGGAATCATCATCGATGATCAGGGCCAGCGGTCCCACGGCGTCCACGGCCTCGGGCAGATCGGACGGCACCATGCCGGACAACAGCGTCGGCGGCCCTCCATCATCACGGATACCCTCCAGCGAAACCGGAACGACCAGCGTGAAGGTCGAGCCGACGCCAGGCTGACTGGTAACCGTGACGTCGCCCCCCATCATCTGCACCAGCCGACGGGTGATTGTCAGGCCCAGGCCTGTACCTTCGCGCTCCCGGGTCAGGGTTCCGTCCGCCTGTTCGAAAGGCTCGAATACCTTGCCGACCTGTTCCTCCGACATGCCGATCCCGGAATCGCGCACGACGAATGAAACGGCTTCCCGTTCATTGATCTCGGTCTGACCGACAATCAGCTCGACGTCACCGTTCTCGGTAAACTTCGACGCATTGGAGAGCAGGTTCAGCAGGCACTGGAACAGGCGCTTGCGATCAGATTCAATGTGCAGTCCCGGCACCTGCAGATCCAGGTGGAGCCGGTTCCCGAACCGTTCGGCGATGGGACGGACCGTGCTCGCCGCCTCATCGACCAGCGCCGCAAGATCCACTGCCTCCAGGTCCAGGCTGACGCGACCGGCCTCTACCTTGGCCAGATCCAGTACCTCGTTGATCAGGGTCAGCAGATGTCGCCCGGATTTCTCGATCCGGTGCAGGTCATCGACCGTACCTTCATCGCCCTGATCCTCGAAATCCTCGATCAGCATCTCGGTGTAACCGATGATCGCGTTCAACGGGGTCCGCAGTTCATGGCTCATGTTGGCGAGGAACGAGCTCTTGGCCGAATTGGCAGCCTCTGCCGCCTCCATCGCTTCCTTCAGTTCCTGGGTCCGTTCGGCGACCTTTGCCTCCAGACCGTCATAGGCGGTACGCAGGGCCTTCTCGGCTTGCCGGCGTTCGGTCACGTCATGCGTGACGCTGGCAAAGCCCGACAGCTCACCCCGCCCGTCATAGACCGGATGAAACGTGACACTGGCCCAATAGGTGCTCCCGTCCTTGCGCCGACGCTTCATCTCCGCCTCGAAACGGCCCCGGAGGCTGGCCTCCGACAAGGCACGCGCCAGAATGCGCGGGGCGTTCTCGGCATCAGCATCGAAGATGGCACCGGAACGCCCCAGGACCTCCTCCGCACCGAAACCATCCAGACGGGCGGCACCGTCGTTCCAGGACGATACCCGGCCCGCCGGGTCCAGCATGATGATGGCGTAGTCCTGCAGGCCGTTGACCATCAGGCGAAAGCGTTCCTCGCTGCGCCTGATCCTTTCCGTGCCGGCGCGCAGGTTCTCGTTCACGCGCTTGTCGATCAGGGCGGTTGCCAGTCCCATGCCGAACAGGAGCACCGAGCCCAGCGCGATGGCGGCGGCCAGAATCCCGGAGTTCACGGTTGAACCAGTATGCACCAGGGCTTCGGCGCGCAGATGGAACGTTGCAGCGGCCATGCCGCAGTAATGCATGCCGACCGCAGCAACGGTCATCACACAGGCACTGCCAAGGCGCCAGTAAAGGGATTCAAGGTTGAAGCAGAGCCAGAGTGCCGCCATGGACGCCACGATCGCAATGGCGAAGGAGGCGACATAGAGCACCGGATCATAGACGATCTCGACCGGCATCCGCATGGCGGCCATGCCCATGTAGTGCATGCCCGCGATGCCGAGCCCCATGCACAGGCCACCCGCCAGCAGCATGATGAAACTGGATCCCAGGGACCTGACGATCGCCAGACCGGCCCAGGTGAACAACACGGACACACCCATCGAACCGACGGTCATCGGCCTATCGAACAGCACCGTGACGACGGGCAGTTCCATCCCGAGCATCGCGATGAAATGCATCGACCAGATGCCGCCGCCCAGGGCAAATGCGGCAAACAGTGTCCAGCCAGCCGCCGCACCAACGCTCGCTTCCCGGGCGCGGGATGCGATGTTGAGCGCGGAAAAGGCGGAAAACCCACATATGCCCACCGCAAGCAGGACCAGCGCCATATCGTGATGTTGTGACAGTTCCATACGCGAACCTCCGTGCGCGAAGGATCATGGCGCGAAGGGGTTAAGTACGGATTAAGTCATGGGGCCGGTCTTGATCACGACACTCGGCGGCTTAACCAAATGTTCAGTCGCCAGTGTCTTGATAGCGAAATGCCCAATCCGCTAGGAGCCGGAGCACGATGAACAACGAAGAGAAGCCGCGCGTCCTGGTCGTTGACGATCTCGAGGCCAATCGCGCCATGCTTGCGCGTCGCCTGACGCGCCGCGGTTACGAGACGGTCATGGCGGAAGATGGCCCGAAAGCCCTGCAATTGATCGACGAGAGCGAGTTCGACATCATCCTTCTCGACATCATGATGCCGGGCATGAGCGGGCTTGAGGTCCTGCGCCTGATCCGGGCGAACCGCAGCCCCGCGATCCTGCCCGTGATCATGGTGACAGCCATTCACGAGAAGGATGGTATCGCCGAGGCGATCAAGCTGGGGGCCAACGACTACATCACCAAGCCTGTCGATCTGGACATCACACTGGCACGGATGCAGACCCAGATTGACCGCCGTCGTGCGGAGCTGTCGCTGCACGCCGCGAACGAGAGCCTGAAGCGGCGCGTCGAAGAACGAACCCATGACCTGGAGAAGATGAACTTCGACCTGCGCAACGAGATCAAGCAGCGGCAATCGCTGGAGGAAGGCCTGCGTCAGGAGAAGAAGCGCGCGGAGGCAGCCAACCGTGCCAAGTCCGAATTTCTGGCCACCATGAGCCATGAACTGCGGACCCCGCTGAATTCGATCATCGGATTCTCGGATCTGATCCGACAGCAGCTCGAATCGGACGCCACCGCAGATACGGCGAAGTTCGGTGAATACGCCAGCTACATCAACGAAAGCGGTCAGCATCTGCTGCGCATCGTCAACGACATCCTGGATCTGACCAAGGTCGATGCCGGCAAGACGATCCTGAACGAATCGCACACATCGGTCGCCGACCTGGTCGACCGCTCGATCCGCCTCGTCGAGGCGCTGGCGCAGAAGTACGGGATCAGGATCGACTTCGGCGGCGAGCTGGAGAATGTGGAACTGTTCTGCGACGAGATCCTGATGCGCCGGGCCTTGCTGAACATGATCAGCAATGCCGTGAAGTTCTCCAAGACCGGTGGCCATGTCGAAATCCGGGCGGAGATCGACACCAACGGTGAACTGCACCTGATCGTCGCGGACACCGGTATCGGCATCAAGCCGGAGGACATCCCCCGCGTCATGGAAGCCTTTGGCCAGGCCGACGCCACCCATTCCCGAAAGCATGAGGGAACCGGTCTTGGCGTCCCGCTGACGAAGTCGCTGGTCGAACTGCATGGCGGACGGTTCGAGATGGACAGCGAGCCTGGTGTCGGCACCACGGTCAGTCTGGTACTGCCCGCCAACCGGTTGGAGATCATCAACGATGAACCGGTCTCGGCCAATTCCGCCGCCTGATCATGCGACCATGTCGGACGCGTCCGACAATCAGGTGTGATCGGCGTGCTCCCCGATACCGGGCTGTTCCAGTGCCTCAGTCCGGCACTTTGACATCGGTCAGGGCGAGGATCTCGCACGCGTCCCGTGCCGACATGCCGACCCGCATCCCCAGGAAGCGCGCAACATCGTTCACCGCTGAAAGCACACCGGTTTCGTAGGTGGAGCGACCATCCCCGATCCGCGCGCTGCTGCTCCCGACTGTCGCACCGACGATGCGGCGCGCATCCAGCGCGCCAAGGCGACTGAAACCCCAGCCCTGCGGCCCCCCGCCCGCATCATTGAACAGCGCCGCGAACGCCTTGCAGCGAATGGCATAGTCCGGATTGCCCCCGACCAGCGCGCCATGTGAAGCAGTCACGACAATCTGGCCATCATCCTCCGGGCGCACCTGCGAGGCGGAGTCCAGAAGCACGATCCGCCGCAGGGCCCCAGGCAATTCGATCGCTTCCCGTCGTTCACCCATTTCCGCGACCGGCATGTCCGAAACCGGTGCCCGAAGCAGCGCCTCTGCCGCATCCTCCACCGCCATGCCGGGCCGGACACCGACGGTCAGCGCCAGCGGATTGACATGACTGATGACGCCACGCTGCAGCGCGTCGGCGGCATCGCCGATCCGGCAACTCATGCTGTCGATCACGGCTGCGGCTACGCCATGCGAATGGCAATGATCCAGACAGGCAAGTCCCGCGGCTTCCATGCCAGTGCCGGCGTCGTTCAGGATAACGGCGCGCACACCGGCCCGCAGGGCGCAGGCGGCGGGAAACAGGCCACCGTGGCTGCCACTGACGACAACGGCCCCCGCAGCCTCTGGCGGCAGGCTGGTGATCGTGTCCGCCAGAACAATGCCATAGGGTCTTTCAGTCATCTGCGCGCCATTCCCGGAACCATTGATCTGCCGGCCGGATTGACCGGATTCGCCAAGCACCCCTATCGTGAACCCAACAGGCGCAATTGCCAATGCGGAGCGGGGGGGATCATGAACAACAGGGGGAATCTGGACCGGAACCGGTTCCTTGCCTTCCACCGCGAGATGCTGCGCATCCGTGCGCTGGAGGAAACCGCGCTGGAAGGCCTGAAGCAGGGTCTCGTCCTGGGTGCCATCCATCCCTCCATCGGGCAGGAGGCGATTGCCGCTGGAGTCGCCGGGCAACTGCGTCGCGATGACATCCTGCTCTCCACCCACCGGGGCCACGGGCACACGCTGGCCAAGGGTGCCGATCCGGAAGCCATGATGCGCGAACTGTTCGGCCGCCAGGGCGGCAATTGCGGCGGCAAGGGCGGTTCGATGCACATCGCCGACTTCTCCGTCGGCATGCTGGGGGCGAACGGGGTGGTAGGCGCGAACATCGTCATCGCCACGGGCGCGGCGCACGCGATCCGGCTGCATGGCGATGACCGCATCGTTGCCTGTTTCTTTGGCGACGGCGCCATCAATCGCGGCCCGTTTCTGGAGGGATTGAACTGGGCAGCGGTCTTCGACCTGCCGGTACTTTTCATCTGTGAGGACAATGGCTTCGCGGCAACCACACGCAGCGCCGACCTGACCGCCGGTCCCGGCCCGGTCGCCCGCGCCGCGTCCTTCGGCATCGCCGCGGAATCAATCGATGGCAACGATATCGCAGTCGTGGCGGAAACCGCCGAGGTCCTGATCGATCGGGTCCGGCGGAACCGCAAGCCTGCATTCCTGCACGCAAGGACCTACCGGCTGACGGGCCACACCGGCGCCGACCCGGCCACCTACCGCCCGGCGACGGAGGTCGAGCAGGCGTGGCAGAACGATCCCATCGCCCGCTCCCGCGCCCTTCTGGGCGCTGCGGGCGTTGACACGGACGTGTTCGACGCCATGGACCGGGCCGTCGCGGCGGAGATGAAACAGGTCTTCGAGGCAGCGCGGGATGCCCCATGGCCGGACCCTGCGGAGGGGCTGACCGATGTTCTGGACGCCCGCGCACCGGAGGTGGCGTGATGGCCGAGATGACCTATGCCGCCGCCGGGGCTGCAGCGCTGGCCGAGACCATGGACGCGGATCGGACCGTCTGGGCGCTGGGGGAGGATCTGGGGCGCGGCGGCGTCTTCGGCCAGTACGCGGGGCTGGAGGCACGGTTCGGCGCGGAGCGCATTGTCTCCACCCCGATCTCGGAAGCCGCGATCATGGGGGTCGGGGTCGGTGCCGCCATGACCGGGACACGTCCGGTCGTGGAGATGCGGTTCGCGGACTTCGCCCTCTGTGCCACGGATGAACTGATCAACCAGGCCGCCAAGGCCCGCTTCATGTTCGGCGGCCAGACCCGCGTCCCCCTGACGGTGCGCATGCCGGTCGGCATGTGGCGGTCATCCGCCGCACAGCACAGCCAGTCGCTGGAGGCGCTGTACACGCACATCCCCGGACTGGTGGTCATGATGCCGGCCACCCCCGCCGACAATCACGCCATGCTGAAGGCCGCGATCCTGAGCGACGATCCCGTCGTCTATCTGGAGCACAAGAACCTGTGGCCCCTCTCCGGCGAAGTGCCGGACGATGCCGCGCCCTATCGCATCGGGACGGCGGGTGTCGCGCGGCAGGGCCGGGATCTGACCATCGTCACCTGGTCCGCGACGCTGCATGACATCCTGTCAGCCGCCGAGCGCGCCGCGCTGGCCGGGGTGGCGGATATAGAAGTGCTGGACCTGCGGACCCTCTGGCCCTGGGACAAGGCGCGCGTGCTGCAGAGCGTACGCCGCACCGGGCGCCTGCTGATCGCCCATGAGGCGGTGGTGGTCGGCGGTTTCGGTGCGGAGATCGCCGCGACGGTTGCCGAGGAGCTCCACGCGGACCTGAAGGCCCCTGTCCGCCGGATCGGCGCGCCGAAGCTGCCCATTGGCTATGCCCCGACCCTGGAGAACGAGATCAGGCTGGGGCCTGACCGTCTGGATGCAGCCATCGCACGGATGATGTCCTGAGCGGGCCTGAAACGCGCGCCACCGCTTGCGTCACATGCTCCCGACCGCAGGAGTTGATTTGCAAATCCCGCTGACCGGTCCCAGATCTCAATGCAGGTTTGGTCCAGAACCCCGGAGTAATAGTGATGTTCGCAATGTCTCGTTTGAGTGCAGGCCAGTTCCGGTCTGCTGCCCTGCTGGTCCTGTCCGTTTTCCTGTTCCAGCTGCAACCTGCAGCGGCCCAGCTTCGTGTCGATGATGCGCTGGACCCTGAAGAGGTTCTGGAGGAAGAACTCCGGTCGCCATATTACGCGATCACCGATGGTGGCCCGACCCGCGCCCAGCGGCCGCTGGTGGACCGGATCCCGATGCGCGGCGTGATGGATCGGGGCGGCAACGCCCTGGTCGATGTCATCTATACCAAACGCACCGGACAGATCCTCACCGACATGAGTGGCCATGCGCTGTACGCGACGGAGAAGGACACCGCATTCGGCAAGTCTTCCCTGTCGGGTGCGGCCCTGGAGAGTTGGCGCCCCCTGACGGTCAGCAAGGATCTGCGCACCTATGGTCTCTGGGGCAAGGCCTGGAACGAGGCGCTGCAGGTCTGGGTTCTGACCATGGCAGACAAGCCGCTCTACACCTACGTCGGTGACACGGAAGCAGGCGTCGCCAATGGTATCGGCAACGGCTGGTACACGATGGAAGTGATCAGCTGACCTCAACCACGCTTCAGTCGAGGTGCGTCGCCATGAAGGTAGCTGCGTCGACTGGCTTGCCGAACAGGTAGCCCTGTCCCAGGTCGCATCCTGCGTCGTGCAGGTGATCGCGTTGGGCGACCGTCTCGATCCCCTCCGCCACCGTGCCCATCGACAGGCCATGTGCCAGTGCCAGACTGCTGGCCACAATAGCCTTGCAGGCGGTGTCGTCCGGCAGGCCCGAGGTGAAGGCCCGGTCGATCTTGAGACTGTCGCAAGGCAGGTTCTGCACCCGCAGCAGGGATGAATAGCCGGTTCCGAAGTCGTCGATGGCAATGTGAAAGCCATGGCTGTGCAGGGCCTGGAGCGCCCGCGCCGCGCCCGGTCCGGGCGGCGGTGCCGTCTCGGTCAGTTCCAGATGCAGATCCTGCAGCGCCATACCGCGGTCGTCGATGGCCCGTTTCAGATCAGCGACCAGACCCGGTGAATCAAGCTGGGTCGGCGAGACATTGACCGAAACGAACAGCCCCCGCGCGGCGCGGCTGGTTTCCCGCCAGCACGCCAGGTCATCAAGCGCTGTCTGCAGTGCAAATGCGCCCGGGCCGGACAGCAGGCCCTCCGGCTCCGCGAAGCCGATGAACGTGTCCGGTGAAACCGCACCGCTGGTGGCGTGGGTCCAGCGCAACAGCGCCTCCGCCCCCACCACACGGGACGTGGCCAGTTCGACGATGGGCTGATAGGCGATTGAGAGTTCCCCGCGCCCCTCCGCAGCAAGGAACTCACCGCTCAGCCAGACTGCATGGTGCGCGTCGGATCGGTCGGGCATGTCACGCCCTCCGGGCTGAGCGGGTTGAGGTGGACAGCGTCAGGGCTGTCACCCGTCCAGCATACCCTGTCCCTGCAACAGTGCCAGCACGACGACGATGACCATCGCCAGTGCCATCAGGATGTTGATCCGCCGCTGGGTGGCAGGTGCCAGCGCCATGCGTTTCAGCGAGACCCCGAGATAAAGCCAGGCGAAGTGGACCGGCACCCAGATGACGTTGATCAGCACGAACTTGACGATGATCTCGGTGGTCGTGCTCTCGAACCCGAGCGGAAAGCTGACGAACAGGGTGCCGTTGACCGCATAGGCCTTCGGATTGACGAACTGCAGGAAGATGCCATCCACCGCGCCCGGCACCTTCACGGCCCGCGCGAAGGCGATTGTCGAACCGGCCAGCGCGATCCGGGCCGCCAGATAGAACAGGAAAGCGACAGAGACCACCAGGAAGACCAGTTGCAGCTCCGGCACCGTTTCCAGAACGACGGCAAGTCCGCTCACCACGGCAACGGCCACGAGGTTGGTTCCGAGCCAGAGCCCGGCGATGTAGCGCACGCCAATGCGATAGCCGAAACCCGACCCGACGCCGGCGACCGACAGCACGCCCGGTCCGGGAGTGATGATCAGCAGGAAGAAGGCCCCCGTGAAATAGATCAGCGCCTCGATCAAGCGCCCACGGCCCCGTCACTTGCGGCTTCGGTCTTGCGATAGCCAAAGGATTCGTTGATCCGCGACAGGATATGAGCCCCCGCCGTGGTCACCTCCGCCCCGTCTGCTGCCGCCGCCCCGACCAGGTCGGCGGGGTTCACGGGCGCATTGAAATCCGGGTCATGGAAGGTGGCGATGGACAGGCGTTCCGCCACATGCCGGTTGGTGGCGCGATGCGGGGTCGAGCGGTAGCGCCCCGCCGTCCAGCGCGCCATCAGATCCCCGGCATTGATCACCAGCGACCCCGGCACGGGCGGGGCAGCGATCCAGGTTCCATCCGGCAGACAGACCTCCAGCCCGCCGTTGTCATCCTGCCAGAGCAGGGTGATCAGGCCGAAGTCGGTATGTGGCGCGACACCAAACTGGTCGTCACCCAGCGCGCGGGGTTGTTGCGGATACCAGACTGCCTGCGTCCGTTGCAGCGGCTTGGTATAGAACGGCGCGAAGAAGTCGCGCTCCACTCCGAGGCTCAGTGCCACGCCCTGCAACAGCCGCTGGCCACAGTCCGCGATCGCCGCATAGTAGGTTTCGAAGGCGCTCCGGAACGCCGCAGGCGCGTCGGGCCAGATGTTCGGGCCGCGCAATGGTTGCCCGGCCATCACGTCCGGATCATCCAGCGGCAGATCGAGACCAACCTGGAAGAACTCCTTGTAGTCCGGGCGCTTCGCCCCGTACATGCGCGCGTCACCCAGTGCGTTGAAACCGCGATGGTGCCGGGTCACAGCCACCTTGCGCTTCTGTTCCGCCGGCAGACGAAAGAACCCTCTCGCCGCCTCCACGGCAGCGGCAATGACCTGTTCCGGCACGCCATGACCGGTGATGTAGAAGAACCCGCTGCGCTGCATGGCAGTGGCGATCTGCTCCGGCACGTCACCACTATCGGGGCGCGACAGGTGCGACAGGTCGATGATCGGAATATCACTCACGAGCGGTTCTCAGCCGACATTGCGCCCGACCTTCTCCCAGTAGGGTTTGCGCAGTTCGCGCTTCAGAATCTTGCCCGTGGGGTTGCGCGGCAGCTCGTCGATGAAGTCCACCGACTTGGGGCACTTGTAGTGGGCGATACGTTCACGGGCATAGGCGATCAGTTCGCCCTCCGTCACCTCGGCGCCGGCCTTCTTCACGATCACGGCCTTGATGGCCTCCCCCCAGCGTTCGTCCGGGACACCGATGATGGCGACATCGGCAATGGCCGGATGGCCGAACAGGGCGCTCTCGACCTCCGCCGGATAGATGTTCTCCCCACCCGAGATCACCATGTCCTTCACGCGGTCGTAGATGTAGAGGAACTGCTCGTCATCGAAATAGCCGGCGTCGCCGGTATGCAGCCAGCCGTCCTTCAGCGTACTCGCGGTGGCATCGGGCAGATTCCAGTAGCCCGACATCAGGGTGGTGGAACGCAGGATGATCTCCCCCACCTCCCCGGTCGGAACATCGTTCCCGGCCTCATCGACCACACGGATCTCGTAGCCAGGCGCGGCCCGGCCACAGGCCCGCAGGCGTTCGGGCTTCGACAGGTCATGCTCGTCGGGACTCATGTAGACGCCGCCGCCGTTGCTCTCCGTCATGCCATAGGCCTGGCCGAACCTGTTGCCGATGACCTCGATGGCCTGGCGCAGCAGTTCCGCCGGAATGGGGGCCGCGCCATACCAGATCTCGTCGATGGAGGAGAAATCCGTCTCCGCGCAGCCCGGCGACTGCAGCAGGAAATTGATCAGCGCGGGCACCATGAAGGACTTGGTCACCCGATACTGCGGGATCAGCCGCAGGATCTCCCCCGGCACCGCCTCTGCCATGATCACGGTCATGGCCCCGACATACAGGCCGGCCAGGGCATTGTTCAGGCCACCGACATGGTACAGCGGCATGCAGATCAGGTTCACGTCCGACGCGGTCCAGCGGCCATAGGCCTTGGTCTCGTTGGAACTGAGGATCGGCCAGAGTTCGAAGCAGCTGAAATGGCTGAGCTGGACGCCTTTCGGATGCCCGGTCGTGCCACTGGAATAGAGCTGCGCCGCGGTGTCCGTCGCCAGCACCTGCACCATCGGGTCGACATCGGCCTGCCGTCCGTACCATGCGCGCAGGTCATCCAGTTCGGCGACACCTTCCGCCCGACCTTCGATCGCCAGAACGGTCTCCACCGCCGGCATCTCGCCCCGATGGTCGGTGCCCAGATGATGATAGCCGGGGCCAAGCACCAGCACGCGCGCGCCACTGTCGTTGATGATGTAGGCCATCTCCGGCACCGCGAGACGCCAGTTCACCGGCACCAGCACCGCACCGGCCTTGGCGCAGCCATAGTAGAGGGCGATGAAATCGTCGGAATTCTTCGCGATCAGGCCGACCCGTTCACCGGGACGAATGCCCGCAGCAATCAGACCGTTGGCGATGCAACTGGCCTGGCGGTCCAGCGTCGCGTAGTCCGTCCGCCGCTCGCCGAACACCAGCGCAATGCTGTCACCATTGTCGCGGGCGTGACCCCGCAGCACATCAGCCACATTGCGGCGATCCTCGCCATCCGTTGCAGTATTGCCCGTCATTCTCATCCTCCCCGAAGCAGCCGCGAGTGTTCCCGCATGGTCCCGCCGCGTCAACCGCATCGCGCGGCTATCGGTCACAATGCCAAGGCACCGGGCCTGAAGCAGTTTGCGCCGCATGCAGACTGCATCAAAGAAAGAGCCAACCGTTGCCGCCTTCATTGCGCGCCAGCTGTTGCTGCTCGCCCTCGGCGGTGCAGCACTCTGGTGGGGCTGGAGCCTTGATCGTTGTGCTGCGGACCCGCCGATCCTCTGGCCGCTCGCGCTTGTTGTCTGGGTGACGCAGAGCATGTTCTGGCTCGGCTGGCGGCACCACGACGTGAAGCTGCTCTTCCTGCTTTCCGGTGGCTGGGTCGGCGTCGCCTCCAGCGCGGCTGTGCTGATCATCTTCGTAGGTGCGGCTGTCGCCTCCGCCGGGGATCAGACCACCATCCGCGTCGGTGCGCTGATTGCCGTGCTGCTGCCGCTGATCATCCTGCCGCGCATTGCACCGCTCTGGCCCAGCCAGCAGAAACCCGTCGGCCTGCTGCATCACCTCGTGCGCAGCATCTTCGTGATCATCCAGTATGGCGGCATCGGCCTGCTGATCGCTGCGATCATGCGGTTCTGCCCTACCTGAAGCTGGTCGGAGCCTGCCCTCGTGACGCGGAATTGTCGCATCCGTCACACTCGCCGCAGGCGGCTTTTGACGGCACAATGGCCGCCCGGTATGTCTACCCTCTCCAGTGCCGAAAGGGCCGGAGACGGAATCCAGAACCAGTCGAAAGGTTCCACCAATGGATTATGCGAAAGTCTTCTCCAGCGCCGTGCAGTCGCTGCATGAAGAGAAGCGGTATCGCGTCTTCACCGAACTGGAACGCCACGCCGGACATTACCCGCGCGCCACCAACCATTCCGGAGGCAACAAGCCCGACGTGGTTGTCTGGTGTTCCAACGACTACCTGTGCATGAGTCAGAACCCCATCGTGACGACCGCGATGAAGGACGCCATCGACCGGATGGGCGCCGGTGCTGGCGGCACCCGCAATATCTCGGGCACCAATCACCCGCTGGTGGAGCTGGAGCGTGAGCTGATCGACCTGCACGGCAAGGAGGCCGCGCTGGTCATGACCTCCGGCTTTGTCGCCAACGAGGCCGCGATCTCCACCATCGCCCAGTTCCTGCCCGGCTGCGTCATCTTCTCCGATGAACTGAACCATGCATCGATGATTGCCGGCATCCGCCATTCCGGGGCCGAGAAGAAGATCTTCCGCCACAATGACGTCGACCACCTGCGGCAGTTGCTGGAGGAAACCGATCCGGACCGGCCGAAGCTGCTGATCTTCGAATCCGTCTACTCCATGGACGGCGACATTGCCCCGCTGGAGAAGTTCTGCGACCTGGCCGACGAGTTCGGGGTGCTGACCTACCTGGACGAGGTTCATGCGGTCGGCATGTACGGCCCGCGCGGCGGCGG
>Ga0070728_10005267_pt1 | contig 12898 bp, 6 predicted proteins | sample tdDd471_FD_66723 | JGI IMG/M metagenome (GOLD analysis project Ga0070728, IMG submission 66723) | Marine sediment microbial communities from the Atlantic coast under amendment with organic carbon and nitrate - tdDd47.1 | ecosystem: Environmental > Aquatic > Marine > Coastal > Sediment | place...
TGGCACTGACACTGATGCAGTCAAGGCTCGTATGAAAGCCCTGTACAATATTGACCGGGACTCTCATCTGCGGACCAGCCATCAGAACCAGGCCATCAAGAATCTCTACAAAGAGTATCTGGGCGAACCCCTGGGTGAAAAGAGCCATAAGTATCTGCACACCCATTACCACGACCGTGACGACGTACTGCTGTAAAACGCAGTAGTTCAGGAGATCAACATGAGTTCTGCTCTCACACGACCGCTGGTCACAACCATCAAGGAACGCTGCCGCTTGTGTTACACATGCGTGCGGGAGTGCCCCGCCAAAGCCATCCGCATCAGTGCGGGACAGGCCGAGGTCATCGGGGACCGCTGCGTCGGCTGTGGCAACTGTGTGCGGGTGTGCAGCCAGAACGCCAAAAAGGTCCGTAACGACATTCCCGTCATCAGCCAGTATCTGTTTGAAGGTGAAGACGTGGTGGCTATTGTTGCCCCCAGCTTCCCGGCGGAATTTCCGGAGATTGACCATACCCAGGTAGTTGGCATGATCCGTGCCCTTGGGTTTGGCACTGTTTGTGAAGTTGCCTTTGGCGCGGACCTTGTGGCAAGCGAATACCGTAACCTGCTGACGGAGCGTCCCAATGAGCGGTTTATCGGCACCTCATGCCCCGCTCTCGTGACCTACGTCGAGAAGTATCACCCGGACCTGGTTCGCCATCTGGCGCCCATTGTGTCACCCATGGTGGCCATGGCCCGGGTGGTACGAACTCTTTACGGAGACTCGGTGCGGATCGTGTTTATCGGTCCCTGCCTTGCCAAAAAGCGGGAAGCGGAAGATCAGAATCTCCTGCACGAAGTTGACGCGGTTTTGACATTTAACGAATTGCGGGAAATGTTTGACCTGCGGGACATATCCCCGGATACGGTCTCCTCAATGGATTTCGATCCGCCGCATCCCGGCATGGGGGTTCTGTTCCCCATCAGCCGTGGTATGCTCCAGGCAGCCAATATTCAGGAAAACCTGATAACCGGCGACGTTGTGGCCGCCGATGGCCGGGCCGACTTTATCGAGGCCCTGCGGGAATTTGACGAAGGGGCGCTCAATGCGCGTCTGATGGAGATTCTCTGCTGCAACGGTTGTATCATGGGCAGCGGGATGACCACCCGTGAACCCCTGTTCCGTCGTCGCGCCCGGGTAAGCCAGTACGCCCAGCAACTGCTGCGGCAACCCCACCGCTGCACCGATATCGAGCGGGAGCAATCCCTGCGGAATATTGATCTTGGTCGGGAATACACGGCGGATGACAAACGTATCGCCGTGCCCGGTGAAGACGGCCTGCGGGAAATTCTTGCCCGCATGGGTAAAAATAAAAAGGAAGACGAACTGAACTGCGGCGCCTGTGGCTATGACTCCTGCCGCGATCATGCGGTGGCCATTGCCAAAGGTTTGGCTGAAAATGAAATGTGTCTTCCGTATACCATTGAGCGGCTGAAATGCACGGTATCGGAACTGGCGGAATCCCACGAGCAGCTTGCCCATACCAAGGAAGCGCTGATGCAGTCGGAACGTCTGGCCAGCATGGGGCAGCTTGCGGCGGGTATCGCCCATGAGGTGAACAATCCTCTGGGGGTGGTGCTGCTGTATGCCCATATGCTGCTGGATGAAAGCAGTCCGAATTCCGAAGCCTATGATGATCTGCGGACCATTGTTGAGGAAGCGGACCGCTGCAAAAGCATTGTTTCCGGCTTGTTGAACTTTGCCCGCAAAAACAAGGTGGCTTTCAAACGTACCCGGCTTTCCGCCCTGATTGATCGCTGCGTACAGGTTATGCCCAAACCGCAGAACGTTTCCATTTCTACGGTACATAACGACTCGGAAGAGTATATGGATCTGGATCAGGATCAGCTAACCCAGGTACTCACCAACCTTATCGGCAATGCGGTAGCAGCCATGCCCGATGGCGGCGACATTATCGTCTCCACGGGAATTCAGGATGATATGGCGTATTTCACCGTTGCGGATACCGGGGTTGGCATTGAAAAGCAGAATCTCAATAAAATCTTTGAGCCCTTTTATACTACCAAGCAAATGGGTAAGGGCACGGGCCTTGGCCTGGCCGTTACCTATGGCATTGTAAAAATGCATCGCGGAAAAATTGACGTAACATCGAATGCCGATCCGGCGGAAGGGCCGACGGGAACCACGTTTACCGTCACCTTCCCCAGGGTACGGCCAGAGGACTAAAGAAGTACAGAGGAACATACCATGAGTAACGAAACGCGCACAGTACTGGCAGTGGATGACGACATTGATATCCTGGAACAGGTGGCCCTGGAAATGAAGCGCGAGGGCTACAATGTGGTCACCGCCGAGGGACAGGCTGAAGCCGAAAAGCTGATCGCTGAAGGTCTTCAGTTTGATATGGCTATCGTTGATCTGATGATGGAAAACATGGACAGCGGCTTCGTGCTGTGTCACCATATCAAAAAGAAGTATCCCGGAACGCCGGTTATCATTTTGACCGCCGTGGTCAGCGAAACCGGCATTGACTTTGACGCCACCACCCATGAAGAGCGGGCCTGGGTAAGGGCCGACGCCCTGATGGACAAGCCGGTGCGGCCCGAGCAGCTTCAACGGGAAGTGGCAAGACTGCTTAAAGGATAAGGTGTCATGGAGAAGCTGCGGCTACTGATTGTCGATGACGAACCCAAAATGCGCATGGGCGTGGCCCGGGCGCTGCGGAATTTTACCATTGACGTGCCCGACATACACGACAATGTGCGTTTTGAAATCGACAGCGCCGAAACCGGGGAAGAAGCCCTGGAGTACATCGAGCGCACACCGCCGGATATTATGCTGCTGGATCACAAGCTGCCGGGCATTCAAGGTCTTGAAGTGCTTACGCGCATTACGGAAGAAGGCCGTGAAATTCTGACAGTGATGGTAACCGCCTATGCTTCCATTGAAACCGCGGTGAGCGCCACCAAGCGCGGGGCATACGATTTTCTTTCCAAGCCCTTTACGCCGCAGGAATTGAAAAGCACCGTGGAAAAAGCCGGTCGCCATGCAGTGTTGCAGCGGCATGCCCGTCAGCTTGCCCAGGAAAAAAAGCAGATGCGTTTCCAGCTTATTTCCGTGGTGGCTCACGAACTGAAAGCTCCCCTGGCAGCCATCGAGGGATTCCTGAATTTGTTGAAGGATCCTTCGATGGCCCAGGATCCTGACACCTATCTGCATGTGGTGGACCGCTCCGTGATCCGGCTGGACGGCATGCGGAAACTCATCACCGATCTGCTGGACCTGACCCGCATCGAAAGCGGTCAGAAAAAGCGGGATGTTTCCGACACCGAGGTGTGTTCCATCGCCCGTTCCTGTGTTGAGACCGCTGCGGCCACCGCCGATCCCCGGGGTATTGAGATTATCATGGAAGCCCCGGAAACCATGGATATGCTGGCTGACCCCGGCGAACTGCAGATCATCTTTAACAACCTTCTGAGCAATGCGGTGAAATACAACCGTGACAACGGCAAGGTGTTTTTGCGCATGCAGGAAGAAGATGATCACATTACGCTACAGGTGCAGGATACCGGCATCGGCATGAGCGAAGCGGAAACAGCACGTCTGTTTGCCGAGTTCGTGCGTATTAAAAACAGCAAGACCCGTAACATCCCCGGCAGTGGCCTGGGATTGTCGATTCTGAAAAAACTGGCAGGCCTGTATGGCGGTGATGTCACTGTGGACAGTGTGCCTGATGAAGGATCGACCTTTACGGTAACCCTTAACAAGGCGGCGACACCTCCGGCGGAGTAATTCCGAGCATTCCGCCGGATTGCGCCCACAGCAAAGCATCAGAGAAATGAACGTCCAGGAGATAGAGCGTTGGTTGCGAGAGGAGGATGCGGACCGTTTGGCTGGCCTGCTTACCCGGGCCAATACTATCCGACAGCAGGAAGTGGGCAACGCCATTCATCTTCGCGGACTTTTGGAACTTTCCAACATCTGCCGACGCAGTTGCGCCTACTGCGGCATTGGAGCGGGCCACAGCTCCATAACCCGTTACCGTATGAGTGAACAGGAAATACTGCGGGCCATTGACCGTCTGGTGACGTTCGGCTACGGAACCGTGGTGCTGCAGGCCGGTGAAGACCCGACCCACACCACGCAGTACATTACCGACCTTATCCGCCGCATCAAAGACCATGCAGATATTGCCATTACCCTGAGTCTTGGGGAGCGCCCCTTTGACGATTATCTGCGCTGGAAAGAAGCCGGTGCGGATCGCTACCTGCTGCGGTTTGAAACGTCGGACCCGGCGCTGTTTGAAATCATTCATCCCCATGCCAAAGGCCAGGGAAATTTCCGGCTGGGTATCCTGCGGCAACTGCGCGAAGCAGGATTTGAAGTGGGCAGCGGGGTTATGGTGGGTATTCCCGGTCAGTCATGGGAAAGCCTTGCCACGGATATCCGTCTGTTTGCTGATCTGCAACTGGACATGATCGGGCTGGGGCCCTACATTCCCCATCCTGCGACGCCTCTGGCGCAAAAGGCCCAAAGCCTGATGCTGCCGCCGGATAAGCAGGTTCCGGGCACCGGAGACGTAACCCTCAAGGTGCTGGCTCTTGCGCGGATCATGTGTCCTGCGGCGAATATTCCCAGCACCACGGCTCTGGCCACCATCGATGGGGCCAAAGGCCGTATGGACGGGCTCAACTGCGGCGCAAACGTGGTTATGCCCAATCTGACACCGTCGAAATATCAAAAATTGTATGAAATCTATCCTGCCAAAGCTGCCTGGGATGATGATGATGAGCTTCATCACCAGCGTATCGAAGATATGCTGGAAGCCCTTGGCCGCAGTGCAGGAACCGGCCACGGCGATTCGCCTGCGTTTACCAGACGACACCGGACCGCACCTGATGGAGGTATCGCATGAAGGCCAATTTTGGACATGAGTTAAGCAAAAACGCTCACGACTTTATCGATGAAGATGTTCTGCATGGGTTTCTGGCAAAATCACAGCCCGACCCCGAAGAAGTGCGGGCCATTATCGCCAAAAGCCTGAACAAGGAAGCTTTGAGCGTAGAAGAAACAGCTACCCTGGTGCGGGCAGATGACCCTGCCATGGTGGAGGAAATCTTTGCCGCCGCCCGTACGCTTAAAGAGCGGGTGTACGGCAACCGCATCGTGTTGTTTGCGCCGCTGTACATCGGCAACAAGTGCGTCAACGATTGCAAATACTGCTCCTTCCGCCGTTCCAACACCGAGGCCCGGCGTATTACCCTTAGCGAAGAACAAATACAGCGTCAGGTGGAAACCCTTGAGGATAACGGCCACAAGCGGCTGATTCTGGTTTTTGGTGAGCACCCGGATTACAACCCCGACTATATTGCCCAAACAGTGCAGCAGGTCTATGCCACAAAAAAAGGCAAGGGCGAAATCCGCCGGGTCAACATCAATGCCGCGCCTCTGAATATTGATGGATATAAAAAAGTCAAGCAGGCAGGCATCGGCACCTATCAGATATTTATGGAAACCTATCACCACGACACTTACCGGCAGATGCACCCGGAAAACACCCGCAAGGGCGATTACCTGTATCGTCTTGACGGCTTGAGCCGGGCCATGGAAGGCGGCTGCGATGATGTGGGTGTTGGTGTGCTCTTTGGCTTGTACGACTGGCGGTTTGAGGTGCTGGGTCTGGTGCGGCATGCCCTGTATCTGCAGGAAAAATACAACGTCGGTCCCCATACCATCAGTTTTCCCCGCATGCGGCCTGCCATGGGTTCGGAAACCGATGAAAAATATCTGGTGAACGATCATGATTTCAAACGCATTATCGCCATCCTGCGCCTTGCGGTGCCCTATACGGGGTTGATTCTTACGGCCCGTGAACCAGCGGAACTGCGACGGGAAGTTATGGAATTCGGTGTCAGTCAGATTGACGCCGGAAGTCGCATTGAACTGGGCGGTTACACCAGTACCACCCAGGAAGAAGAACAGCGTCCCGAAGAAGAACAGTTTGAACTTGGTGACCTGCGTTCTTTGGATGAGGTTATGCGGGAACTTCTGGAGCACGGCTTTGCTCCCAGCTTCTGTACCGCCTGCTATCGTCTGGGGCGCACCGGTGAGCACTTTATGGAGTTTGCCATTCCCGGCTTTATCAAGCGCTATTGTACCCCCAACGCCCTCAGCACCCTGAAGGAATATCTGGTGGACTATGCCTCGGAAGAGACGCGCAAAGCCGGAGAAAAACTGATTGCCGACGAGCTTGCCCGTATGGAAGACAGCGCCCTGAAAGAGGAACTGCTCAAGCGTCTTGACCGCATTGAGAATAACGGCGACCGGGATTTGTATTTTTAGAGGTCTTTAGAAAACATTGTCTTATTGGGGCGTATGCGCTGCGAACAATAATACTTGCATACAGATTGCGTATCATTTTATAGTGTATAGCAGTTAGTGACACTGTATGTAAGGACATAAGGTTGTTCAGTCGTAACGTATACATCATCGAGAGAAGGGAATATTCATGAACACTGCACGAGGGACTGTTGTTGCAATTTTGCTGCTGAGTGTGGCGGTATTCTGGTCATGCAACGAGGTGGAAGATCCCAAAACCGACGGCGATGCCGATCAGGTTGATACCACCGATGCATCGGACACGGTTGAGGATGCCGACACCGTGGAAGATATCGAAGATGATATTGATACCGACAGCACCGAAATTGACGGTGACGATACGGATCTCACGGATCCTGATCCCGAGTCCGAGCAGGATGTGGACCCCGTCGATGTGGAAGAAAATGTGTGCGTGGATGACACATGGGAGCCCAACGACTCTCTGGCGGAAGCCGCTGCCCTGACCGATGACGAAAGCTATGACGAGCTGGTGGCGGATAATGACGATTACTTCAGCATCAATGTTTGTGAACAGGGCTTGCTGACAGTGACGATTGCTCCGCAGGAAGACACCGTTGAACTGCAGGCGGAATTGCTGGGCGAGGATGAAACCCAGCTGGACAGTGCCTCCAACACCACCGGCAACCAGAATCTTTCCCATACCGCCACGGCGGACGCCACGCTGTACATTCATGTGTCCCCGGCCATGGACGATGCCTGCGCTGCATACAGCCTCTCCTGGCAGGTAACCGGCTGCGACACCGTAGATGGCGATGTTGATACGGACGGTGATGTGGAAGAAACCCCGGATCTCTGCGACCCGGATCCCTGCAACGGTCATGGCGCATGCAATCCCGCCGATGGCACCTGCACCTGCGAAGCCGCCTATACCGGCGCTGCCTGCGACCAGTGCGCCGATGGCTATGTGCAGTATCCCGAGTGTCTGGCGGACAGCGACAGCGACGGTATTGCCGATACTGCCGACAACTGCCCCAACGTCGCCAATGAGAACCAGGAAAACAACGACAACGATGCCGAGGGTGATGCCTGCGATGCCGACGACGACAACGACGGTGATCCCGATACCTCCGACTGCGAACCCTTTGATGCGGATGTCTACACCGGCGCTGAAGAAATTTGCGGGGACTATATTGACAACAACTGCAATCAGCAGGTGGATGAAGGCTTTGCGGACACCGACGACGATGACGTACCGGACTGCGTTGACACCGATGACGACAACGACGGCGCCCTTGATGACGTTGACTGCGCTCCGCTGAACGCCGATGTGTATCCCAATGCCGCCGAAGTCTGTGACGGTCTGGACAACAACTGCAACCAGCAGATCGACGAAGGCTTTGAGGACACGGATCAGGACGGTGCAGCGGACTGCGTTGATCCCGATGACGACAACGACAACCGCAACGATGATGTGGATAACTGCCCCAACGTACCCAATCCGGATCAGGCCAACATTGACAACGATGCTCTGGGCGATGCCTGCGATGACGACAAAGACGGCGACAATGTCAATAACGATGAGGACAATTGCCCCCTGCTGGCCAATGCGGATCAGTTGAACTTTGACGGCGACAACATGGGTGATGCCTGCGATCCCGATGATGATAACGATAACTCCCCGGACACCTCTGACTGCAATCCCTTTAACCCGGCGGTGTATCCCGGCGCCATCGACGAATGCGACGGCCTGGACAACAACTGCAACAACCAGATTGATGAAGGATATCCCGATACCGATAACGACGGCGTGGCCAACTGCATTGATCCCGATGACGATAACGACAATTATCTGGACGAGCAGGACTGCGCACCGCTGAATCCCGATGTGCATCCCGGTGCTCTGGAAGTCTGCAACGGCCTGGATGACAATTGCAATCAGCAGGTGGACGAGAACTTCCCGGACACGGATAACGACGGGCAGAAAAACTGCGTTGATCCTGATGACGACGGTGACGGCGACCCGGATGAAACCGACTGTGAGCCCCTTAACCCCGCCATCAGGAATGGTAACCAGGAGGAGTGCAACGGCATTGATGACAACTGTAACGGTTTGATTGATGAAGGGTATCCGGATTACGACGCCGACCATATTGCCGACTGCATGGACCCGGACATGGACGGTGATGGCATTGGCAATGCTCAGGATTGCGCACCCCTGAACAATCAGGTGTATCCGGGGCGTATCGAGGAATGTAACGGCATCGATGACAACTGTAGTGGCTTTGTTGATGATGGTTTTGACGATCTGGATGAGGACGGCCAAGCCGACTGCGTTGATCTTGATGACGATGGCGACCTGGAACCGGATGACACCGACAACTGCCCCATGGTGTTCAATCCCGGGCAGGAAGATATGGAGTGGGACGGCATCGGCGATGCCTGCGACGCATGCCCCTTTGACGCTGACAACGACATTGACGGCGACGGCGTGTGCGGTGATGTGGACAATTGCGTTGAAGACCACAACCCGGGCCAGGGAGACGCTGATGGCGATGGCCGGGGCGATGCCTGTGATGCGTGTATCCTGGATGCTGACAACGATATTGACGGCGACGGTGTGTGCGGTGATGTGGACAACTGCATCGACACACCCAACCCGGATCAGAATGATGCGGATGGCGATGGCGCTGGTGACATCTGCGATGTCTGCCCCTACGACGCCGATGACGACAGTGACGCCGACGGCGTGTGCGGTGACGAGGACAACTGCCCCAACACCCCCAATGCGGACCAAACCGACAGCGATCCCATTGCCTTGTTTAACGGCGACTTTGAACTGGGTGCCGATGATCAGGAGCCCACGGGCTGGGCGCTGGATGATGTGTACGACTGCACCGGCGCGGCTTGTGGTTCAACCGGTTCCCGCCGGGCCGAGGGCTGGAAAACCTCCGATTATTACTTCAGTGGCAGCTCCAGCATCTGGACCTTTGCCTGGAACGATAACGCTGGCGCAAGCGACGTATACAACAACACCAAGGCCATGATGGTTACCGACAGCTTTGACGCCCGGGGCGCAAGCCACATCACCTACTGGCAGCATGCCGACGATCCCCAGTACATCAGCGGTTGCACCCAGTATCATGACGCCAATTACTACACCGAAGTGCGCTTCAGCGGCGCGGCGGGTGAAAGCATTCCCCATCCAGTGTATTCCTCCGGTCTTAACAAGGCCTGTACCAGCAACGTGAATATGAATGTGGCCTACAACATGAGCGCCACCGGCGATGACGGGCGCACCTGGTACCGCTATACCGTGGAAATTCCCGTGGCCTACCGTAACGGTCCTGTTGCCATCGGTCTTGGCACCTTTATTCGTAACTACAGCGGTCATATCCGCGGGGCCCGGGCCTACTTCGATAACGTGTACCTCAGTGATGCCAGCGGCAATCCCTTTGTGGCCACCGGCGACGGTATCGGCGATGCCTGCGATAACTGTCCCAACGCATCCAACTACAGCCAGATCGACAGCGACGACGACGGCCTGGGCGATGCCTGCGATCGTTGCCTTCCCGGGGCCTGTGAACCCCACGGAAGCTGCATCAACGAAACCGGTGTGTGCGACTGCGAACCCGGTTACGGCGGCGAAGACTGCAACACCTGGGTAGGCATCCCCTGTCCCAACGACTGCAGCGGCACCGGCACCTGCGATGACACCACCGGCCTATGCTCCTGCGATCCCGGCTGGGATGGCGACGACTGCAGCGTTTTTGTAGGGATTCCCTGCCCGCCGGGCTGCAACACCCATGGCACCTGTAATGATATGACCGGCGTATGCAACTGCGATGAAGGCTGGTACGGCGATGCCTGCGATGCCTGGATCGGGATTCCCTGCCCCCATGACTGCATGGGCAACGGCTTCTGTGACGATCATACCGGCATTTGCACATGCTACCCCGGCTGGACTGGCGACGACTGCAGCCGCCCGGAAAACACCGGATGCCCCAATGACTGTAGCGGCAATGGCATCTGTACTCCCACCGGCTATTGCCTCTGCGAACCCGACTGGGCTGGCGACGACTGCAGCATTCAGATGTGGTGATGTAATAACCTGCAACCAAACCAACAACGGCCTCCCTTTGGGGAGGCCGTTTTGTATTTCATACAGTTTTGCAGTTTCCAGCATGTACCGTAAAATATTCAAGTGTATGGGTAACTGCTTAAAATATCTGCATAACTTTAAAGGCCGCACTTGCATAACAACATGACCGGGGATATACTGCTGAACATATTAAAGCGGTGAGTGCTGTAGTATATTGCAACATAAAAGGGTCAAGCCATGAAAATTATGCGTATGCAATTGTTCTGCCTGTGTATTGCAGGTATCGCTTTGCTGTGTTCCTGCAATAATTCCAGCGATCCGGTTGTTGACGGTGACACGGAAACCCTTTCCGATGGGGATGCCATGGAAGAGGCAGATGAGCCGGACCATGATATCATTGATGATGACATCATAGATGTGGAACCTGCGGATTTCGATGAGTCGCCGGATGATGATTATGAGCCGGTGGATGAAGCACCGGATGAAGAACGGGATGACTTTGTGGATGAGACGGATACATATGACGCCGTTGATGAAGCAGGGGACATGGAACTGCCAGACATCGAAGACCTGCAGTGCCTTGACGATGATTATGAAGCCAATAACACCATGCAGGATGCTGCTGTTCTCAACGAGGCCGAAAATTATGATGCACTGGTTGCCCATGATGATGATTATTTTGAGGTCAACCTGTGTGAAGGAGGCCACATTGACGTTACCATCACACCGGATGGACTGGATGACGATATTAGTGCCGAATTGATGGACGCAGATGAAACGGTGCTGGCAACATCAGAAAACGAATCCGGTACAATACAGCTCTCTCATTCTGTCTTGCTTGCTCAAACCCTGTACCTGCGGGTATATCCGGTGGAGGCAGAGGCTTGCGTTCCCTATGGCTTGAGCTGGCAGATCAATAGTTGTACAGAACCCGATGGCGATGCCGATGACGATATTGACAGCGTGGAAATTGAGGAAGCGCTGGATTTGTGTGCCGATACGACATGCAATGGTCACGGCGACTGCGACCCCGCTGACGGTACATGCACATGTGAAGCCGCATATAGCGGTGCGGCCTGTGACCACTGTGCAGATGGCTATGCGTCTTATCCGGATTGCCTGCCCGACAGTGACAACGATACTGTTCCGGATCAAAACGACAACTGCCCCATGGTTCCGAATGCGGATCAGAACGATGCGGACGATGATGGTATTGGCGATGCCTGCGATGCCTGTCCTTTGGATGCTGACAATGATGCGGATGCTGATGGGTTCTGCGGTGACGTGGATAACTGCCCCATGATTCCGAATGTGGATCAGAACGATGCGGACGATGATGGTATTGGCGACGCCTGCGATGCCTGTCCTTTGGATGCTGACAATGATACGGATGAAGATGGCGTCTGCGGTGACATGGACAATTGCCCCGATGTCCCGAACGAAGATCAGAATGATGCGGACGATGACGGCCTGGGCGACGCCTGCGATGCCTGTCCTCTGGATGCTGACAATGACGCGGATGTAGACGGCATCTGCGGTGACGTGGACAACTGCCCCGATGTCCCGAACGAAGATCAGAATGATGCGGACGATGATGGTTTGGGTGACGCCTGCGATACCGACGACGACAATGACGGCGATCCCGATGAGACAGACTGCCAGCCCCTTAACCCCGCCATCAGGAATGGTAACGAAGAGGTGTGCAACGGCATTGATGATAATTGTAACACTGTGATCGACGAAGGCTATCTGGATTACGACGCCGACCATATTGCCGACTGCGTGGACACCGATGACGATAACGACGGTGCTTTTGATGAAAATGACTGCGCTCCCTTTAACGCCGATGTGTATCCCAATGCCATCGAGATGTGTGATGGCCTGGACAACAACTGTAACGAGCAGATTGACGAAGGCTTTGACGACCAGGATCAGGACGGCCTTGCGGATTGCGTTGACCCCGATAGAGACAATGATGGTCGTAACAATGATGAAGATAACTGCCCCAATGTTCCCAATCCGGATCAGGCCAACATGGACAACGATGCAGTGGGCGATGCCTGTGATTACGACAAGGATGGCGATAGCGTTAATAACAACGAAGACAATTGCCCTGATGTTCCGAATGAGGATCAGAACGACGCGGACGAAGACGGTATTGGCGACGCCTGTGATGCCTGTCCTCTGGATGCTGACAATGATACGGATGAAGATGGCGTCTGCGGTGACGTGGACAACTGCCCCGATGTTTCGAATGAAGATCAGAACGATGCAGACGATGACGGTATTGGTGACGCCTGTGACATCTGCCCTTTGGATGCTGAGAATGATACGGATGAAGATGGCGTCTGCGGTGACATGGACAATTGCCCTGATGTTTCAAACGAAGATCAGAACGATGCGGACGATGACGGTATTGGCGACGCCTGCGATGCCTGTCCTTTGGATGCTGACAATGA
>Ga0070728_10005272_pt1 | contig 12885 bp, 12 predicted proteins | sample tdDd471_FD_66723 | JGI IMG/M metagenome (GOLD analysis project Ga0070728, IMG submission 66723) | Marine sediment microbial communities from the Atlantic coast under amendment with organic carbon and nitrate - tdDd47.1 | ecosystem: Environmental > Aquatic > Marine > Coastal > Sediment | place...
CGCTCTGGAAACAAAGCTCCCTGCGTCCGGTCATGTCCCTCAATGTATCTCATGAAAATGGCCGTATCATTGCGATACGGCCATTATACAAAACAAAACTTACGTTTTCACACAGGCTGCATTCGGCCGCCCGGTAGGTGGGCTAGAAACGTCGGGCGCGAGGGTTTTTGGGGTCACGTAGAGGGTGAGGTTTGCGCAGTTTTTCTTTGGCGCTGTAGTACCTCCCATTGGCCAATTTCACGGGACCCTTCGAACGCGCAAGTGCTGGCTCGTGCCGTCGTCTGTTAGGGTCTTTTATCCAGTCGAGGAATTGGGACATTGCATCAATTTGGTCCCAATATTTACCGAACGGGAAAAGCAGGAATTCATCCAAGAATTCATCGAGCCAGTTCGCTCGTTGAGGAAGATGGATGTATCCCTGCTCAATGGTGGCTAAATGGACTGCTAAGCGGGATTTCTTGGATGAGGTCGGCCGTTTTACAGGAAAGATGTTTTTGACACCTTCGTCCTTTAAAACCCCGATCAACGATTCCCCCAGGTGAGCATTCTCGATCAGGATAGCTGTTGGCTGATATCGGATCAGGAGGTTCTTGATCCGGTTCTTGACTGCTACGAAGTCCAACTGAAGCCGGTAGGAATCGAGAAGGTAATGATCTATCCCGTCTGTTTGCCATACTTGGCAGACTGAATAGGAGGTTCCCTCATCACCTTCTCCCGCCATGTCGATACTGAAGACAGTATCTTTACAGCGTGCCGGAATATTGGTGTAGGTGGGAAAGTGCCTCTGTTTAATCCAGCCGGCTCCTGGGGGAGGAGGATTCTGCTGCATCTGCGTTTTGAAGACGGGAAGCCCCAAAGCTTTCTTTCGCTCTTCGACTTCATCGAGCGTCCATAGGTCAGGATCGGTTAGGTCACCTTTTCGCAGATTCCATCTGAAACCATGAAATTCAACGGCTTGGTTTTCTTCGGCGATCAGGGGGAGGGCGACCTTCTTAAATGAATCAAACCGTTCCTCCAGATAGCCCGTCAGGTCTCGAGCATGAAGACGTTGCATCAACAGCAGAACCAGACCTTTTTGAGGATCGTTAAGCCGGGTCAGGAAACCTCCGGGGAAATCCTCATTGACCTTTTCCCGATATGAGTCGCTGTTGACTTTCTTAGCGTCTAATGGGTCGTCGGTGATTAGAACATCGGCACCATGACCGGTAAACCCAGTTCGGGTAGTCACAGCAATACGGCTTCCCCCCTTGGTCGTTTGGAAGTACTCTACAGAAGCTGACTTCTCCGGAATGATTGTCCCCGGGAAGACAGCTTTGTATTCGTCGGATTGCATTAACTTCAAACACTGACGCGCGAATTTTTTTCCGAGTGTCTTGCTATGGCAAACGACGGCGATTTCGAGGGTCGGATTTCGGCCCAGAAGCCAGGCGACAAAGCAAACTGAAAACACCGTCGATTTGGAGCTTCGGGGAGGCGTGTTGACGATAACCCTCTTTTCATCCCCTTCTTCCATCACCCTGCCGATTTCGGCAAAAAGCGCGAGAAGTTTTCCCTTGCGTATCTTTTTCTTCCCGACGACAAGCGGTAGGAATTTCAAGAGGAACGACTCGAAGTCGTTCCTCAGAATCGCGTGCAAGGCCTCTTTGCTCGGATCAATGATTTGAGGTGATGGTAGCTTATTTTTCATCACGCACCTGCCTTTCGAGGAATTGCTGGATGATTTGCAGATCATTAGCCTGGAGTGGGGTTTCCGCCTGCTCGACCAACTCCTCTTCAAAGAATTTACCGATCAACCCGATTAGAACGGTGGCGGCACGGACGTCGCCTTTGAGGGCTTTCGCCGTTAGGGCTTTGACCATACCCCTTTGCTTCGAAACCTTGTGTCGCTGCCCGCCTTCGCTGATTAGGATCTTTTCCTTGAGCTCCTGTTCGACATCAGTTTTGAGATTCAGTGTACCCTTCGGACGTCCCTTCGGGTTGCCTGATTGACCGGGTTTGAACTGGCCGCGAGCTGGTGGTTTGCCGTAGCCGACTTCGTAGTCCTTAGTCATGGTCCGCCTCCGTTTCTTTGGTGGTGGCGGCAAGGCGTTCTGCTTCAATCTCGGCGAAAGTTTGCCCAGTAGATTCAAGAACCGCTTTTTGGCCGGTTGCATTTTCCCAGCGCCGAATAGTGACATCAACATATCGGGGCGAAATCTCTATGAGGCGAGCACAACGGTTGGTCTGCTCGGCCGCCATCAGTGTGGTGCCGGAGCCGCCGAAGCTGTCGAGGACAATATCGCCGTGGTTAGAGACATCGAGGATGGCGTCAGCGACCATTGCAATCGGTTTGACTGTCGGGTGCATAGCCAGTTCTTCGAGCCGTCCTTTACGGAGTGAGTTTACCCCGGGGTAACTCCATAGGTTCGTGCGCGTTCTGCCGTGTTTGCCAAGCTCGACGTTGTTTATGTGGCGCCCAGTACCGTTTTTGAAGACGAAAACAAGCTCATGCTGTGACCTGTAAAGCGACCCCATGCCACCGTTGTCCTTGGCCCAGATGCAAACATTTTTCACCTCCGTATAGGCCGTTCCCCCTGCTGCCAGGAGTTCGGACATGTGTCGCCAATCCATGCAGGCAAAATGGATCGAGCCGTCCACACTAAAACTGGCAAGCTGCTTGAAAGAGGATCCTAGGAATTCGGTGAATCGTTCCTCGGACATCTCACCGGATGCCATGGCGAATTCTGGGTGCTTGATCGATCCGGAACCGCAGATATGGCCGTTTACCGGTACGTTATATGGCGGATCGACAAAGACCATCCGGGCAAATTCGTCGCCCATGAGCACCTGAAAGGACGATCTTTCGAGGGCGCTTCCGCAGAATAGGCGGTGCTGGCCGAGGATCCAGAGATTGCCTGTAGCAGAGATGGTTTGTGTGTCGTCTCGGAGACCTTCGAGGGGATTGTCTTCGACTGCATTTTCCGGAAGGTCAATTGTGAGGCACGCTTCGATTTCAGGGCCGTCAAATGCAGTAAACTCCATGTCGAAATTCAGCTCAACGAGTTCTCGAATTTCGATGGCAAGAGCCGTTTTATCCCATTTGCTGTCTTCTGGAAGTCTATTAAGCGCGAGGCGTAGGGCGCGGATTTCTTCTGGGGATCGATTTGCGGCAACGACAACGGCGATCTGATCGTAGCCGAGATCTCTTAGGGTCTCCCAGATCAGGTGGCCGTCAATGATAACGTTGGCCGTATCAACGATGATAGGCATAACCTGATCATGATGCTGGACGAGCGACTTTGCTTTCCGTCTTTGTGCACGCGAATGTTGGCGAAGTTGAGATGGGTGAGGCGTAAGATCGTCGATCCTGCGGTATTTGATGTTTAAAGCGTTGGCGTTCATTGCCGTTGCTTTTCCTGTGACGGAAGCGACAATAAAGTTGGGTTACGCCCCTACGCCGAACCACTCAGATCATCAGCGCTCTACTCCATTGCCATTGTCCGTTTAAGAAAACGAGTGGCAATGGATGCGGAATATAAGGTGTTTAACACTTAGGGTGCCGTGCCTATATCGTGCTATATATTGTGTGTTGTGGTGACTATTTGCGCTTCATATTACTAAATGTTCTGCTTGTGGCGACTGTGTGCTGGCAGCGCTCTTTTAATGAGAGGATGTCGTTTTTTGTCTGAAATGCGGGAAAAATGACAATTTTGGGTGAGGTGATGCAGAAAAGTCACATGTTCAAGCGTTGGGAGACGACTTCGGAGTCTCCAATAGTGACTTGTTCGCTAAGGCAATGAAATCAATATGGCAGTGCAGCGATTCCTCTTGCTGCAAAATATGCCAACGCCTTGCGAAAAATCTCATTGGTCTTCTTAGTCCTCTCGCTGACCGTCTGTACCGCGGAACCAATCTCCGGGTAAATCGACACAATTGCCACACAGCGGTTCTCATGCTCACCTTTATTGTTCAATACAATGCGAACACGCACGCTCGAGGACCTCGGGGAAAATTTGTTTGTTGTTTTGCTCATGATGGCTCCATTTGCTCAGAAGTTGAAGCTTTCGGCAATTCGGGGGTGGTCTAAATCGGGGGTGTTTGCAAACCGACAGAAGGCCTTTAGTTCGGAGAACCTGGACAGACATCACAGACTCCCCGACCAAAGAGGTCAAGGGGGGCGGTCGATACCGGCCGCTCAAGCAGGGGGGCTACACCCCAGAGCCGTGCGTACCGGCTCCAAAAACACTTCATATCAGTGTGTTAAGGGAAGTGAAGTCGAAAGTTTTGTGGAGATTAAGTCTTCCCTTTTCGGTTGCTAGTCGTTGACTAAACTCTGATACTACACATGGTGGGTTGCTTGAGCAGATTGTTTCCCAAAACTTGTATCGTCTTTGATGGAAGCTTTGAGTCTGAGCAGTGTCCAGTCTCCAGAGGACATTCAGAAGGAATTAGTTTTTGTAGGCGTTTCATGAGTAAACCTTCTCACTCGTCAAATGAGGATTGGTTATTCCTCCCAGCTATTTGGGGGATGCTCTTGCTTACCTTCTTTTGGGTGCTGTTGGGATGGGTCCTGCTCAATATTTATGACCGGTCAATCACCTTGAATGAGATTGGCGACTTCATCGCCGGTTGGTCGGCTCCGGTAATGCTGATTTGGTTCGTCTCTGCAATCTTCCTCCAGATGCGAGAATTAAAGATCGCAAGAAAGGCGTACTCTGCTCAAACAGAGGAACTTCGCATCACCAGTGAAGCCAACAGAAGGATGATCCTCCAGGATCAGGTGAATACATTAAAGAGCATTGTCGATGATTTCATGACTCGTCGTATCGAGGTAGTTGAAGGACTGTATGATTCAGCTGCTCGAATAAGATCAGATTGTTCTGAGTTTGGTCGCTGGACGTCAAGGAACCGAGTAGACTTTGCTGGTTACAAGGTAACGGCCTTCTATTTATTCAGTGCTATCGAAGACCTTAATGTTGACAGAGAGATCGAGAACCTTGGGGCCATTCCGATGGCGAACTATATCAACAAGTTCATCGAAGTAATCCGTGAACAAACGAACGATGATGAGCATAAGGACATATGCTTTGCCGTGACCACAAATATTCTGACCAGTGTCCGGGACATGTACGGCCTATTGGCTGAAATGGAGGAGATCTGGGAGCATTTGCCAACAATTTATGACCAAGAAGTACTCGACCTTATACTTAGGACGACCGGCTTTGGTGAGACTTATTCATTCCTGTCTCACAGCGACAAATTTGCCAGAACAAAGTTAATTGAAGCATGCCGCCTAGAACAACTCGGTGATCGGAATGCCTAGCAATGTTGCCAATTGCAGGGTTTGCCGAACCGAACTTGAGGCACCGTCAGCGTGGATAAGTGAAAAGTCCTCAATCTGGTGCCAATGTCCCCTTTGCGGCCCCTTCCAATTGATGGAGGACGCCGATCACGATATTGAAGGCTATGCTCATATCCACAAAGACAATGTCTCATTTATTCCTCATGCAATTCGCAAAATACAGGACGGTAGCCCTGGGGCTCCACTCATACTCAGTGAAAATCTAGAACGATTGTTTTCTGAGCCGCCCCAACCGACTCCTCAAGAAAAAGCTGACAATCTGATTAAATGGATCGGCCAAAACCAACCCGATCCTGGAATAGACCTTAAAATCAGATCAATGAACATTCGTGCAATCATAGGATCAACCAGTGATGACAGCCTTGTGTTCGTATTCGAATCATTAAAAGCTGAAGGTCTCGTCACTGGCTCCATGATGGGAGAACTCTTGGTAATTGCAGATGACAACTACTCGTCTGCGTTTGCCAGAGACGGAGACTTATTTTGCTGTTTGAGCCGGACATTCAAGGGATGGGATCGTTACGAAGAACTACGAAGGGGGTCACCAAGTGGGACCACAGTATTTATGGCAATGCAGTTCAATGATGAGGTGCTGGATCGCATCGTCGATGAGTGTTTTTGCCCAGCGGTAGCGGCTACCAGTTATGAATTCCGAAAGATCAATGATCCGCAGTGTCAGAGAGCCGGACTAATCGATGACAGGCTTCGTGTGAAGATCAAAGTCGCCCGGTTCATGATCTGCGGTTTAACCCACAATAATAACGGTGCTTACTGGGAGGTCGGATACGCAGAGGGCTTCGGAAAACCGTTCATCTACACCTGCGAAAAAAGTTTTTTTGATCAAAGGGTCAAGGAAGGGGGGGGCACGCATTTCGACACTAATCATCGCCTCCATATCCTTTGGTCTCCAGACGACCTAACAACACCTGCCGAAGAACTAATGGCATGCATTAGGACGACTGTGCCGGAATCAAAACAGGGGGATTGAATATGACTGACTGGTCTAAATCGCACATCGTTCGCGTAGGCAAGGATACCATCTATCCCGGCAATCCAGACAACGATATCGAACAACTTAGGCAACAAATTGAACCCTGGCTAACGGCAGTTTTTCAAAGTGAACACCTATCCCTTCTCCTAGGAAGTGGTTTTACGGCCAGCATTGCTCATGAGGCTGGTGCTGAGGCGGCGGGGATGGGGAAAGCCGAGTTTGGTGGACTCCCGGAAGAAGAGAAGCTGAATGAATACGCCGTACAACGTGCCAAGGAGATGGGGCGAGGGGCAGCGAATATCGAAGACCAAATATCGGCTACTCAATCGCTTATTGTAGGTCTCAAAGTATCCGGTGCCGACGCAAAAAAATGGGAAGACGCACTGGATAAAGTACTTACCAACTTTCATGGGTTGATCCTAGCTACCGAGAAGGTTTTGAAAGACAAAATCGAAGAGGTGTTGGTATCAGGCGGAGATGACAATTTCCGCCCTCATCAACTCCTCACTTCATTTCTTCTCAGCTTCGCAAGTCGGGCGGCTTCTCGGGAACGGCTGCATCTGTTTACCACAAACTACGAAAGACTGATTGAGCAAGGGTGCGATCTGGCTGGTATCCGTTTGATTGACCGTTTTGTGGGATACCTTTCTCCAGTTTTTCGAGCATCTCGAATAGGTGTTGATCTTCACTACAACCCCCCAGGAATGCGAGGAGAGCCGAGATACCTGGAAGGTGTCGTGAATTTCTCAAAACTTCATGGCTCCATTGACTGGAGTTATGAAAACAGAGTTCTTCGGAGAATACCGATTGGTTTTGGTGCAAATCCGGGTCATGTGGATTTACCGAAACACCCATCACAATCCGTTATGATCTACCCAAACTCCGCTAAGGACGTGGAAACAGCGGTTTTCCCCTATGCAGAACTCTTTCGCGATTTTGCGACCGCTTTGTGTAGGCCCAATTCTGCTGTCGTCTTGTATGGGTATGGTTTTGGCGATGATCACATCAACCGTGTTTTGGAGGACATGCTCACCATCCCTTCGACACATCTGGTTATTATCTCATTCGATGATGCGTCTGGCAGAGTGAAAGCTTTCTGCGACCGGGTGCGGCGAGAGCACCAAATATCTCTACTTATTGGCCCCCACTACGGATCAATCCGAAACTTGACGGATCACTATTTGCCCAAACCAGCGATTGATCCAATCACATTCCGAATGGGTGACCTCTTAGACCGTCGCAAAAAGGCCAAAACCGAAGAAGCCCCGGCTCCTGAAGGTGTGGCGGGTGTTGAACTATGACCACGACCATTGAGAATATTGCATCGCTTACGATTGGTTCGGTGGAAGGAGTCTCCCCAAGTGACATTCAGGTTCATTTGGAGTTGGACGCTCCACAGGCAACCGCATTGAACACAGGGGTGCCAACTGGGTTTCCACGAATCAACGGATATGTACTCATACCCAACGAAACAGGGGCCGTTGTTGGATTGGTATCAAGTCTACGGATTGAACGTTCCAACTACCCCAAGAGGCCAGGGCTGAAAGATTACGGCCTTATCGATCTTCCGTTTCCACTAAGGAAGATGGCGTTAACACCAGTTGGGACCCTTGTTGTTAAGAAAGACGAGTTCCGCCTTGAACGGGGAGTTCCAGTCCTTCCATCGGTTGGCGATCCTGTTCTGTTGCCTACTAGGGATCAGCTGCGATCAATTATTGAAACCACAGGCCCCAACGAACGGGTTTTGATAGGGGAAGCACCCTTTGCTAATAACGCTAGGGTCACTATTGATCCTGACAAGCTTTTTGGTCGTCATCTTGCTGTTTTAGGCAACACCGGAAGTGGGAAATCTTGTTCTGTCGCGGGATTGGTTCGGTGGTCATTGGATGCGGCCAGAGATACGCTTGATGACGGACAAAATATAAATGCTCGCTTCATCATTCTCGACCCAAATGGTGAATACGAAAAAGCCTTTGAAGAGGATGGTATCAAATCGTGCGTATTTTCTGTTGGAGGAGGTGGGGTCGCAAAAGAACTCACTGTTCCTGCTTGGCTATGGAACAGCCAAGAATGGACGGCAATAACCGGAGCGCAGCCTGGGGTACAGCGACCAACCTTAATGAGGGCTCTAAGGAGCCTTCGAAATCAGGCAAACCAATCCGATATCAACAGAACTCTTATGCGACGACAGTATGAAGGGCACCTACGATTTTATGAACAGACTTTTGCTGGTTGTCCTGGGACTGTTCAGGGTTTCCCGCAAAACAAGAACTTTGCCGGATCATTAGAGGGGGTTGTAGCAAAAGCAAACTACGACTTAGCCCTGCTGGCACAGGAGCAACCACAAGATACGAACCTTGTTTTAGCACTGACAACTCTGGCAACGGATGCAAATACCGTTCGACAACGGAGAATCTGGAATAATGGGAACGGCTACGATAACTTTTGGGATACCGATGTCTCTGAAGTAATTCGGTTAGTGGAACAGGTTATTAATACTCTTGGCGAAGAGGCCAATGAGCAAGAGAAGAGTGAAGACACTCCTGTACCTTTTGAGGTTGCCTCACTGCCTAGTCAGCTAGAGGGTACCGCTATTGGACAAGGTGGAAATACAGTCGCGAATATCGAACCACTCGTAAATCGCATTCAAGTGATGCTTTCTGATCTTCGATTAAAGCCCATCATCTCCCCTGAACAAGGTGTGGAGTTGGCGGAATGGCTTGATGAATTCCTAGGTAAACGTGATGGCTCCGATGAGCAAGTCGCCGTCATCAATCTTTCTTTGGTGCCATCCGAAATTATGCACCTAACTATTTCCGTTATTGCGCGCCTCGTTTTCGAGTCTTTGCAACGCTACAAAAAAGCGAACTATCACCCCATGCCAACCGTTTTGGTTTTAGAGGAGGCACATAACTTTGTTCGTCGAGATGCGGGCGACCAAGGGAGTATCGCGACCGTTTCGGACATGTGTCGTCAAACCTTCGAGAAGATTGCTCGGGAGGGGAGGAAGTTTGGTCTGGGACTGGTCCTTTCTTCTCAACGACCATCAGAACTCTCTTCGACGGTCCTGGCCCAATGTAATAGCTTCCTTTTACACCGGATCGTCAATGATACCGACCAGGCTCTCATAAGAAGGTTGGTCCCAGATGCTCTAGGCTCACTCCTAGGAGAACTTCCTACGTTGCCATCACAACAAGCCATTCTACTTGGATGGGCCACACCACTTCCTGTCTTGGTAAAAATGAACGATCTCCCAGAATCTCAACGGCCCCAATCTGATGATCCTGATTATTGGGATGTTTGGACCGGCATTGAAGCCAGGAATGCAAATTGGCAGGACATCGCAAATGAATGGCAAGGTGCCGCAGATGATGCTGACGAATAGGTGCCTTTTGGTATGACAGATCATGAAAAACCTGAGCTTGGGGATACTACCAAAAGCGGCCTCATAAGGGTCGCGAGCAGTGTTGTTGGCACTGTTCCTGTCGTTGGTCCGGTTATCCAGGCAGTCGTTTCCGAGGTAATCCCAAACACCCGTATTGAAAGGCTTGAGAACTTCGTTCTCCATTTAGAAAGCCGCATGAGCGAGACTGAACTAATAATAGCTCTCGAAACACCAGAGGGCCTAGACACCTTTGAGGAAGGGTTATGGCAGGCAGCGAGAGCCATATCAGATCAAAGAAGGGATAAGATTGCAGGTCTAGTTGCCAAGGGCTTGGAGAGCCAAGGCATCGAACGAATGCAGGCCCGGCACTACCTAAGAATCCTGAACCAGCTAAGCGACGAAGATATAGCCATTCTTATTGAGCACGGACAGAATAAACGGCACTTCTTTGATTCACGCTTTTCAGTTCCTTATGGAGAAAACCCTTCAGAAGAAATGGAGAAACGAAGAGCCTTAGATCATTCGCAGCAAAAAGTCCTTACTGCCTATGGGCTTCTCCAAGCATCCGAGGAAGGCATTGATTCCGCTTTCTTTATTCTAACTAGGACAGGTCGAGAGTTTTTGAGCTTTCTTGGCATCAAGGTGGAGGATACTCCTCCTGCCTTTTCCACAGAAAACCAGGAAAATTAGCTATCGGTGTTTGCTTTAACAATTCTATGAACGCCATTTCCAAGAGGGATGTTGTCGAGTAATTATGAAGAAATGTAGATTCTGTTGTAGTGAGATCGCTGAAAGTGCGTCCTACTGTAAGGAATGCGGAAATCACCAAAATCGTTTCAGAAATCTCCTTCCCCACCTAAGTGGCGTTTTGGCTGCGATCACCATCTTTGTATCCGGCATTACCTATATCGCAAATACCCTCAAGTCATCATCGTTGGCTTTTGACATTAATGACATACTGATCACCGACTTTGACTCAAATAAGCAGATATCAATTCGGAATGGGGCCAATGCTGATGTTTACGTAACATCGTTGCTTTTGGAGAACGAGAGCTTCGGTGCCAGCACCTTGATAACCCTCAACAAACGTGTCGAAGTTCAGTCTTTGGAAGCAATGAAGCTTAGACGGCGGCCACTCCATGTAACGGCATTTAAGGAACAGGCGTACAGCGATCCTAAAGTTAGGAAGAAGTACGGACTTCAGCTTGTCTACCACAGTGCAAATAGCTCGTCTCTTGACCAGTACAGGCACTTCTTCAAGGACAAAAAGCCCAGGGAACTACAAGCACTATGTTCTCTCCGAATTGTCAATCTCACCAGCAATGAACATTTTACAAAGTCATTCTCATGCCTTTCGCTCTTAGCACGAGACAAATCTGTACCAATCCAAAAAAACTAAATCAAAGAAAGAGAGCTAAGCTTCTAGTTTCAGAAACACACTTTGCGAACCGGGGGGGGATGATATTTGCCTAGACTGCCCATCCCCCTTCAAATGAGAGTTCGAACCTCTGAGTCATAATTCGATATTATGCGATTTTTCCGGGCAAATTTGGTGTGTGCTGCAATATGGCGTTGCGAAATGAAATGGTGACTATAAACTAAAGGATGTGCTCGGGTTGGGCCAGCACGCAATTTTTGAATCAACCACGCGATAACTCATAATTATGGCGGAAACTACAAATACTCAGGGGTGCCATGCCCTGGTTTTAACAGCCCATTGCGATGATGCGGAGTTATGGGCAGGGGGCACTTTAGCTCGATGGTCCGATGAGGGGCTCCCATGCTCTGTCGGAATTGCATTTCACGACGAGATAAGGCGTGAAGAAACGGCCCGGTCAGCCTCCATTCTGAATTACGAGGCTCTATTCCTTGAGCAAGGACAAACCATATCCGCCTGGATTTTAGATCTGCTGCATAAGCTACGGCCCAAGGTGCTTCTCACCCATCCCGCGAACGATCCGCACCCCGACCATCAAGCCGTCTATCGACACACGATTGAGGCCTTGACCAAATTCCCCTATCGCAGGGAATGCCCTTTGCGCTGGTATGTATTCGATTCTTACTATCAAACACGATCTCCGTCCGTTTGGCCTATGACCGTGAACATTAGCCAAACCATGGACCGCAAAATGGACGCACTGGCTCAGCATGGGTCCCAGGCACGATCCAATTTGGCTCATGTCGCCCGGCACAGTGCGGCAATGGCGGGCATGAGGGTGAGGCAAGAGTACGCGGAAGCCTTCCATCCATTCGACCTTTTGGGACGTTGGCCTGTGCTTCGGGAACTCCCTTGATGCTAGGACCGATCGTTCTGATTTGTCTGCATGCTGATCCGACTCAGCCATCTGGTATTTTCGAGGGTGGCGGTACCCACGCCTATTTGCGTGAGTTATCCACTGGCCTCGCGAAGCGAGGTCATTTCTGCCATTTGGTCACTCGCCGTCAATCTCCGGAACTATCTGCAGAGGTGAAGGTAAGCCCCCTTACCACGCTTCACAGGATTGATATCGGCCCACCCGGCAAGTTGGATAAGCGCCTGCTGAACGATTTTCACAATACGACTGTCGAAGCGCTGGAAGCTTTAATCACGAGTTTTCAAGAACCACCCCGACTGCTCCATAGCGTTTACTGGAACTCTGGACGCGCAGCGATGTCGCTTTCTTCAAAACACGGCATGCCCTTTGTGCATACCGTGATATCCAACGGACTTGGAAGGCGGTTGCGCGGCGCAACCGGCAACGCCGATTCCCGGGAAAAGATCGAGAGGGATATTTTTAACGCGGCCGCCTGCATTTTCTCCATTTCCAAAGACGAGAAACAGGACCTTTTAAATCTTTACAACGTTGACTCTCGCAAGGTGGTGGTCATCGGCCGTCCCGTGGACGTGGCATATATGTCGCCGGCCCATGATGAACTGGGTCAGCCACGGAAACATTGGAGCGGCGACCAAACTTTTGGGGACTCCCCGCCATGAGGAATTCCCGCATAGCCTCGAAACTTACCTATCGCTGCCGTGGTCTCTGCCAATACTGCTCAAGTCGGAAAAGCTTGTGGAAAGCGCGAGGTGGGAGAGATATGCCCATTGATTTGATTGAGTGGATTTGTCGTCGGCTGGAAAACGAAACAAACCGGAATTTCGACGAACTGTTTATGACTGGAGGCGAAGTA